>Ga0115549_1000011_pt1 | contig 295738 bp, 290 predicted proteins | sample COGITO_mtgs_1004_2_FD_87176 | JGI IMG/M metagenome (GOLD analysis project Ga0115549, IMG submission 87176) | Pelagic marine microbial communities from North Sea - COGITO_mtgs_100430 | ecosystem: Environmental > Aquatic > Marine > Epipelagic | place: Germany:Helgoland, sampling site Kabeltonne...
ACCACCGGTGACGTTGGCCGAGGTGCGCACGATGACCGCGGTCATGGGTAGCGCGCCCACGAGACCGGCGACGAGGTTACCGACACCCTGAGCGCGCAGCTCTTTGTTCTTGCGCGAAGTTCTCTTGAGGGGATCAAGTTTGTCTGCGGCGTCTAACGAAAGCAGTGTTTCAAGTGAGGCGACGATGGCGAGAGTGATGGCGACTTTCCAGGTGATCGGGTTGGTGATGGCGCTCCAGTCGGGCATCATGAAGCCGTTGAGGAAGCTTTCCAGACCGCCGGTGAACGGGAGTTGCACCAGGTGCTCAGTTTCGATGATCAGGTGCGAGTAGTTCACGAAGACGAGCTCGTTCAAAGCGACACTCATGAGCACCGCTGCTAGTGCACTAGGGAAAAGCGTCAACTTCGGAACTTTTTTCACGAGCACCTTATCCCAGAAGAGCATCAAACCAATGGAAAGCAGGGCGACGGTGGTGGCACCACTGTGGAAGCGCTTGAGGCCATTCATGATGTCGGTGAAGGTGTTCGCGCCGTCGACGGTGCCGAAGCTTTCGTCGCCCATGTAGTCGGCGTCCCAGCCGAAGGCGTGGGGCATCTGCTTGAGGATGAGGATTAGCCCGATGGCGGCGAGCATGCCTTTGACCACGGAGGCGGGAAAGAAGTTTCCGAGCTCACCGGCCTTGAAGTAGCCCATTAATAATTGCAGCACACCTGCGAGAAACACGGCGAGGGCGAACGCCGGCATGCCGCCGAGTTCGCTGATGGCCGCGGCGACGATGACGGTGAGGCCCGCGGCGGGGCCGGAGACGGAGACATGCGAGCCACCGAGCGAGCCGACGATCATGCCGCCGATGATTCCAGAGATGATCCCGGCCGAGAGTGGTGCGTTGGAAGCGAGTGCGATCCCGAGGCACAGCGGGAGTGCCACCAAGAACACCACGATCGAGGATCGAACGTCGTTCGACTTGAGTTGCATAAGAAATCCTTCCAAAAATTGTGAGGAGAACCGGGCGCGAGAGGACTAGGCGCGGTTCGGCGGACGGTTCATGTCGAGCGGTATGAATTGCGGCTGCATCGTGGGACGACGAGGCCAGGTGATACGTTTGTATTCGGGAGCGGGGACTTCACGGAGAAAGCCGTTTTCGTCGATGAAGACGGCGGAGTCGTAGCAGGCCTTACCTTCGCAGGGGCGTTCATCGGGAATGTGGACTTCGGTTGGTGTAGGGTCGGGGTCAAAGAAAGCAGACGGTGGCATGAGCACCGTGAAGGTCAAAAGAATGAGGATGCTGGCAAAACCAACAAAGATTCGCGTCATGAGTGAATCTTAAGGGGAGAGGCCTGAGAAATCCAGGCTTTAAGGTTTTATCAAAGCTTAGATTCATTTAAATCGAAGTTAAATTCTGTGTGACCAAACGCAAGCGTTTTGGTCCGGTGCTGGTCAGGTCTTGGAAATACTGACGCGCTTCGATGAACTGCTGGCGCAACTCTTCGTTCGTTAATTTTTTGAGCCACTGTTCTTCTGTGACGTTCATGGCACCGCCGAAGCGTTCCATCAAATAGGCATCGAGCTGCTCTTGCCACTCTTGCGAGCGTTCCGCGTAGCCGAGCACATCATCAGGCTGAATCAACAACGCAGGATCGAGCCAGGGTGGCGTGAGTTTTTCTGCGTGAGCGACGGCGAACCAAGCTTCGGCGACCTCGCTCCAGAGCTCGTGCTGTGGAGTGGGCGGCAAAGCTTCCATGGGGGGCAGGTAGCGCAGGAAGGGTGCCAGTTCGGCGAGCTGTGTTTCGAGGTGCTCGAGGAAGAAGGCGTCTTGCGTGAGACCCATGAGGCGCGCGGCGACGGCGGCGTCTTCGTCCCAGAAGTCGATGATCAGTGAGCGCGTGAGTTCGTCGTGGTCGCGCAAGCGGGCGGCGAGCATCAGCAGCGGCAAGTAGAGGTCTTGGTCGGGCTTCATGTTCTTGAGCCAGCGGCGCGCTTGTGGTGCGTAGGTTTCGGCGTCGAGCAGTGTCTCGAGCAGGCGCAGAACTTTGTGCTGCAAGAACGGACTGGCGTCTTCGACCCAGTTAAAAATTTCTAGCGAGATGGCGAGGGCCTCGGTGTGGCGGGCATGGCAGACGACGCTCAGGGCATTGGCCATGCGCAGGTCCCAGTAGAGGTCGTTGTCTTCGGCGAGCGACATGCGGTGCTCGAGAAACTGCACGAGCTCGTGGGTAATTTTCGCGTCGGGAAGGGGCATGCGCTGCAGGAGATAGATCGGAAGGTCTGAGGTGAGGTCGGTGATTTCTGAGGTTTCGGTGAAAGCCTTCATGTCATTGTTATAGCGTGAGGGAAGGGGGCAAGGCCAAAAAAAACTCCTAGGCAAGAGTGGCCTGGGCTGTCTTATCGGGAGGTTCGGGGAGTGATGTAAGAAATGTGTTTGAGAAAAAATCGTGATTTGGCAATTTACTGAATTTGTTTGAACCACGAATCGTTTCCACTAGTGGAAACTGGATGTCAGGAAAGGAGCCAGGGAGGGGTTTTACTACCGCTGCCACGCTCGGCAGAAATCATCAACACAGGATGGCCGTTCTTCTTCGCTTCCTTCTCCCAGTTGATGGAATCTGAGTTACCGAGGTAGCGATCGAGGAAGATCCTGTCAGGCCATTTGATGTCTTGAGGAATGTCGACGCTGACTTGCAGGTCGATGCCAGCTTTCTTGGCTTCTTGAATCCAGTGGGCGCGGATGTATTTGTCGTCTTCGATGAGGAGAGCCGTTTCTAGTTTAATGATCTCAATTTCATCCATGCTCATCGCCTGGATCCAGCGGATATTCCCTGTCATCTGCTTTGGTTTCTCGAAAGGAGAAATGATGAGGCTTCTGTTGTTGGGCTGGAGCAAGCTGAGATCTGTGAGGTTGTTGTTAGACTCAAATCCAAAGCGGTGGATGACTTCCTTGGGGGAGACGTAGATAGCTTTTTTGATGAGCGGTAAAGAGATCTGGGTCACAGTTCCGGATGAGATGGAAACAAAACGCAGTTCTCCGCCCATTTTTGTGAGTGCGTCCTGTGAGCTCTTGATTCCGAGGCCGCTGCCTTGAGCTTTGGTTGTCGTGGTGAAATCAGTCGGCATGCCAGGCCCGTTGTCTTGAATGCAAATCTGGACCATGTTGGAGTCGCTGCGTTCGATGCGGATTTTTAGTGGGACACCTTGTGGTTGCACTTCAAAACTATTTTTCAGCAGATTTGTGAGAGCGCGCACGACGTGCAGAGGGGAGACGTTCACAGCGAAGTGTTGTGGTCCTTCAATGATTGGCCGGAGACTCTCGTCGAAGCTGATGCGGGCGTTGATGATCGCCTGAGATAGCAGTTCGCTGAGTGAGCATGGCGCTAATGAGATTGGGGCTTTCTCCGGCAAGAGATCGAGGGCAATTCCTTCGATCTGCAGCAGTGCTTGCTGAGACCTTGGAGTTTGTTGTGTGCTACTTTGTTCGCTCTTGATCACCTGCAAAGGCGCCAGGATGTCATGCGCAACCTTGAGAGCGTTCTGGTACTTTTGTTCCGCGAAAGCAAGACGTTCTTTTTGTAACTCGTGTGACTTAACTTGTGTGAGCATGGAGCAGATTTTTTCTCCGAGAGGGCCGAGTTCGTTGGTAGACGGGACTCCACCAGCAGCGATCAAACCGATCTCGCGGTTAAGTGGCCGGTAGATGAAGTGATTCCAGCACAAGCTGATGAGAAAACCGACGAATACGAAAACGCAAAGAACAGCGAGTCCCCAAACGACGAGATGCTTAGGTTGAAGCGCTTGTTGGTTAAGATTTAAAACGATGCTACCGATTGGAGAGAGGACGTCGTTGTAATGGATGTGCAGCAATTTTGCGGATGGGGCGGGGCATCGATCTTGCGGAAATGCAGGATTGAAGGTCGTTGTGAGGATTTGGCAGTCTTTACTATAGAGAGCAGCGCTTTCAACCAGCTCGCCATGGGGAAGAATCCTTTGGAGAGTGAGGTAGTCTTGGTGCTTTCGCTCTTGGGTATGAGACGCCATTGCACTGAGTGATTGTTGTGTGAGAACGTTAAGGATTTCGTTTCTGTGAGAGTGCTGTTCGTACCAGGTAACGATGCCCAGTATGAAAATGCAAAGTACCGCAAGAATAGTCGTTGTGACTAAGATGAATCGACCTTGAATGCTAGAGTGTGTTTTAAGCGACAACATTGTATTCGGCTTGAATGTTAAGCTGGTTGAGGTCGATCGCTAGTGGATTGATTGGGCCGTTAGATAATTTTCCAAAGAAGAGAGGCTGCATTTTAGGAGAGAAGGCCCTTGTGATATTGATGCATAGATCTTTGAATGCGTCGATCGGAGCGATGTCTGCAAACCAAATATCTTCAGCTGTGATCCCCGATTGATCAGGAGGTGTTGAGAGACACCTTGAATCCAAAGCGGAGATGCGATGAGAATGAGAAAGATGGTACGCCTGGATCTCAGAAGGTCTGTTTGCGGTAGCTGATTTTAAGAGATGGTCTATGTTGGCGAAGTTTTGACTCCAAGGAATCAGCGCCGATATCTCACGTTTTGCACCCTCTATCGCCGCACTTGCAGTATTCGATGCCGCTGTTCCGTAGATAAATTTATTGCTTCCGGTATCATGTCGAATGAGCGCTACATGAGTCTGGAGCGGGCCATTCCATAAGAAAACATCATTGGAGACAGCTCTTGCTCTTATACCTTGGAGCATCGCTTTTGTTATGACGTGCCTTTCGATGATTTCGTTCAAGGAGTTATTCAGTGCCGCACTTCTGTTGAAATGCGCAGCCATTCCAGACGATGTTTGCGAGAACGAAGATAAGATGGGTGATTCAGTAAGAAGCTCGTCGTGACTTTTTGTCTTGCCGGTATTCATGTTTTGCCATGATTTGGGTGGAAGCCGTAGATGGATTCTTTCGGCGAGCTCAACTAAAGATTTAGCTAATGCAACTGATTCATTTTTGTCTGAACCCCATGCATTGAGCCGTCTCCCTTGGTAATTCGCGGAGACATGAATCGTTTTCATGTTTTCGTTCAGCCAGCAGTCTGAGATTTGTAAATCGCTGCAAGACGCCTTAAGGGCATTTAGCAATTCTCCAGAGTTAAGGAGGAGTCGCAATTTATTTAACACGAATCTTCCAGAAGGTAAGGGATTCGGCAGAATTCATTTCTGAAATGTTTATGCGGTCAGAATTATAAAACTTTGGCGATGAAGCATACAAAAGTGGGATGACTTCAGATTCAAGTGTCATTTCAGTAACAATTTTCTCAATCACTTCAGGGGCTGTTCCTGACGCCTTCTGATACTCATCAATCAGCTTAATTATTCGGCCATTAGGGTTGTTCCCGAATCGAACATTTGATCGGTATAGCAAGTTTAAAGATTCTGTAACGACATTGTAGCTCATGGATGTTGGGATTAAATAAGCATCAAATGAACGCTCGATTTTTCTAGTTTTAAACAAGGAGATATCGTCGCTAAATGAAATATTTGTTTTGTTTCCAAGTGCACTGGAAATATTGTTTTCTAAACCGGGCGTGGTGTATTTTTTTGTCCCAACGGTAGCCAGCACGGTAAAGTCCGGAATTACTATTTCTGTATAGTCATCTATTAGCACTTCGGCAGGGTTAAATGTCCTTTGGAATGCAAAGGAGTCTGGAAGAAAAAACTGGTTAGCTTTTTTAAAAAAAGCGTATTTCTCTTTTGGTTCAAAGTTTTGACTGATTAGTTTGTGAATTTTCTGTCTTCTTCGAATATCTTCGAATATCGGTCGTCGAGTGTTAAGGATTAAGTACGCGAGGGTGTCAAAGCTTGCGGAAGTGTATTTGTATGGATGACTTAATGTCGCATTGTCATTGTTGGATTTGTCTAGGAACGAGCTATAGCCGATATCATATTTGATTAGATCTGATTGTGAACCAGTTGTCGATGGAGTTTGAAAGCGAATCGATGAGGGCATGTCACCGTGATAGAGTAGGAACTTGGGGTTAGCGATGAGTTGTTTGTCATTAAAGAAAAAAGCTCCAGATACGATTTTCCAATCTCCTTGTAGTATCTCTTTTTTATAAACAATACTTTCATGGAGCACACCCATATCTGCTAAAGTAAAATAGTAAATAATTTCTTTGACTCTATCGTTAAGAGTTATCTTAATGTTCTGTTTGCTGATGACCGTTAATCCATCTATGGTTTCATCAATTGATTTTAGTTTATCTGCGCCAAGAACTATGTCTCGGATTGGTATATGAGCAGAACCTTGTAGTGCAAGCCTCTTGAAAGAGCGAGCCACATCGTGTGCGGTGATTTGTGTACCATCAGAGAAAAATGCAGTTTTAAGTTTGATGTCAACTGTTCGGCCATCATTACTAATATCAATTTTATCTGCCAAAACGAGTTCGTAGTCATTTTTTGAGTTGATATGAACGAGTTTTATGGAAAGATTGTCCATAACGACATATTTATCAGCGAGCCATAATTGCGATGGGTCAAGAACGCTCTCGTCCTCGTTTTCCTTCATTGCCACAACAATTTTTTTGTCATTCTTCATACAGCTAAAACTTAGAATAAGTGAAAATACTAGAATCCACACTTGTCTGATGGTTCTCCGATGCTTCCCCATCTCATTCCTCCGTTGCGTATCATTTCTAACAACTGTTCTTGTTGTTCTTGTTCAGGCAAGATTAGAATTTGCTCTATTTTGTGTTGGCGGAGTATTTCAGACATTGTGCTGCTTTCGTTTTCTTTTGAAGTTTCCATCACCTTAAACAAAAATACTGCTCTTTCCCTTGGTGAACAATTCTCATACTTATCGATAGTCTCAAGCTCTTTCGGGCTCAAACTCGTCTCTTGCAATGGTGATCCACGAAACCGTTCTGGCTCCTTTATGTCAGGAAGCTTCATTTGTTGGGCGAGCGCTTTTGTGGCGATTCCTGGAAGAATTAGTCCGATTGCATAAATAATTTTTTTCATTTCAATCCTCTTTTCTAGTTGTATTCATTTTTTAGATATTCGGGAGTACGTAGATTGAGTGTAACTGCAGGCTTAGAATTATCTGGTTCTTCAAATTTTGAAGACAAATGCGTTACCGCGAAACCTTTCATGCTAAACGCCGAAAGAATCATACCAAGCAGATAAATTATGTTTCTCACACGCTGTCCCTTTTCAAATCTGGCGGAAGTATGAAGGTTTTTAAATTTATTTGTGTAAAAAGGTGAGTTCCGAATAACTCTTATATGGTTCATGTTGAGTACTAATGCTCACCTAATGACTGTCTTATTAATTTGCTGATATTTCGATGATGTAATGTTGGAAGAAGGTAGGGCGTGTTTGTTTTGAGCTTCTGCAAAGTGCGCACAAAAGATGTAAAACTTTGTGCGCACTTTGCAGAAGCTCTTGAAACTAATGAATTTCTGATCTGAATGTGAAATCGGATACGAGCTTCATTTTATCAAAATACACAATAAGAGTCGTGTCCTGGCTGCTTCGTGAACTTTCTGATGCGCTGGCGCTAAACCAGCCATCTGTTAGGTACCCTACGGAATTGCGAAACAACGTCCCACTCACACCTGTTCCACCTGAGTTTGAAGCTGAACGGAGATAGCTCCAGACCTCTCTGCCATTTCCTTCGCTTGAGACAGTATTGGGTGACCCCAGCGTCTCGAGAACCTTAGATTGTGGTGTGCCTTTTTTAAGAACGGCCTCGGCATTCTTTTTGTTGATGGCACTCTGTTGAGCTTTTTGACCTACAGATGAACATGAGACGAGAGCGAGAAGAGAAACAATCATAAATTTTGAAAACATAAGAACCTCCTGGTGAGATTCTTATAGATCCAAAAAAGTGCGCAGGTCACGAATTGTGGCGCTGAAGACGGCAATATTGCATTTTTGAAACGTAGAAATGTGTTTTAAGAAAGAAATAAACAGCAGCTGAAGAAAGGATATTAAGACGTTCTGTTAATGCGAGTGAGAGTTCTTCACCAAAAACCCCCTACGGATGGAGGGATGGTTTCTGGTGAGGCCCGTTGCATGCACAATGGGGTTTAACCCTCACCAGTTTTTTTATTTTATCCCCAGCCCCTATTTCCAGCAATTGCCAAAAGGTACCGGGTGTTAGCTTATTGAACACACCACCCAATTCCTAAGCAATCAGCCGTTCTAACTCCCCGTAATCTCACCGCTATTTTGGTACCCCATTTGCAGATACCCACGCATGATGCTGCTTAAAACGCTCCTATTCCTGAGTCTAACTCTGGCGCTGCCCTTTGCGCATGCCGATGGCATGGATGTCAGCTCGAGCGAACCGCACAAAGTTAAAACGCTCGAGACCGGTGCAGCTTCATTACAAATTCGCCTGGAGATGATCGAGCGCGCACAGAAGACTATCGAAGTGGAGTTCTACGAGTTCGATGAGGGGGATGCACCTCGCCTGATCATCGAAGCCCTCGTCAAAAAGAAGACTGAGAATCCGGCGGTCCGCATTCGCCTCCTGATCGACTACTTTGCGCCGTCTAATAACCTCGATCCGTACTACACCACGGCCCTCATCAAGAGCGGTGTGGAAGTGAAGTACTACAACCAGGTTTTCATCCTGAACGTCAAAGCCGTGGTTCATCGTAATCATCGCAAGCACATCATCGTGGATGGCAACGAAGTCGTGGCCGGTGGCCGGAACATGTCCGACGCGTACTACGACCTCCATGAAAAGCACAACTATCTCGACCGCGACATCTGGGTGCAGGGACCGATAGCTGCCGTGGTGATGGAAAGCTTCGATACATTCTGGAATTCGAAACGCGTGAAGGTTCCGAAGGCGCCGAGACGTCCGTCGGAGACGACGAGTGTTGGCCCGCGGAATTCGGCGATGCCAAACACGCAGGCCATCCGCAGGCATGAACGGAGATTGCGAGAAGCAGCGAAGTTCGCGTCGGTGTTCGATCCGCAAGACGAGGACGACAAGCGCTTACTGAAGCTGCGCGAGGATCTGCGCGCAGTGGGTGGAAGGCTGCTTGCGGAAGAGCCGACGTTCTCGGTAAATTCGGTGCGCTTCATCGGCGATGGCGCCGACTGGAAGGAGCCGAACCATAGCCTCACGGGCAAGGTGTACTACCAGATCTTGGATGAAGCCCGGGAGAGCATCGCCATCGAGATGCCGTACTTTTACCTGCAGAACAGGGAAGAAAATTTCTTCAAGCGTCTGAAGGAGCGAGGCATCGACGTCGATCTCTTGCTGAACTCGGTGCGCTCGAGCAACGAGTTTGCGATCAACTACATCTGCCTGCTCGAGGGCCTGAAGTTCTCTCGCTACGGCTTCGATCTGTTTTTGTTCCAGGGTGATTGGATGACACCAGAGAGCCTCGTGAAACCCCACCTCGCCGAGACGTCGCGCTGGATGCAGCACTCGAAGACGATGTTGCGCGATGATAATCTGACGTGGATCGGCTCCATGAACATGGATCCGCGTTCGATCCAGCGACTGAATGCTGAGTCGGCAATCGTTGTTGACGACGAAGCCTTCAATGCCGCGGTACGGGCGCACGTGAACACGCGCCTGCAGGCCAGCGATGCGGTGGCGGACGGTCGCTTAAAGAAGGATGGTTCGGACCCGGCGAAGCTCCGAGGGGGACCACTGGGATTGCTGAAGAAGCTCAGGACGTTGCCGTATTATATTTTTGAGAGGCAGATCTAGGCGACACTAGCTCAGACGAGACCTTCGATTTCACAAAACACCGTAAACGAACAGATCGTGATGTCGTCTCGAACGGCCCTCGTTTCACCCTCCAGATGAACTTGGTAGTAGCGCGGAATGTTGAGGCGATCAGCGAAGTAGGGGATGGAAGCATCGAGCGGGTTTGAGCGGAGCTTGGCTTCGACCGCAAACAAGGGTTTCTTGTTCTTGAGCACAACGAAGTCGACTTCCCGCTTGTTGACGTCGCGGATGTAGCGCAGTTCCATGCGATCCCCGTGAACGTCCTCATGGAAATGGCAGAATTTCAAGAGATGCGAGGCCAGCATGTTTTCAAAGCGTGGCCCTTCGTCCGCGACCTGCGACCAGTCCCACAGAAACAACTTCTGCTCTTTTTTAACGGCATTGATCTTCGCCGAACCGAACGGTGCGACCTGGAAGCAGTAGTAGAGCGAATCGAGGATTTCTACCCAGCGCTTGGCGGTCTTCGGATCGATGAGAAGGTCCTGCGCGAGATTCCTCACCGAGAGTGGTGAGCCGACCCGGTTCGGAAGTTCTTCGGCCAGCAGTTCCATCTTGTCGATTTCGACGACGTTCTCGATCTCGCGGAGATCGGTGCGCACGAGCCTCGAGATTCGTGCCCGATGCCAGCGCTTTAGGTTGGTGGCATCTTTCTCGAACAAAACTTCTGGAAACCCACCGAAGGTGAAGAGGTCGCGGAGTGCCTGCGTGCTTGCACCAAGCTCCGGAAGTGAGAACGGATGCAGACGGTAGTAGTGGTAGCGCCCAAGGAGGGAGTCGCCGCCCTTGCGAAAGTGATCAAGCCGCGCAGATCCCGTGACCAAAAACGAGTGAGTTCTCTTGAGTGTGTCGTAGAAACCTTTGATGAGGTTGCGCCAGCCTCGCATCTTGTGAAGTTCGTCGAGGACGATGATTTTCTCAGTGGCAGGCCACTCACGATTACGAATTTTATGACGGTGTTCATCGAGGTCCCAGTTAAGATAGGCGGGATGACCGTCGTGGTAATTTTTCAGAAGGCCTTGTGCCAGTGTGGTTTTCCCTACTTGCCGCGGGCCTCCCAAGAAAACCATCTTGCTACTAAGATCTTTGAGAATCGCCTTAACTAAATATCTATTTTGTAATGTGGACATGACTCCATATTACTCGCGAGTAATATGGAATGCAATCCATAATACAGTTCCTGCTAATAATTACATGGATTTGGCTGTAGCTCTAACTGAATAATTGCAGTTTTGGCGCCAATTGACTGAATACTACTTCGCAATTCATCAATCTCAGACTTCAGCAGCTCGATAGTTTTTCGATTTTGCTCGATATGAGTTTTAAGCAAAAGCACAATCATATCCTCTGCGGGAATCTTATCGAGGATTTCTTTGGATCTATGCTCAAGCCAAGAATTGAGAATGCTGTGATCTTTCATGAGAAGATTAAAATTTAAAACCTCAGCAACGGCTATCGATTAAAGGTACGCGGTACCTCTTTGTCCTATATCAAATATGAGTTCATTTCAGAACTATCTGACTCGTTCAGCTCAAAAAAATTAAATCTTGAAATGAAGAAGTGTAGGAAGGGGATTCTTCCATGACGCCCATTGAAGGGCGCCTTTCCAAAAGGAATTTCATGGAAGAATTGATCAGGGTGCTTACTCTGCTCACTCTTTTGTTACAGCTTGCTGTAATTTTAAGATTGAGCTGAAGAGGCTTTAGGGAGAGAGCTGTCACTCTCTCCCACCTGGTCTTTTCTACTTTTTTCATCCTAGCAAAAGCCGCCTGAATTTCAACTGCCATTAGGTGCGCAGTACCCCTTGTACAAAATAAGGCGTAAGGTACAGATATCACTTATATTTGCCTTCAGTGAGAACCCCATCAATGAAGCATCGCAACGTCAGTGACTTATAGTCGACTTCAGAGTCAGGTGTTAGTGTTTCTCCTCTCAGGAGCTACCTATGTCAGACACAATTGCGATCATTGGCCTTGGTTACGTGGGCTTGCCCCTCGCTGTCGAATTCGCCAAAAAATTTAACGTCATCGGTTTCGATGTGAAGCCTGAACGTGTGGCCGAACTCAAAGCAGGTGTGGATCACACGTTGGAAGTCGCGTCCGAGGATCTTCGCGCTACCAAAATGAACTTCTCTTGCGATTTTGATGATCTCAAAAAAGCGAATATTTTTATTGTTACCGTTCCGACTCCCATCGATTGTGCCAATCGTCCTGATTTAAAACCGATCTTGAAAGCTTCACAGTCTGTCGGCGCTGCTTTGAAGAAAGGCGACATCGTCATCTACGAATCGACCGTCTATCCGGGCTGCACTGAAGAAGAGTGCGTGCCGGTTCTAGAAAAGACATCGGGCCTCAAATACAACGTCGATTTTTTCTGCGGGTACAGTCCCGAGCGGATTAACCCAGGGGACAAAGAACACACCGTCACAAAAATCCTGAAAGTCACCAGCGGCTCAACACCTGAGATCGCCACACGCGTGGATAAGCTCTACGCTTCGATCATCACCGCGGGCACACACAAAGCGGCTTCGATCAAAGTTGCCGAAGCGGCGAAGGTGATTGAGAACAGTCAGCGCGACATCAATATCGCTTTCGTGAATGAACTCTCATTAATCTTCAATCGCATGGGTCTTGATACCCGTGAAGTGCTCGAAGCTGCTGGCACGAAGTGGAACTTCTTGAAGTTCACACCGGGGCTCGTCGGCGGTCACTGCATCGGCGTGGATCCGTTTTACCTCACCCACAAAGCGGAGATGCTGGGGTATCACCCGCACGTGATCCTCGCCGGTCGTCGCATCAACGACGGCATGGGCGGTCACATCGCTCGCCAGACCGTTCGTCACATGATCAAGAAAGGCGTGCAGATCAACGGAGCGAAGGTTCTTGTGTTGGGCTTAACGTTTAAAGAAAACTGCCCTGATATTCGCAACTCGAAAGTCATCGATATTATCAACGAGCTTAAGACCTACCACTGCGACATCGACATTCATGATCCATGGGCCGATGCGCTTGAAGTTGAGCAAGAGTACGGTTTGCAGATGGCGCCCGCCGAAACTCTTCTGAAGCTCACAAACTATTCGGCGGTCATCGTGGCAGTAGGGCATAACAAGTTCAAAGAACTGAATCTCGCAGGTCTTAAGTCCGATAAGCGAGTGGTGTTCGACGTGAAGGGGATTTTCGCGAAAGAAATTTCGGATGAAAGACTCTAGGTTCTAGGCGACGTGGAAGGGAATGACTTTAACTTCACCTCGTTCGGCGTTTGAAGTTGTAATGAGCTTTTCAATGCTCTCCGTAGTCTCATCAGAAAAATAGGCATGTCGACAGACGTTGCAAATTTCACCAGGTACGTTTTCAACTAAAAAAATCAGCCCGTTCTTTTCAAGCGTAATGCTCGAAAATCCAGCTTGAGTTGTACCTTTTTTGCAAAATACACAGTTCATGATTTTAGCCTCTTGAGGAAATCATCATCCCACTTCTCATAGTCAGGCCAGTAGGCTGTTATGATGATAACACTCTGTGCGATTTTGTCGACGGCGATGACGACATGCAGTGCCTTCATTTGGGCAAAACCCATAATAAGCTGACAGGGGTAAGGTTTTGAATCTGGGTAATTTTCAACGATGTGATGCTTTGCAATCACTTCCAAAACGTCCAAGCGAGTTATTTGCCGCTGCAAAAGTCGCTCAAGGGCATGAAAAGTGAATATGGTTTTGCTGGTTTCCATGAAGTGCTCATACACTGATTTTCCTTTCTAAAGCACGTGACACCCAACGTTGCGATAAGGATAATTCGCCAATGAAATATCTCGTCACCGGCGCCGCTGGATTCATCGCTTCTAAGACTGCGGAGTTCTTACTCAACGACGGCCACGAGGTCGTGGGCATCGATAACCTCAACGACTACTACGATGTGCGTTTGAAAGAGCATCGCCTTGAAACGCTGAAGCCACATAAGAATTTCAAGTTTCAAAAAATGGACATCGAAGACCGCGCAGCACTGAAGAAACTTTTCAAAGATAACAAGTTTGATGGAGTGCTGAATCTCGCTGCCCGCGCAGGTGTGCGCTACTCCATGGAGCATCCGGCCGTTTACATGACGACGAATGCCATGGGTACGCTCAACATCCTCGATATGATGAATGAGCATGGTGTGAAGAAAATGGTGCTGGCGAGTACCAGTTCTCTCTACGCTGGCCAGCCGATGCCGTTTCTCGAAACACTGCCTGTAAACACTCCCATTTCGCCGTACGCTGCTTCGAAGAAGGCCGCCGAAGTCATGGCCTACACTTATACGTTCCTCTACAAGATGGACGTGAGCGTCGTTCGCTACTTCACGGTCTACGGTCCTGCGGGCCGTCCCGATATGAGTATCTTCCGTTTCATTAAGTGGATCGATGAAGGAACTCCGATCGAGCTCTTTGGCGATGGAACGCAGGCGCGTGACTTTACCTACGTCGATGATATCGCACGTGGCACGATTGCAGCACTAAGGCCCGTGGGTTACGAAGTGATCAATCTGGGCGGCGGCAATAATCCCATTGATCTCATGACCGTCATTGCGATGATCGAAAAGTTCCTCGGCAAAAAAGCCAAAATTGCCAACAAAGAATTCCACATCGCTGACATCAAAGAAACCTGGGCCGACATCTCAAAAGCAAACAAGCTTTTAGGCTGGAAGCCAACTGTCAGTCTCGAAGAGGGCGTGAAGCGCTCAGTAGATTGGCATTTAGCGAATAAGCAGCATGGGTTTAAGCTCGCCTAATTCAAAAGATCACAAAGCATTGTTGCAATCGCTGGCGCGCTCGTCATGCCGGGAGACTCAATCCCGCACGCTTCTGCGTACCCAGTGAACGGGCCTTTGATCCAAAAGTCTTTGTGGAGCTTTCCATCAACCTCGATCTTGCTTCTGATGCCTGCGTAGTCGGGCATCAGGCGGGCCGTGTCGATGCCCACGAATCTCTCGCGAACAGAATCCCGCATCAGTTCAAGGTTTTGCGTCTCGAGTCGGTAGTCAATCTCAGAGACGTCTAACGTATCGGGGCCGAATTTCACGTCTCCCTGGCAGTCGATGGTTGAGTGGACGCCTAGTCCCTTGAGGTCGGCCGGTGGCACGGGATAGTAGAGAGTGTCGTGATTTAATTTTTGTGAGGTTCTGAGGTAGTGGCCTTTGACCCAACGGCTCGTCATGTTGGTGAGGCCAAGCATTCCACGAACGTCAGGGGCCCATAGGCCAGCAGCATTAACTAAGAGCTTCGTATCGACATTGAAGTCCGGCGTAAAAACAGTGAAGCCTAGCTTTTCTTGCCGAAGTCCCGTGACCAATGTCGAAGTCTGGATGATGCCGCCCAGCTTTTCAAATTCCGTTCGCAAGATCGCCATGGCGGCGCAGATGTCAATGATGCCCGTGGATTCGATCATCAGAGCGTCCACGGGGATGACGTGCTCTTGCGCTGATTTCAATTCGAGGGAAGTCGCCCGGTGGGCCGGAACTCCATTTATTTGTGCACGCTTTTCGAGTTCATCGAGTTTCGCAATCTCGCTGCTGTCATGAGCGAAGATGACCTTACCGCACCAGCGATGGGGGATCGAAAATTTCGCGATGAGTGGTTTCCAGGCGGCAAGGCCCGTGAGGCAGAGTGTATGTTTGAGAGAGCCCGTTTCGTAATAAAGCCCAGAATGCAAAACACCGCTGTTGCGACCCGTGGAGTGATCTGCGAGATAGGGAGCTTTTTCAAGCAACGCGATGTCTTCAGTGGGAAAACGTTTTTTCAATTCCAGTGCTGTGAGCATTCCAACGATACCGCCACCGATGACGGTGGCATGCACTTGAACATTTTCTGAGGACATGATCAAAGCCTTCGATTCAATTCAGAACTATCTGCTTCAAACGATTCAAAAAAATTAAATCTGTAGGAAGAGGTTTCTTCCATGACGCCCAATGAAGGGCGCCTTTCCCAAAAGGAATTTCATGGAAGAAGTGAATAGGGTCCTTACTCTGACGAGGCTTTAGGGGAGGAGTCACAACCTTCTCCCCACCTATTCATTCTTTTTTCATCCTAGCAAAAACCATTCAAATATCAACTGCCAAAAGGTGCGCAGTTAGACACTAGAGACACTTAAAGACTGTCTCCACGATCTTGTCTTGCGTTTGTTCATCCAAATACGGATGCATCGGCAAACTCACCACGCGTTCAGCCGCGCGCTCAGAATGAGGGAAATCGCCTTTCTTAAAGCCAAGATTTTTATAGACCGGCTGTAAGTGCATCGGCACCGGGTAGTGAACAGAGGTAGGCACGCCCATCTCCGTCATGCGCTGGATGAACTCAGCGCGGTGATCCACTTCAATCGTGAATTGGCCGTAAACATTTGTATAACCGGTCGGCAACGCTTGCAGCTTCAATTTTCCATTGAGCAGCTCACGGTAGCGCGCGCCGATGCGTCCGCGGGCCTCGACTTCAGAGGGGAAAATCGCAAACTTCGCGAGCAAGATCGCCGCTTGCAAAGTATCGATGCGGCCATTGATGCCGATGCGTGTGTGATGATAACGCTTCTCTTGGCCATGGACGCGGATCTCGCGCATCGCTTGTGCCATGTGATCATCGTTCGTGAAAGTGGCACCGCTATCGCCATAGCCACCCAAAGGTTTTGAAGGGAAGAAGCTTGTGCAACCAAAAGTGCTCAGACCGCACGACATGCGACTTTTGTAGCTTGCTCCAAAACTTTGCGCGGCATCTTCAATCACCGGAATTTTTCCGGCGACAGCGGTGATGGCATCAATGTCTGCGCAGAGGCCGTAGAGGCTTACGGGCATGATGGCTTTGGTTTTTGCGGTCAGGGCCGAGCCCAGTTTTCTAGAGTCGAGGTTGTAGGTTTCAGGGTCAATATCGACGAAAACCGGTTTTGCGCCAATGAGCGTTATCATTTCGCCAGTGGCAAAAAACGTAAACGGCGTTGTGACTATCTCATCTTCCGCCGCTATTCCCATGGCCATGAGAGGGAGGAGCAGTGCGTCGGTCCCGCTGGAGTTGGCGATGCAGTGTTTCGCGCCTACGTATTTCGCGAGTTTATCTTCGAGCTCTTTGACTTCTGGGCCCATGATGTACTGACCATGGCTTAGGACCTTGTGAATGCTCTCAGAAAGCTCACTGTGAATGCGCTTTTGCTGGGTCTTTAAATCGATAAATTCCATTCAATTTCCCTCTGGGAAAGCAGTGTTTGAGTCGCTAGTATGGGCTCCTCAAACCAGGAGTGTCCATGAAGAATTTTGCAGTCATCGGCGTCGGTGGTTACATTGCCCCTCGTCACCTGGAAGCCATTGTGAAAACAGGTAACCGCGTGGTGGCCGCGCTCGATCCGAATGATTCGGTTGGTATCATGGATCGCTACGCACCTGAAGCGCGTTTCTTTACGAGTCCAGAAGATTTTGAAGCTTATCTGCAAGACTCGAAGGGAACTGAAGACGAGGTTCACTATGTGAGCATCTGCTCTCCAAACCATTTGCATGCCAGTCATATCAAGATGGCTTTCCGTCATGGGGCAAACGCGATTTGTGAGAAACCGATTGTTCTGACGATTGATGAGATCGAAGAACTCAAGGCACTGGAAATTCAAACAGGCTGCAAGGTCAGCACGATCCTTCAATTGCGTGTGCACGATGCCATTCGTGCGTTGAAAACAAAAATTGAGAATTCACCCAAGAAGAAACATGAGATTGAATTGACCTACATTACATCACGCGGAGATTGGTATCATCGTTCGTGGAAAGGTGATGTTCGCAAGTCAGGTGGACTCACGACAAATATCGGTGTGCACTTCTTTGATATGATCACGTGGATTTTCGGGAATCCAACTGCGAACACTGTTCATGTTAAGAACGAGACTGTCGCATCTGGTGTGCTTGAACTCGAGAAAGCGACCGTGAAGTGGTTTCTTACGGTTGATCGTAACTACCTCCCTCGTGGGTCTGGTGCCAAGACGACTCATCGCTCACTTAAGATTGATGGTAATGAGTTTGAATTCTCTGAAGGATTCACGGATCTTCACACAACCGTCTATGCTTCGATCTTAAATGGCATGGGCTACGGTCTAGCCGATGTTTCTACGGCCATTCGGATCGTGGAAGATATTCGTGACCTGCAGGCGATTGGTGTTGTTCCGAACCTTTCCCATCCTGCAGTCCTCGGTTAGTTATGGTTTACTCTAAGCATGAGACCGCTATTGTTGATGAGGGGGCCCAGGTTGGAGAAGGCACTCGCATTTGGCATTGGGTTCATGTGTCTTCACAAGCCGTTATTGGCCAGAAGTGTTCACTAGGACAAAACGTTTTTGTTGGTAACAGAGTTAAGATCGGTAACAACGTCAAAATTCAAAACAATGTTTCAGTTTATGACAATGTCTTCATTGAGGACGATGTGTTCTGCGGGCCAAGCATGGTCTTCACGAATGTCTACAATCCACGTTCTCAGTTTACGCGCAAAGATGAGTATCGCGATACCTTCGTTAAGAAGGGAGCCACGATAGGTGCTAATGCTACAATCGTTTGCGGAGTAACGTTAGGTGAGTACAGTTTCATCGCAGCTGGTGCTGTAGTAAATCGCGACGTGAAGCCATTTGCTCTTATGGCGGGCGTGCCTGCTAAGCAGATAGGTTGGATGAGTAGGTTTGGAGAACGAATTAATTTGAAAGTCAATGATGCGTGGGCCTGTCCGCACACAGGTGATATCTACAGACTAGAGAACGATCTTTTAATTTCAGATTTTTTATAAATGTATTCAGAGGCATATTAGAATGAGCCACACACTAGACAATAAAACGATTCTTGTTACCGGAGGCACTGGTTCGTTCGGCAAGATGTTTGTGAAACATATTTTACAAAATCATCCTAAAATAAAGAAACTAATCGTATTTTCTCGCGATGAGCTCAAACAATATGAGATGTCCCAAGAAATCCCTGACACGAAGTTTCCGCAGATTAGATATTTCATCGGCGACGTACGTGACGGTGATAGACTCAAACGTGCCAGTGAAGGTGTTGATATCATCATCCATGCTGCCGCACTCAAGCAGGTCCCGACCGCCGAGTACAATCCGATGGAGTGTATTAACACCAACATTATGGGCGCGGAGAATGTCATCAATGCCGCTCTCGATTGCGGAGTAAAGAAAGTAGTGGCACTGTCCACGGACAAGGCTGCAGCACCGATTAATCTCTACGGGGCCACCAAGCTCTGTTCAGACAAATTGTTTATTGCGGCCAATAACATGAAAGGCGATAGGGACTTGTCGCTATCAGTTGTCCGTTATGGAAACGTGCTCGGGTCACGCGGGAGCGTAATCCCATTTTTCATCAACAAAGCGAAAACCGGAACACTCCCCATCACCAACACGGACATGACAAGATTCAGCATCACCCTCGAAGAGGGGATTGGAATTGTTATGCATGCCCTTGAGCATTCCTGGGGGGGCGAACTTTTTGTTCCAAAGATTCCTTCTTACAAAATTACAGATGTAGCTCTTGCTGTTGGCCCCAATTGTAAAACTGAAATTGTTGGAATCAGACCTGGTGAAAAGCTTCATGAAGAAATGATCACTGAGAGCGATTCTCTTAATACTTATGACTGCGGCCAGTACTACGTCATCCTCCCAAGTCGCATAAACGGTTGGAAACTTGAGGACTGGAAGAAGAAGTACGGAGCGAAGCTCGTCCCGCTGGGCTTTCGGTATTCCTCCGACAGGAACACGGAGTGGCTCACGCCCGATGACATCCGTGGGTTGATTCGTAAACACATGGACAAGAGTTTTGAATAATAAAGTGCACCTTCCGATTAGCTACGGTCGCCAAGAGATCACGGAAGCCGATGAGCGTGCGGTCATCGGCGCACTCCGCTCTGACTTCCTGACTCAAGGGCCAACGGTACTCGAGTTCGAAAAAGCTTTCGCCAGCTACATTGGTGCAAAATATGCGGTCGCCGTTACGAACGGAACTGCAGCGCTGCACCTAAGCTGCATGGCCCTCGGAGTCCAAGCAGGCAAAACTGTTTTAACCACTCCGATCACGTTTGCAGCGAGCGCCAACAGTGTGCTGTACTGCGGAGGTCACGTCGAATTCGTCGACATTGATCCACGAACTTACTGCATCGACGTCGAGCAACTTGAAAAGACAATCGCACAGAACCCCTCTAAGTATTGTGGGATCATCCCGGTTGATTACGCAGGCCATCCATCGGACCTTCCTAAAATTCGAGACATTGCTCAAAGGCACGGTCTCTGGGTCCTGGAGGATTCGTGCCACGCTCCAGGAGCACAGTACTCTCACCTCGGAAAGGTCTTCGGTTGCGGGTCTGGTGAACACTCGGACTTAGCGATTTTTTCGTTCCACCCGGTAAAACACATCGCCACCGGAGAGGGTGGGATGGTCACCACGAATGACCCCGTCCTTTATGAAAAACTCAAGACGCTTCGAACCCACGGAATCGTCCGAGACGAAGATCGGCTTGTGCATGCGAGCCACGGAGGCTGGTACCACGAGATGCAAATCCTTGGTTATAATTACCGTATCTCGGACATCAACTGCGCGCTCGGACTGTCACAGTTAACGAGAGCTGACGCGGGCATCAAACGACGCCGCGTGATTGCGGACTACTACAACAAGCACCTCTCGAGTTCGCTGGTGACTCCCTATGTAGCCCCCGGAACCTCGCACGCGTATCATCTTTACGTCGTGCAGACTCCCAGACGAAAAGAGCTTTACGATTTTTTGCGCGAGCATAAGATTTTTTGCCAAGTCCACTACCTGCCGGTGTACCGACATCCGTACTGGGAAAAACTCGGGAATTGGCGACCATGCCCAGAAGCCGAAAAGTTCTACGACCATTGTTTGAGTCTCCCCGTTTATCCTTCAATGACCGATGCTCAGCTGGAGTACGTCGTTGAAAAAGTGAATGAGTTTTGTCGTGGAAAATAGCTCCGGCCCTGAAATCATTCTAGGGACAGTTCAGCTCGGTTTGCCCTACGGAGTGAACAACTTCTGCGGTCAACCAACACAAGAAGATGCGCTGACCATTCTCCAGACGGCCTACGACCTCGGTCTGAGAAGCCTCGATACGGCACAAGCTTATGGGTCGAGTCTCGAGGTCGTGAAGCATGCTTTGCGCAGGGGCCTCAAGTTTAAAATTTTCACGAAAATTAAGCCGGATGAAAGCAACACTCGGACTTACATTGAAGATCTCTGCGACTCGCTGGGTGTGAAGGAACTCGATGGCGTATCACTCCATGCGGACCTCAGTCATTTTTCTCATGAGTCTATCGATGCCCTCAAAGCACTGCGCTCAGACGGTGTCATCAAAAAGCTCGGCGTCTCAGTCTATGACCATCGTGATTGCGTGGAGGCCAGCAAGCTTGATTTCATCGACCTCGTCCAACTTCCCTTTAACTTGCTTGATGGATGGAAGCAGCGGGGCGCATCGCTCAGGTTACTGAAAGCTGAGGGCAAGACAGTTCACGTAAGGTCCGTTTTTCTGCAAGGCATGTTCTTCTCGAAAAAGCCTCACGCTCAGTTGGCTGTCTCGGTTCAGGCACTGCAGGTCTCAGCCCGGGCTTGGCCCGGGGGAATCACTCAGATGGCGATCGACTACGTGAGAGGAAATCCATTTGTAGATGGGATGCTGTTTGGCGCAGAGACCGTCGAGCAAGTGAAGCAAAACTACAAGATGTGCAGTGGTCCACTGAATGCGATGCCCCTTTGTCCTATTTCGTTATCAACAAACGAGATGAGGTACCTGGACCCAAGGACATGGATATGATTCTGGCAATCACCCAAGCACGCATGAGCTCGAGTCGCTTTCCCGGCAAAGTCTTGGCCGACGTTGGGGGAATGACGATGCTCGAACTCCATCTCAAGCGCATTAGAAAAAGTAAAATGATCAGTGAAGTTGTCGTGGCCCTGGCCGATGAGCCGGGAGTCGAAGAGCTCGAAAGAAAAATAGCGGAGATGGGCGTTCGTGCTTGGCGTGGGCCGGTGAATGATGTCTTGGCTCGTTTTGCTCTCGTGGTGGATGATGTTAAACCGCAAACAGTCGTGCGTCTCACCTCGGACTGTCCATTGATTGACCCTGACATCATAGATGGGGTCATAGGTCTTCACCAACGATCCGGAGCGGACTACACCTCGAACATAAAACCACCCACATACCCTGACGGTTTTGATGTCGAGGTTGTTAAGGCGTCTTTGCTGCTGAGTGCGCACCTCGAAGCCACGCACCAGAGAGATCGTGAGCACGTGATGCCTTTTTTTTGGTCGCAGCCAGACAAGTTCAAACTTGCGAACCTCAGTCATGCCGTGGATGATTCGGATCTTCGCCTCACGGTAGATTATCCCGGCGATCTTTCAATCATAAAATCCCTGATCCAGAAATGGGGCTTCGACGCGAAATACGATGACATCGTTACTTTCGTGCGGACCAATCCTACTTTGACCGCTACAAACTCGATGTTTGAGCGCAACGAGGCTTTGAAGAAATGAAAAAAATTAATCTGGAAAATTTAACGGCCTCTACCACTTACCGCAATCGCGTCCACGATGTGATCCCGGGAGGGGCGCACACCTACACCAAAGGGGATGACCAGTTTCCCTTAATCGCACCCGCAGCGATAAAGCGCGGTCTCGGTGCTTACGTCTGGGACCTCGACGACAACAAGTACCTCGATTGTTCTATGGGGCTCACCTCTGTGAGTCTAGGGCACGCCTATCCCCCCGTGCTGGAAGCCGTTAAGCGTTGCCTCAACGACGGAGTGAATTTCCAGAGGCCTTCGTACCTTGAGCTAGAAATGGCAGAAAAATTTCTTTCACTTCTCCCCGGCCATGACATGATCAAGTTCGCAAAAAACGGCTCCACCGCGACAACAGCAGCTGTGAAGTTAGCTCGTGCCTTCACTGGACGTGCGTTAGTTGCTTTTCCCTCGGACCATCCGTTCTATTCATTTGATGACTGGTTTATTGGGAAGACGGTCTGTTCTTTTGGTGTGCCGGAAACTATTGCAAGTCTGACTGTTACTTACGATTCGAAGAACCTGAACTCTCTTGAGGAGCTTTTCGCGAAACATCCGGGTCAGATTGCGTGCGTCGTTTCTGAGCCCGAGCGCCCCGACGGAATCCCGGAAGGATACCTCAAGCAACTGGTCGAGATCTGCCATGCGCATGGAGCACTCTACGTGATGGATGAAATGATCACGGGCTTCAAGGTCGATTTCCCAGGGGCCTTCTCGAAATACGGCGTGGTGCCCGACCTCGCGACTTGGGGAAAGGGAATCGCCAACGGTTTTTCTTTTTGTGCTCTGACCGGCAAAAAAGAAATCATGGAGCTGGGAGGCATTCGGAACGAAGGCGCGCAAAAAGTCTTCCTCATCTCGAGCACGCACGGGGGAGAGACGCACGCACTCGCTGCGGGACTGGCAACGATTGAGGAGTTTCAAAAACACAAAGTCGTTGCGCATAATCATAGAATCGGTCGGAAGTTTTGGACGGAACTCGAGTCAAAGATCCAAGCTCACGGCCTGCAAGATTTCTTACAAGTCAGCCATTGCGACTGGATGGTCCTCGTGACGTGCAAGGATAGACAAAAGAATATTTCCATGGAGCTGCGGACACTCTTACTGCAAGAGATGATTCGCCGTGGTGTCCTGTTCCAAGGTGCGTTCGTGCCGTGCTTCTCTCACCAGGATTCCGACGTGAGCTTTTTCATGGAGGCCATGGATGAGTCGCTTGTTGTTTACAAGCAAGCACTAGAACAAGGAGTTGAAAAATTCCTGGTTGGGAAAGCCGTCAAGCCGGTGTTTAGAAAATACCTCTGATCAGAGGCTGAACTGGTCGATGAGAGCTTGCACTTTCGCTCCCACGTGGAGGCAATTGCTCTTCTCATGGAACATTTGTCTGCGGCCTGAATCCCGCACGAGGTCACCGATCTTTTGAGCGAAGGCCTTGGGAGTCAGATCTTGAACTGCGCCTGCATACTCATGGATGTCGAGGTCATGGAGATTTTTCGCAATCGGCAATTGATTCTCGGCGATAGTAACGACCAGGCCCGGTACTCCGAGATACGACCGCTCCCAGGTGGTTGAACCCGCGGCACTGATGAACAGGTCAGCCCGACTCAGCCGTGCGTGAAAATTGTTTGGCGATTGCAAGACTTCCAGGCTTGCGGAATTTGCTTTGAGCAATTCGGGCGCTCGCGGGTTACTTGCGCCAATCACGAGAGTCGCTTTGATGCCGGTCAGGGCGAGGTCGCTCCAGGCGCGGATGAATATTTCGGACGCGTCTCCGCTGTCGCTTCCCCCGAAGAAAGCCAAAATCGAAGTCACTGAATTACTAAACTTATGAGCGGGGAGTGCCGCAATGTGCTTGGGGAGGAGAGCAAACTCCGGGCCGAGGAAGAGCTGCGGTGCTCGAGAGAATTTGTGACGCCAGAGTTGAGCGTGATCTGGGTGGTAGTTCGGATCGAGCAGATGTGTGCAGGAGTGACTTCTGAATAAATCGTCGATAACTAAGAGGCGAGGGGCCCGCTTCAAGACACTGTCCTCCCAAGAATTGCCCAGTGCGTAATGATCAACGATAACCCAGTCTGGTTTTGCAGATTTTACGACGGCCTCTATCTCATTGAGTTCTTGCGCGAGAGGTACTTCGAGCCAAGAGAGGACGTCAGTGGTTGGTACTAGCGGGGTGGCAGGTGCTTGCAGTGAATGCAACTTATACTGTTTTTTAGTAATAGCAGTGTTGGTATTGTAGGATAGCTCCCGACTTGCAAACTCGATTGAATGTCCCAGCTCTGCGAGCTTATCCGCCAGTGAGAGGCAGCGCATTACGTGACCCGAGCCAATTAAAGCGGAAGAGTCACATCTGATCAGGATTTTTTTAGGTGCCATGTATGAATGTCCAAATCTTAGTCGATAACCCAAAAAGCTGGATAATCCCTTGGGCGCACAAGCTCAATGATAGCATTGCCGGGATGGGACATGTCACCCACGTGATTCATTCTCACAAGGAAATAAAGCAGGGGGATGCGATCTTCCTCTTGAGTTGTGAAAAAATCCTAAAAAAAGAACATCGTCAACTCCATCGCTACAACCTCGTCGTCCACGAGAGTGACTTGCCGCTCGGCAGAGGGTGGTCCCCGACGACGTGGCAGGTTTTGGAAGGTAAGAAGCGCATCCCGATCGCGCTCCTGAAAGCTGAAGACGGCGTGGATTCGGGCGACGTCTACTTAAAAAGTTTCTTCGATCTTGAGGGGCACGAACTGATTGATGAGATTCGCTCAAAACAGGGCGAGATGACGGTGAGTCTCATCGTCGATTTCATAAAAAATGCAGAGCACTTAAAACCGGTCCCCCAGTCCGGAGAACCGACCTTCTATCCACGCAGAGGTCCTCAGCAAAGCGCGTTGGATCTAGACAAGAGTATCCGAGAGCAGTTTGATCTACTGCGTGTTTGCGACAACGAGCGCTACCCAGCGTTCTTTGAAATTGCGGGTAAGCGTTACAACTTGAAAATTTACAAGGATAACTAGCATGAAACTTGGGCATAAAGAGATTGGCAAAGGACGCACACCATTTTTCATCGCCGAGATGTCGGGCAACCACAACCACTCTCTCGAAAAAGCGTTGCAGATTGTTGATGCGGCCGCAGCGTCTGGGGCTGATGCGCTCAAGATCCAGACCTACACTCCCGACACGATGACCATCGATCATGCCGAGGGAGAGTTTTTCATCACTGATAAAAAGAGCCTCTGGAAAGGAAGCTCGCTCTATGATCTCTACAAGATTGCGATGACTCCCTGGGAGTGGCACGAAGCGATTGCGAAGAGATGCAAGGAGAGAGGTCTGATCTTTTTCAGCACTCCCTTCGACGAAACGGCCGTTGATTTTTTGGAGAAGATGGATGTTCCGTTCCATAAGATCGCGTCCTTTGAAAACAATCACCTCTCACTGATTAAACGAGTGGCGCAGACAGGGAAACCCGTCATTGTGTCCACGGGCATGGCGAGTCTCCAAGAGATTGCCGACCTCGTGCAAGTCGCGCGAGACAATGGCTGCAAGGACCTCGTTTTGCTTAAATGCACGAGCTCATACCCAGCGCGGGCCGAGGAAGCGAATCTCGCAACGATGGCGAACATCCGAGAGACATTCAATGTTGAAGTGGGCCTCTCCGACCACACGATGGGGTGGACGATCCCTGTGACTGCCGCGGTCCTGGGGGCCACCGTCATTGAAAAGCATTTCACCCTGGATCGCTCCGAAGGCGGAGTGGACTCGGCGTTCTCGATGGAACCGCAGGAATTTGCGCAAATGGTGGAAGAGGTCAAGAAAGCTGTCGCGTCCTTGGGGCATGTGCATTTTGGTATGACCGAAGATGAAAAACGCTCGCAAGTCTTTCGTCGCTCCATCTATTTTGTGAAAGACGTTCGCAAAGGTGAGGTCATAACTTCTGAGCATATTCGTGTGATCAGGCCCGGACTTGGTCTTGCGCCCAAGTTCTATGACAACTTGCTTGGAAGATCTGTGAGAGCAGACATCAAACGAGGAACCGCGGCAGGCTGGGACCTTCTGACATGAAGAGCATCGTGCTTTTAACGAGTCGTTCATGGAATGAGTACCTCGCTCCAAGGTTAAGCGAAGAGCTTGGTTGCCAGGTTCACCTCATCACGAAAAAAGAAGACCTGACTTTAGAAAAATTATCTTTGCTTAAGCCGGAATGGATTTTCGTGCCGCACTGGTCATTCTTGATTCCTCGAGAGATCTACCAGAATTTCAAATGCGTCATCTTTCACATGACCGACTTGCCCTATGGGCGAGGTGGAAGTCCGCTGCAGAACTTGATCCGGCGTGGCCATAAAGAAACAAAATTATCCGCTCTTCTTTGTGAACAAGACGTCGATGCCGGGCCCATCTACCTTAAGCGCAGCCTGTCTCTGGAAGGAACTGCCCAGGAGATCTTCGCGAGGGCGTCGTTGGTCATCAAAGACATGGTTGTTGAAATCTTCAAAAAAAATATCACGCCGCTACCTCAGACCGGCGAGCCTGTGTTCTTCACCCGACTCAAACCCGAAGATGGCAGCATCGCGGCGCTCGAATCGACCTCGAAGGTGTATGACTACATTCGCATGCTGGACGCTGACGGTTACCCGAAGGCTTTCATCACCTTGCAGAATTTTACCCTGGAATTCTCGGAGGCGTCCTTCAAAGATGGCGTGATTGAAGCCAAGGTAGTCATCAAGGAGAAAATATGAATTTTCAAAATAGCAGGATTCTCTTCGTTGTGGCTCACCCGGATGATGAAGTCCTCGGTTGTGGCGGGACGATCCATGCCCTTGCTAAGCGCTATTCTGCGGAAATCTGTGTTGCTATCTTGGGCGAAGGAATCACGTCTCGGGACGTGGTGCGTGATCAAGGCAAACGGGCGGAGGAGCTTCGGCAGCATAAGTCGCATGCCGAGCAAGCGCGCCAGGTGCTGGGGTACCAGAAGTTAGAATCGTTTGCTTTCGCGGATAATCGCTTCGATAGTTTTCCTATCATCGATCTCATCAAAGTGGTGGAGCGGCTGGGTGTCGAGTTTAAGCCAGATTACGTTTTCACTCACCATCCGGGAGACTTGAACGTCGATCACAAGAAGACCTGCGAGGCCGTTCTCACCGCGTTTCGTCCCTTACCTGACACGAATGTAAGAGGAATTTTTTGCTTTGAAACTCTCTCTTCAACCGAATGGGCATTTAACACAGACAGGACTGGATTTCGCCCAAATTTCTTCTTCCCGCTGACGCCCGAAGACCTCGAGAAAAAAATTGAGGCGATGGAGTGCTACTCTTTCGAAGTGCGCCCGTCTCCACATCCGAGAAGCTCGGCCGTGATGAGAGCTCAAGCTCAGCTCAATGGCTCGCGAGTAGGATATGAAAATGCCGAAGCGTTCGAAGTCGTTCGCCACGTGTATAAGTGATCTATGGGATGGAGTCGTCAACCCAAAGCATTTAGCGAGGTCAACTTCGGTGCTCACCCGCCCAAGGATTACTATTTTGACCCAGATCTGATTGCTTACTACTCGGAATATTTTCAATCCGTGGAAAACTCTTGTCTGATCTTATACTTGGACTCAATCGTCGGATGGTTGGCGATGGCACAGCGTAGTGATTGCCTCGACTATCACGGATTCCCCGTTCGTTTCCATTTTTTTAGTGCTCCGGAAAACGTCCCTCCAGGTCTAGATGAATACTTATTGAGTGTCCTGAGGGATTCCGCGCAAGGCAAGCAAATACGAATTCTCTGGAACGATGTGCACTTTCTTTTTTCCAAAAAAATAAATTTGTCGGAGAAACTTTTTTCCTACATCGATCTAAAAAAAGACGAACCCACTATTCTGCAAGATGTGAGAGGGAGCTATCGCTCCCTGATCAACAAAGGCCGCCGTGAGATCGATTTGCAAATAAGTGCTGAAGACACAAGCTGGGAGTCATTCTCCGAGGCGAAACGCTTTCACGAAAAGGTTGCCGGTCGGCAAACTCGCTCAGATCTCACCTGGAAGCTTCAGCACGAGCTCCTTTTGAAATCGAAAGCCTTTTTGCTCCGGGGAAGCTTGAATGGTGCGTTGGTGTCATTGACCTATGTGACCCACGCCAACCAAGAAGCTTTCTATGGCTTCGGTGTCTACGATCGAGAGTTGATGCATGCCAAGGTTTCGCTTTCCCATTGGCCTTTGGTTGCTGCCATTTTTCACGCAAAAAAAATGGGTCTGAACTATTTCAATCTCGGGGATGTCGGACCCGATTTTCCGACGACGAAAGAAGAAAATATCGCACTCTTCAAGCGTGGGTTTAGCAGTGACCTACGCAAAGAAATTGTCTGGACGATCAACTAGTATGAAGAGGCACTGATGGGACTTATGTTAAGGCTAAAGTATTTCGTTAACGATCGCTACAATGCTCGGTACTTAAAAAAGCTCAATATCGTCGACAACACACCCGTGGCGGTTTCAGATTTCACCAACACACAAAATTCGAAAGATCACGCCTGCCCGTACATGTGCGTGTGGCTTCTGAACATTGATAGAATCGTTGCCGCTTCAGGAGTCTCACCGCGAGACTATGATTTCCTCGATGTTGGCTGTGGTAAGGCCGTATCAACAATCTACGTGAGTGCTCAGTACCAGTTTCGGAGTGTGAGCGGTTTTGACTTCGAGCCTAAGCTGTTAGAGATCGCTCGCAACAATATAAAAAATTCGGTGATCACATCGAAATTTTCGGTGTTCCAAGCCGACGCGTCGGAGTTGGTACTAGAACGAAAGAAGTGGTTTCTTTTTATTTTTAATTCATTCGACGCTGTCGTCATGGATAATTTTTTAACGAACAACGTTGAAATGCTTCGGGAGACGGGTTCTGTCTTGGGTTACGCAAACGCGCGAGAAATGGAAACGCTTAGGATGTACTCACCCAAAAGGATCATTGAGATTGAAAGCTATCGTTGTGGTGTCGTGTTCTTTTGAGTCGCTACAATCAGTCGCTCCCAGCGCTCGAATGATTTTGTGCAAAAATCCATGTCTAAGTAGGTCGTCGGATTCCTAAGCCACTTATGGGCTTCGTCGTAGGTTTTTAAATGAGTGAATCCCTTTCTGAAATTCAGGAAAGAATTGCGTGCAACTTCAGAATCGAGAAGAACGCTGGCGGCCGGCATTCCTCGGACGGAAGCTTCGATTAGCAAGATTGAGGTTAGGCCGATGAAGATTCCGCCCGCATCCATGTGCTGATCATCCCCGGAACTCAGGGTGATCCTTTTCTTGTTAGGCCGTCGAAGTGCTTCTTTGTATTTTTCTTTGTCTTCTCGCGGATGGAAACGAACTACGAGTTCTTCATAAGGGCTCCCATCGATAAAGTTAAGGAGCCGGTCTAGGAAGGTATGCTCGTCGTCAGTGAATTCTGGTGTGCGCTGTGCTGATGGAAGCTCGGAGTAAGGTTCAGAAACGAAGATGAGTTTATTCGCCGGAGCTATTTTTTTACTCATACTAAGCACTTCAAGTTTCGGATGACCGACGGGTTTAACGGCCCCGTCGTATCCTGCTTGCGTAAGTGCTATTGCCGAAGGGGCATCTACCACCGCGACGACGTCGGGCATAATGCTAAAGGTCTGGTCACGGGTGAAGCGGCCGGGGATGTTTGTCCACTGCTCGACATAACCGATGCTTGGAATTTTTTTTCTTTTACACTCCGCCCAGATTTCCCGATGGAAGTCGAGGTCGTTCGATGTTCCTGTGATCACCAGGTCGGCCGTAGGGATGAAAGCAAAGGCTTCACTGGCTTTTTCGATCGGTTGTGAATACGGCGTTTGGCCCCAGAAACTTCTGAGCCTCAATTCAGAAAAGTGAAATCCATCGAGTCTTGCTAGAAGAGGTGCGAAGGCGCTGGAAGTCCCTGGTTGATCTGAGATGAAAACAATCTTAGGTCGTGCCAAGTTCGTGCCTGTGTTCGTAGACCTTGTAGATCACGTTCAAGAGATCTTGCACGTCGTCTAGAGTGGTACCTTCGTGAAGCATCGGGCAGATGAGGAGCTCTTTCTCATGGATGCGTTCGACAACGGGACAAAGACCCTTCGCGTAGTTGTATTCAATACCCGGGTTGTAGTTGAACGGAAAGCCCTTACTCCCCAGCGCAATTTTCTTTTGATAGATGGGGTTCAGGTAAAGGGGGCGAATGTACCCTTCAGAGAAGGGAGTCTGCTCCCAGGTCTGGGGCGTTGGCATTTCCGCGTTCACAGCTTTAACGAACTGCTGGCGAGTAAGGCCGAACACCGCGGAATCAAACTTCAGCGGGTAGATGTAAAACCCGTGTGTGCAACCCTCTTTGATCACGGCAGGCCGAATACCCGGGATCTGCGCAAGGCCGGCGGCAAACTTTTTATGAAGTGCATAGCGATGGTTAAGACAGCTCTCGAGTCGGCCGAACTGGGAGAGTCCGATGGCCGCCTGGAGCTCGGTTAAGCGATAGTTCGAACCGATAACGTTTGTCAGGTCGTCCAACTGAAAGGCTTCTATACTATTCTCGCCGTGGTTGCGGATGAGCTGAGAGCGAAGGGCCAGCTTGTCGTCATTGGTCACGAGCATTCCACCCTCACCACTATGGATGTGCTTGTGGTAGTTGAGGCTAAAGCCTCCGATGTCTCCGATCGCCCCAACGCTCTTGCCCTTATAGGTCACTCCGGGTGCGTGGGCTGCGTCCTCGATCACTTTAAGACCGTGCTTACGAGCGATCTTCATGATCGCATCCATGTCTGCGGGATGCCCAAAGAGATGCACTAGCATAATGGCTTTGGTGCGAGGGGTGATGAGAGCCTCGATTTTTTGCGGATCGATGTTGAATGTCTCGTCTTCGATGTCGCAGAAAACGGGGATTCCCCCATAAAATAAAATAGAGGTTGCGGTGGCGGACATAGAAAAAGGTGTGCAGATGACTTCATCGCCAGGGCCAACGCCACAAGCACCGAGTGCGGTCATCAACCCCGTAGTCCAAGAATTTACTGAGATAGCATGTTTGAAGTCATATTTTTCAGCCCAAGCCGCTTCAAATTTCTTCACCTGTTCTCCGCCCAGGAAAAACTGTCCCGGACTCCCGAAAAACATCGAAAGATCGCCTTTTTTGAGCACCTCGATGGCCGCATCGCGATCAAGCGTGGTGAGAGTTGTTCTCAAACCAAGAGGGTGGGTTCTGTAGGCTTCACCACCTACACAAGCGAGCTTATTCATGTTGTCCTCTCGTAGTCTGCCCTTCGACCAGTCGGTCGCAGAACTGTGTTAGTCGAATCACGGCGTCTAAGTTCCCGCCCGAGGTTTCGTCGGTGGTGAGGCCCGTGAGCACATCCGCATAGAAGTTAATGAAATGGTCATCGAACGCGCTGTCTTCCACGGTCGGGGTACTCAGGGATTGGTATCCGGGATAGATCTTGTCTGGGGAAGCTTGTGACCAGCTGATCTGTCGCCCACCCTGGTCGATATCCAATCTTCCCGACGTAAAATAAAGGGTCGCAGAAAGATGCGAGAAGTTGCGATGATCCAACCCGAGCACAGAGATCATTGTGTTCTTCGGGTAGCTAAGCCGGAGGTGGAACGTGGGATCATCTTCTCGCGAGTCCGCGATCTTTCCACCGGTCTGCGCAGAAACCGGATAGCCCACGAGATTAAAGAGCATCGCGAGCAAATGGGATCCGTTGTTACGAAGACCTTTACCGTAGGTGGCAAATCCGCCCACGAATTCACCGAGTTCTCCTCGAGCGATGACGTGTTTCCATTTATTCAGGCCCTTCACCCATGTGCGGATGTAGGGGACCCAGCAACCCACATCGGGTCGCGACAAAATTTCCTTGATGGTGTCAATTTCTGCCGCCGATCGCACGATGGGTTTTTCGATGACGAGCGCTTTGAGGGGTTTGTGCAAGATGATCTCACGCAATAAGGCCATTCTCTCATCTGGGGGACTTGTGACAATCACGAGCTGCGTCGGTTGTGAGAGGAGCTCGTGGATGGACTGAGCGGGCGCGGGAAGATCCCACTTCTTTGCGAAGGCCTGGCCAGTCTGAGATGAGATATCAAAAACTCTCACCGAGTTCTTAAGACCCAACGCCGCCAGTGCCGCCATGTGCGTTGTGGGTGGAGTTTGAGGCCAGTCGCCTCCGCCCGCAACCAATCCACAACCGATCAGCGCTATCGCTGGAGGAGGCGCTTGATTGTTTCTGATGATTGCCATTTTTTACTCACGACTTTGTATTCATTTCTAAGGAGGCTCATGCGATCGACGTCGTCGTAGACTCCGGAGCGATAGGATTCTTGCCGAAGAGTGCCCTCTTGGACAAAACCGGTTTTTAGGTACGACTCTTTGGCCCGTTTGTTACTAGCGTTCACGCCCAGCCAGATCTTGTTTAAGTTGAGGAATTCGAACCCGTAGGCAATCATCAGCTGAGTGGCTTCGCCTCCCAAGCCTTTGCCCCAGAATTTTTTCTCGCCGATGAGAATGCGAAACTCTGCGCTTCTGGTGACCCAGTTAATATCGTGCAGTCCCACGACCCCGATGTACTCTTCGCTTTGGTTGTAAATGGCCAAGACCACATCGTGCTTTGAAGACTCGTAGGATTCGTACTCGTCCTTGAGCGCTTTTGGCGTCGCGGGAAAGAGACCGCGGAACAGGTACTGAGTGACTTCTTTGTCATTCACCCAGGCAAGCATTTTTTCCGCGTAGTGGCTTTGCTCGAGGGACTTTAAGTCGATGGCGTGTCCATGCAGGTAGAGTGACATTATCTCTGCTCCAATGTTTTTTTATAGTCGGTGTATTCAGTGTTACGAGGTGCTTTCGAAAAAAGCGCGAAAGCTGATGGATCCGTCGCGTGCAGTCTTTTGATGTCGCTGTATTTAACTGTGGTGAGCTTGGGGTTGAGACGTGCTAAGAGAGCACGCGCAGCAACCAAATCTTCCGGATAGTCGATGCTGATGTGCAGATGGGAAAGGTCGATCTCCGATGTGATAACGCCGGTCTTGAATTTCTGTGGGCTTTTCCGGATGGCTTCAACGGGAAACTCACGTTGTTTCAGGTCGGTCGTGGACGCATCAATTTCACGCAAGAGCTTGAGTGAATACACTTCGACATCTAGGCCGCCGGGAAAAGTGTCTGAATCGAGGTTTGACGTCGTCAAGTAATCGAGTTTTTCGGCCCTGAAGCGCGCCACCATCTCGTCGATGACTTCGGGGCAAACGAAAGGACTGTCGCCCCAGACCCGCACGACGATGGTCGATTTCGTTGCCCGCGCACATCCCAGGATGCGCGTGATAATGTCATCCACATTCTGCCTATCGAAGGAGAGTCCGTTTTTCGTCGCCCAGGTGATCAACTCATCGTCTTCAGACGCAATGGACGTCGAAACACAAAGGTGATTCACAAGGGTTGCGGAAGACAATTGGTGTGCAATAAAACTAATGAGTGTGCCATCCCCGAAAGGCAGTAAGACCTTTCTTGGGAGTCTCTTCGACCCAAGTCTTGCTTGTATCATTGCGCAGACAGAATCCATCTCAGATGTTCTCCGGTGCCTAAATTATGAGTACTTGTATAACGCAAAGGGTTGTCAGAGTACCAGGGAAATTGAAGGTGGAGAATTTAAATTCCCCTCTGTGTCGCAGTTAGCCATGAGTTACATTTGGAGCTAAAAAAGTTATACGTAAGTGTCTGCGTAATATCGCGAAATATTCCTAAGTGAGTCGTTATCAAAGTCAGCGGTCTTCATATTGGTTGGTTTTCGCAGCAGAATTTCGGCGATGATCTCATGGCGAGAGCATTGCATCGATGGCTGTGGAAAAGCGCTCCTGAGCTGCACATCAGTCTCGTCTGCCGAGACAGGCCCACTCTCACGGGGCCCAGGCTTTCATGGTTCTACGATGGCATCTGGTGGCCCAAGTTTTTGCACCGGGTGCGTAACGGTCTAAGTTCCAACGAACACCAGTACCTTTTCCTTGGTGGGGGGGCGATCCTACGATCAAGCACAGGGATCGATTGGAAGTCGGACATACTTCGATCGTTCAAAAAAAAATCGCACAACAAAGCGCTCGGGATCAGTCTCTCTGTGGGACCCTTCAAGGACGCCGGAGCAGAAAGTCGGTGCGCCCAAGCGATCAGCTTTCTTGATAAAGCCTTAGTACGCGACGTCTATTCACTGAATTTCTTTAAGCAACATGCTCCCACGGTTCCAGTACGACTTTGCTACGACATCGCTGCCCTCGAAAGTCTCGAGGGCGCTACTGAGTTTCCTGTAGGACTCGTCTTGATGGAGCCGAAAACGATTGATGAGAAAAAATGGCTCGATGATATGATGGGGGCCTTACGCAAAAAATTCTCGACCCTGAACTTCTTCGTTTTTTGTGCTCATGAAGAAATGAAGCCCAGTGGCTACCTTCGCTTTTTGCAGAAGCCCGGGGATACGGTGCATGTCTATGATGGTGACATCGACGCTTTTTTGAAAAAACTGGCGAACTGCGGTGCGATTGTTGCCGGACGGTTTCACGGGGCGGTGCTGGCGCGGGCGATGGGGAAACCTTTCATCTCTTGCCCTCCGACTGAGACGGCCCACAAGCACGTGGAGTTCATGAAATCGTTTCCCTGTGACAATTTCGCCGGTGTTTGGGAGGTGGGAGCAGGTCACGTCAGTGAAGCCGTCGCCGCCCTCGAGCACCGCCTCACACTTAACGTTGGCGGGGACCGCCTGGAGCTGCAACAGGAGATCCGGCAAAACCTAGCATGGCTCATGGCCTGAAGTGTTTTTTCATTAGAGAGACTTTAATAAACCCGTTGGCTTCTCAGGTATTTGAGAGATCTTAAGCTTGGTTTTAAAATTAATTGTCTCCTTTAAAGTGTTGTTTCATGTCGCTGACGATTGCGTCTGTCATAGGAGTAATATCAAATTTTTCCTTTGCCTCCCATGCGGAGAAGTAGTCCATGTCTATGCCTTTATCTAGGACTGCCTGTATCCAAGCCAAGATTTGGAAGTCGGCTAATTTTTGATCTATTGGAGAATAAAACCAAGTGGCAATTTGGCGACGAAGCTCACGGAGATGTGTGAAATACAAAACGTGACTAAAATTTGTATAGATGGCATTGTCACCTAATTGAATCGCCTTTTTTCCCACAAAAGCAGCCTCAAGGATCACTGTTCCACCGGGCGAGATAACTCCAATGCTTTCGCTAATTAGCTTTGCAGAAGAAACACGATAATCAACTAATTTGATATTCGGCTGCGTTTGAATCTTTTGAAGGTAACTTGCGTTTCGATATCCGACCATCGCGGGGTGGTCCTTTACAACAAGTGTCACGTCATACGGCAAAGACATCGCAACCAGACGTGCGGTCTCTATTTGGTTGTTAAAAAATGGAGAGAAAACATCAATGGTTTGTTCGGGCTGAAACTGCAGGGGGAAAAAGACGAAGGGGGCATTTGGAACTTCGTCATATTTAAAGGAATTGACGTCGGTAACGTTTTTGTAGTGTGTTAAATGGTCTCTTATTGCGATTCTAACCCCAGAATTATCAATTGAGACGACTGATTTATAAAACTGATTGGTTCTTTTAAACTTTCTATAAACTTGCGATGCAATTCTTTTCAATGAGGGTTTGTCTAGGAGCCCGTAGTTCACTGAGGAAGACTTGGCTTTCGTTTTTGCCAAAAGATTATTTTTGAAATTTAAAAAGATTTCTTTGCAGTGCTTACTTGGTTCTGATCGCGATTGTAGAATATTCTTGAATTTTTCATGTACAGGACCTCCATCATCTAGTTCGTTTTCAATGAGGATAACTCTTGATCTATCGAAGCGCGAATCCGTAAAACCTCGGATATAAACATTATATTTTCTACAATAGTGCATGAAGAATAGGTGCTGTATTCCCACAAAATTTGGGACGATGATGGCGTCTGGCTTAAATTTCTCGTGTATCTCTTTGACCAAGAGATATGTTGCATAGATGATCTTGGTAAGGTGTTCGTCAGAAACAGACTGTGAATAGGCATAGTAGTAACGCTTTCCGTAATCACGTATATGCGCCCTCAAAGATTGCACGTTTTCCCAAATACCTTCAACGCCTAGGAAATCACAGACCTCTCTTAGGGATACTGTGCGATCGCCGATCACTTCATCTGGAGCGTGGAGATATTTATCCCAAATCCAGATATTCTCAAAATTAATGCTATTTTGTTTTTGAATATGTTCGAAAGCAGTTTGCTTCATAACCAGTGCACTAATCTGAGCATCGGGAAACGAATATTTGATTGCGGAGCAAATTGGGATCCCGAAACGGATAGCCCATCCTCTTTGATAAAAAATTAAAACTTTCATAGTAAATCGCCTATTGAAGAATAATTAAAGTCTGCCGGCGGCCAAGAATTCAGTGCGGACTAAGACCAACTAATTCTTTTAAATATGGTTTTATATATCGATGTTGATTTCCAACTAGTAATACAATTAAAGCAGGCACAGCGAGCAATCTTGCCGGCCAAAACGAGCGCAATGATGAATCTAGAACAGATAATTCAGCACCGAACATGAGTCGGGTGTATATCGAAAAAGAGGCAGAATGCTTTTGAAGAAATAATCGCTTGCTGGCAATCTTTCGGATTTGATTAAAGGGGCTGTCTGATAGTTGGTTGTTGTGTACTCGTCGAAACACGAGAGTTTCCTTCAGACAGTTGATTTTGAGGTTTTTAGCAAGAGCACGCAGAAACAGGTCCTTATCTTCCGAAATGAAAAGTTGATAGTCGAATCCAAGTAAGCTCTCAAAAGCTTCTTTCTTGAGAGAGATATTTGAACCAGTAACACCGGGATTTTTCAGAGCGAAACTATTTGGATTGAGTACAACACTGCTTACATCGGTATTGATTTTTGATTTATCAAAGTTTTGAAAACTAGCTAACACTACATCGGCTCCAGACTCAAAGGCGAGCCGAACAGTTTTCAGATAGTCACGTGAAAGAAGATCATCGTCGTCCAAAAAACACAAGATATCGCCATTTGCAAAGAATGCACCGATATTGCGTGCGAGCGATGGACCGCAAAGCGGAACTTCGTGAACTGAAATGATTGGAGAAAGACTTTCAATTATGTCGATTTGTTCGTTTGTTAGTCGAGAGGTCGAATTTGAGACAATCACAATTTGATGAAATGCATCTTCTCCAGCTAAAGCGCTATTTATTGCTTCAAGAAGAAAAGAGAAGCGGTTTGAAGTTATAATGACAAGTGAGGCTTCAGGTAGTTGTTTCATACCCAACCTTTATTATTCCTGATCCTGTAAAATTGAGAGTAATTGTTGCCGCATCGTCAAAGCTATCTCTATGAGAGATGGCAACAATTGTAGGTCGTGGCTTTAAGGCCACAAGGACCTCTTTGATGGAGCGCTCTGTCTCAAGATCGATGTTCGCTGTTGCTTCGTCCAATATTAGAAGTGTGGGTTGTCTTAAGAGTGCACGGGCAAGGCTTAATCTTTGCTTCTGACCTGTTGAAAGGGCCACATCAGTTTGAATAGGGGTCTCTAGGCCAAGGCTGTTTCTTGAAATTGTGGACTTGAGGCCAACCCGATCTAGTGCTGCCCATAACTCCTCGTCGGATGGATTATACTGATTTCCATAGCATAAATTTGTCTTGATAGTGCCTGTTGCCAAAAATGCTTCAGGGCCAACATATCCTATCGATGCAGCGTGACTAGAAAGAAATTCATTTGGAGATAACCCAGCAATAGTAACACTACCTTCCTTTGGATTCTCAAACCCAAGAAGAAGTTGCAGTAGTGTACTTTTGCCCACACCGGATGGTCCTTTGACCAAGATGAAGTCGCCAGTATTACTGCTGAATGTTAGGTCGGAAATTAATTTCTGGCCCTCAGTGTATGAAAAAGAAACTGAATCGACTTTAATTTGAATAGAAGCTACTGAAGAACTGACACATTCAATTTTAGCTCTGTTGCCAGAACGCGATGCCAGATAAGGTTGCATCGAACGAAAAGCTTGCTCGTGAAACATTGCTCCGGAGATTGCTGCTTTCAGGTTTGAGGCGAGTTGAGCGGATCTGATGAAAAGATATAGGAAAGCCACAAGGTATACAGGTGGTGTCTGAAAGAAATGCTTGCTCAACATAGAGATGACCGTGACAACAATAACTCCAGCAAACATAGGAAAGCTTGAAACCAAGCTGATGCTAATCACGTGTGCAGTATGTCGTGATTCGTGCTGCTGTAAGAGAGCATGACCATGCTTGAACTCTTGTTCTTCAGTTTGATAGATCCGAATTAGGAAAAGATTTTTCAATCCCTCTATCAGTGCCATGCTGACAAGCGCATAGTCTTTGGACTGATGCTCTCCAAGGGCTTTCGCTCTGGAGAGATACTTTGTGAAAGGTGTAAGCAATAAGATGAGCAGAAGATAACTGCTGATAGTCTCATATGGTGCAATTTTCAGACTAAATCCGGTAACTAAAATGAGCACGATGCAATTTTCAAATATGGAGAATACATATTGAAGATATTGACCGGCCTTGAAAGCTGAATCATTGAAATCTGAAATAATTTCATTCTGGTCTTTGCTCTTTTTCAGAAGAAGGAAATGATTAAAGATCCCGACTCGGATATCTCTTACTACAATATGACTTGCTACCGTAGGTACCATTTTTTTTCCAACAACAAGCAAAGCCCTCAATGCTCCATATGCAATCAAAATCAGTGAAGTTGATTGCAGGTTAGTTGGTAACCAATTAGGGATTTTGTCGTTGTAGGGAATGAGGTCTAGTGACCGCAAAAACGAATGAAGGATAAGAATAAAAGCCGACTCAGAAACAAAGCCAAACAAGCCAACAACTAGGTCGAGAGCAAACAGTTTTTTTAGGTTAAGTGGAAGAGATGAAAAGCTATTGAGAAAAAGCTTAAGCCAAGTTGGAGATTTCATGTGTATATTCCACGCATAATGCGCGGTGAGTAAAGCGCTTTTTAGTCTGTGTCAGAGTATATAAATCCTGATTTTACTATTACAAGAAGTATCCTTTCGATTTCAATGGTTGCAGTAGGCAATTGGCCTGGTAGTTCCTATAATTGGTCACTTCTTCAACTTATTAGTTTTAAAGGTGTGCGTTGTTTTTCTTACCCTATAAAGCTGCCTTTTTCTCTAAACTGAACTCACTTATTGATGCTGTCGTTCTCAGTGGAAGGGTGGGGAATGCTCTTGATGCTGCGAGTGCAGGCTTTAAGAATCGCGAGTTATTTCATCAATTCCGATATTTTGGAGTAGATCTCGACCGAGGTTTACTTGAAAAAGCGCATCGTAAATATCCCGACGATGTCGCACTACTAGCAGATGTTACTCAGCTCGAGCTTGTTGAGAATTTTTTCGATATAGCTGTTTCAACACATACGATAGAGCACATTCGTAATGCAGAGGGAAGGATGTTCTTTGTAAACCAACTTATCAAATCACTGAGACCTGATGGTGTTTTGATACTTGGGTTGAATCACATGGATACGATCTCTTATGGTCCAATAGTAGAGTTACTGAAAGATCGATTCAATAAAGTTGATTCGTGGAAATTCAATAATTGCCTAACAAGATTCGTAGAGACGTTTTTTTTGTTAAAAATTCGCAACAAATTTGATGGGACTATAATTGGCAGGGTAATTAAAATCCTGCTTTCCCCGCTAGTTTTCTTTCTATTTCTAATAGAGAAAAAATGTGCAAATAGGACTTTTTTGTTTCAAAAAACCGATCTCTTTCGTTGCTCTGGAAAGAAGTGCGATCCAGCAAGTTTAGCGACAGATCATTTTGTTTTTAATGCACGAGAGAGAGAGCGAAATTTTTGGGTTATGGATGGAATGGAATGAGATTCGTATATATTTCAAACATACCATTCCCCACACGACAAGCTTCAGCTGTTAATATTGTAAGAATGTGTGATGGGTTTACCAAAGAGTTAGGCGAGATATTTGAATTCGTATGCTTGAGTAGTTCATCTGAGATTAGAGATATATTGAGCCCCTATGAGGCATCGGATGAGTTGCTAGAGCAAACCCGTGTTGTTGTTAGTAAGCAAGGGGGGTGGCGAGGAGCAATCAAAAGCATCACTTACACCAAACGATCTGACTTTGTGTACACTCGTTCTGTAGAGATTGCTCTTCTTATAGCGCTGAGGGGCAATCGATTTGCACTTGAAGTACATTCCCCAGGTTTCGAGCGTAGTATATTTTGGCGGCTGGTTTTTTCATGGCTCTTGCGCCATCAGAACCTTGTTGCTGTGGTGGCTATTTCAAAAGCCCTGAAAGATATTCTTGTTAACCAATGTGCTGCCGACCCAATGAGATTAATCGTTCACCATGATGCTGGAGATATATGTCCCGTTTCAGATAGCAGCACGAAGGATGGAATCAAAGTAGGCTACGTCGGTAGCTTATATCCAGGCAGGGGGATAGAGCTAATTTTCGCATTAGCTGAGAAATTTCCAGATATAGAGTTTCATGTTGTGGGAGGTGGGGATGTCCCGAAAAGTGTCCCTGCAAATATTTTTTTGCATGGATATGTTAGCTATTCTCAAGCAAAAACTTGGCGAAAAAAGATGAGTATCTTGCTAGCGCCGTATCAAGTAAAGACGTTAACCGCTGCGGGGGTAGATTCAACTTCGTGGATGTCACCTATCAAGATTTTTGAGTATATGTCTTCCGGAAAGCCCTTCATTTGTTCAGACCTCCCTGTCTTGCGAGAGGTCTTAGAGTCTGAGCATGATTGTTTGTTGGTTGAGCCGGAAAATGTTGATGCTTGGGCAAGTGCACTCAGTCGGCTAATCGCTTCGCAAGAATTATCAAGCGCACTAGCAACCAATGCCGAGAGAAAGGTCAGGGAACTCTATAATTGGGACAAGCGAGCAAAGATGATCCTTGAGCATTTGGGTTTTGCATGAAAGTTCGCAATGATAAAATAAAAATTTTATTTGTAGTTCCAGGGCAAGCGGAAGGCGTTGGAATGATTTTCGTTAAGCGCCAGATAGCCTCACTTGAGGGGCTCGTAGAATTCGAAACATATTACATTCAAAATCGACTTAATCCTTTCAAGCTTTTTTTTGATTACCTGGCTTTGCTCAAGCTAGTGCGAAAGATTCAACCTCTCGTAATACATGCTCAGTATGGGACTATAACAAGCTTTGTTGCGATGTTTCTGCCCGCGAAATCATTTGTTATTTCTATTAGAGGGAGTGATCTAGATCCTAACTATAAGAGCGGAGATCGCTTAAGGAAAACGATGGCAGTTTTGATGACACATATCTCATCTCTGCGTGCAAAAAAAATCCTAGCCGTGTCCGAACATCTCGCGAATAAAATAATTTTCAAGTCAAAGGTGGAGATACTTTCTTCCGGTATTGAATCGAAGTTTTTTACAAACTCAAATATTGTTAATGTACGGATGAGCCTCGGTTGGGAAATTGAAAAGAAGTATGTTTTTTTTAATGCAGGCAAGGAGCCAATTCGAAAAAGAAAAGACCTCGCGATACAGTTTTTTTTAGACTTAAAAAAGAAAATTGAAAATTTAGAATTTGTTTTAGTTGAAGGAGACACTCCACCGGAGCGTTTGCTTAAAATGCTAAGGGCCTCTGACATATTGTTTATGACAAGTGATAAGGAAGGATCTCCTAACATCGTAAAAGAAGCTCTAGCTCTTGGCGTTCCTGTCGTTGGGTTTGATGTTGGAGATGTTAGGGAGCTTCTGTCGCTAGACAAGAACTCTATTTGTGTTATGAATCGAGATTCGGAGGAGTTTTTGAAATCAGCAGAAAAAATACTTAAGGCTGGGAAAAGAGGAGAGGCGGATATGAGGGGCTACTCTACGGCCGCAATCGCAGAAAGACTTGTTAAAATCTATTCTGAATTGATCTGAATTATGAATAGATATGTATCATTAGTTCTTTTTTGTCTTGGTTTCATCTTAGCGATATTTGTTTTGCAGGATAGATATTATGCAGCAGGTAGAAAGTCTGAATCAGAAATTCGTAAAGCAGCTGTGGAGAAATTCCATGTTTTCAAAAAAAATCCAAAAACATTAATAACAATTAAGCGTGGCTTTCGCCATTTTGATTGCAAACAAGTCAGAATTCTAAAGACTGAGTTTAGTTCGATAAGTAGGCTAGAAGATTTTGTTCCGTATGAATTGACACCTAGCCAAACGAAGAAACGGGGACAGGATATTAATTCTAAAGCGTTCGCAATGAATGCAATTGCACTTTCTTGTCATGGTGGTTCTATTAGTAAGACTAAGCGAGATATCTATCGAGATAAACTTATTGAAAGGCTAGCAAAGTGGACCAGCAAGACCAAGTTTGGCTTTTTTTTTAGACATCAATATAAATATAAACCACTGGATTATGAGCTATCCCCTGGATGGTTATCTGGATTTGCGCAGGGTCAAATCCTAGTTGGTCTTGTCCTTTTAAATTCAGTAGGAAGAACACAACACATTGAATATCTAATTCAGCAGTTTGCTCTTTCGTATAGGCTTGGAAGTCCTACTGTTTTTCTGGACAGCAATGGACAGTATTGGATCGATGAATACCCCGGTGAAGCAGCGAAGTCGTATGTTTTTAACGGTCATATCTGGGGTTTGATGGGTCTCTATTACATTTGGGATTATGATTTATCAAAAGATTATGAAAGGGAGCTTAAAGGAGCGATACAAACGATTCATAACTCATGGAAAAATTATCGCCTTCGAGGGCTGGTTAATTGTTACGACATGAGAATTTGTGAACCTGATTATGATCCTTTGAGAGCAGGTCGGCAGATGAGATGGTTATATGAAATGAGTGGTGAGTACTCTTTTCTTGATGGAGCTGCTTTATTTGATGATGATGCTCACGCAGTATTTAAAAGAAAAGGTGACAGGACTGAGTGTAAAAAAAACGTTATAAGTAAACTCAACTGTTTTTGGAGATTTGATTGAGAATCTGTACCATCATCGGCGCCCGCCCTCAATTCGTCAAAGCGGCGGTGGTTTCTCGTGCTTTCCAAGGCAAGGCCCAGGAGATTTTGGTGCATACCGGTCAGCATCACGATGCTTCCATGAGCGATGTGTTCTTCGAAGAGATGAGCATCCCAACTCCTCATTACCACCTCGGCGTGGCGGGCTTAAGTCATGGTGCGATGACCGGACGCATGCTCGAGAAGATCGAAGAAGTTTTGCTTAAAGAGAAACCTGATTGGGTGCTGGTTTATGGCGATACCAACTCAACTCTCGCCGGTGCCCTTGCCGCAGCCAAAATTCATATTCCTGTGGCTCACGTCGAAGCCGGACTGCGTTCATTTAACATGCGTATGCCGGAAGAAGTGAATCGTATCCTCACGGACCGTGTCTCAAAACTGCTTTTTTGCCCATCGGATGCGGCCGTCGCCAATCTTCAGAAAGAAGGCGTGAGCGCAGGTGTCATTCGCACCGGCGATGTCATGGCCGACGCCCTCTACTTCTACCAAAAGAAAGCAGCTCTTGCGGCGAAGCTCTTTAAAACTCCGCCGAAGGGTCCCTATGTCCTAGCGACTCTTCACCGCGCTGAAAACACGGATGACCCCACACGTCTGAAGGCCATCGTAGAGGCCCTGCAAGAGCTTCATAAGCGCACTCCCGTCTATCTTCCTTTACACCCGCGTACCCTTGGTAAATTGACTCAATTGGGGATTAGGCCTTCGTTTCATGTTCTGGAGCCGGTGGGTTACTACGATATGCTTCAGCTTTTAAGTGGCTGCTCGATGGTTTTGACTGATAGCGGCGGATTGCAGAAAGAAGCCTATCTCTGTCAGAAGCCTTGCGTTACTTTCCGCGACGAAACTGAATGGGTAGAGCTCGTACAGACAGGGGTGAATAAGGTTGTCGGTACCGAGACCAACGCTATCCTTACGGCCGTCGCCGAATTCGGTCAGCACCCGCCGACTTTCCCCCAGGCCCTTTATGGAGACGGGAAAGCGGGTGAAAAAATCGTCGCTGCCATGCTAGCCTAAGCCTTCATGAAAAGAACTTTCTGGATCGTTAATCAGACTGCGGGCTCCCCGTATCACGGGATGGTTTATCGCAACTACTACGTCGCCCGCGAGTGGGTGAAGCAGGGTCATCGTGCCGTCATCATCTCGTCTTCATATTTTCATAACTTCACTAAGTTTCCCGAGACCAAAGGTCTCTTCACCTGCGAGATGATTGATGGGATCGAGTACTGGTGGGTGCGGATGCCTAAGTATTCCCAGTCGCGCAGCCTCGGGCGTCTTGGCTCGCTCTTTCTTTTCCCTCTGTTACTTTTGCTTTTTCCGTTCTGGCGACTAGCCAAGCCTGACACCATCATCGTCTCGGGGCCACCCCATGTCCCGATTCTTAACGCATGGATTTGGTCACGCTGGCTCGGCGCCACGTTAGTCTATGAAGTCCGCGACATCTGGCCCATGACCATTCAAAAACTGGGTGGCATTAGCAAATGGCATCCGGTGATTGTGCTTTTGAGCATGTTCGAGCGTCTGGCCTATTTAGCCGCAGATAGGGTGGTCTCAGTACTCGCTCTCGCTCATCGCCATTTTGAATCTCGAGGAATGGTGCCAGCGAAATTCGCTTATATTCCAAATGGTGTTGATACCAGCCAAACGGATCTTGTTGAAGGCAAAGTTTCCACTCAGCTTGCTGAGCTAGCGACAACTAAAAAAATCGTGATCTATACCGGAAGTTTTGGCATCGCCAATAATCTCGACCAGCTTCTTGATGCGGCTCAATTGCTGCAAGGAAGAAGCGACATTCATTTCGTCTTCGTTGGCGACGGTCCTCATAGAGCGAAACTCGAGGCTCGCGGTGGTCAGATGAAGAACGTGACTTTCTTCGGGCCAGTACCGAAGAAAGAGATCTCGGCCATCTTAGCGCACGCCCATATGTGCTACGTGGGTTTGATGAAATCGGATTTGTTCAGTCACGGCGTCTCACCGAATAAACTGTTTGATTACATGGCCGCCAGCAAGCCGGTCATCATGGCGATCGACACGGAAGATAATATCGTGGGTAAAGCGGACTGCGGAGAGTTTGTGCCCAGTTGCACTCCGGCCGACATTGCTCAAGCCGTACAGAGCTTGGCTTACAAAACTGTTGATGAGTTGAAGCGCATTGGACAGAGCGGGCGCAGGTATCTGGAAAAGAACCATACGTATTCTATTTTGGCGCAGCAGTACGTGCGCGTCGCCGAAGAAGGGAAGCGCCCCCTCGAAGAAGCCGCCCGCTGGGCCGCCTCTCCGTTCCTCGTCGGGTTCTGGGCCGTGATGGCCCTCGGGATCGTGGCCCATTTCATTTTACCATGGCTCGCGCCCCATCTCTTCGTGGATGGCATGACCACATTCCTTAAGGACCCACATACCTATCATCGGCTTGCTCTCGGGGTGGCGAATGCTCCTTGGAGCGAATTCACTCTCAGACCCGATGGTCAGTTTCCCGGTGGCATCCTCGGGCTGATCTATAAGCTGACTTCAATTCATCGCCCCTTCATGATGCTGCCTGTGCTCGCGGCCATGGCGGGACTCACGATCCGTTCGATCGCTTCCTGCCTTGATATCTTGGGTGTGCGCGGCCGTTGGTGGCCGCTGGTGATCGGCATTGTTTTTACTGTCACACCAACTTCGCTTTCATGGATGATCTATCCTCACAAGGATGCCTTCATTGTCCCAGGTGCGATTATTCTCACTTGGACTCTGATGGCGGCGACTTTACGTCGGATTCGCTTACGTCACTTCGCTTTGTTAGTGTTGGGATCTTTGCTTGTTTTCAGTAGTAAGCCTTACTTCGCAGAACTTTTTTTTGCTGGCACTTTGCTCTCGATTCCGTTTGCTTGGGGCCAACCGGCCAGCACTCTCGGCCGTTATGGTCGCGTGGTTTTTTTTGGTTGTGCCTTGGGAATTTTTGCTTTGTGTGGAATGTGGAAAAAGGGCTATTCGTCGAGTGGTGAAAGCTGGACACAAGCAGCGACGAAAGTCGGAGTGGAGCAAACACCTGTTGCTCTCCCACGTCATAGAGCGCTGAAAGAGACCTGGGAGCCTGTGCCCGGTGGCGCCGTTGTGAACAAACCACTTTATGCTTTAGTTTATACTCGAGAACGGTTTCTCGCAGAGCGGCCCTACGGTTCAACGAACTTCATGCCTGAGCTCCAACTCAAGACGGCGATCGATGCTCTGATGTTCATCCCTCGCGCCCTGCAACTCGCCGTGCTCGAACCTCTGCCATGGAATCAAACCGAAGGTGGCCTGGCCCGTCGACTGGTCCATCTGTCGCTGAAGTTTGAAATGCTCTTCGTGTATTTCTCTTTGCTGTGTTTGCTACTGGCAGGTCGAAAATCATTGAGCCCGCCCGTCATGATCGCTCTCTGTCTTGCTCTGCCATTTTTGGTTGCTTTGGGCTTTGCCTCTCCTAACATCGGCACCATCAACCGCTACCGTTTCCCATTCTTGATTCTCATCAAAATCGCAGGACTCGCTGCTCTTTGGAATTCGGATCGACTCCGTTGGCCAGGACGTCTCCTTATGTGGGTCGATCCTCCGAATACAGTGCGTACTAAACGAAAAATACTCTTCCTCGTCCCCGACGACATCACCTTCGTCATCCAGCGCTTAGTGATGGCCCGGGCAGCCCAGGCCGGTGGCTACGAAGTTCACGTGGCTTGTTCTGACTTAGGTCATGCGCAAAAAATTCGTGACCTCGGCTTCATCTACCATGAGCTAGACTTAAATCGAGGTGGGCTGAACCCCTTTGCGGATTTTGGTCAATTCGTAAAACTCGTTTTCTTCCTCGCAAAACTTCGTCCCGACATTCTTCAGAACGTATCGATCAAGCCCGTCATCTACGGCTCAACGGCGGGAACTATCGTAGGGCTTAAACGCATCGTGAACCTTGTGAATGGCCTGGGTTATGCCTTCGAGCGCCAAGGCCTGAAAGGTGAAGTGGTTCATTTCGTCGCGGTGAACCTCTACCGCAATGCCCTCGCTCTGCCGGGCATTCGCGTGATTTTTCAAAACCCTGATGACCGGCAGTACTTCATTGACCATCGTATGGTGGAACAGCACAAAACCATTCTCATCCGTGGTTCGGGGGTGGATATGGTGAAGTTCGCTGCCACTCCGCTGCCCCATGATGATGTTCCTATCGTCTTATTTGTCGGTCGCTTGTTGTGGAGTAAAGGCATTCAAGAACTCGTCGATGCAACTAGTAAGCTACGCGCTGAAGGCCTGCGCTTTCGTCTACTCATCGTGGGTGCACCAGATGATCGCAACCCAGAAGCCGTTCCCACGAAAGTGCTCAAGGCATGGCATGAACAAGGCCTGCTCGAATGGATGGGGCGCCAAACGGAGATGCCGCGGTTTTATCGGGAAGCGAGCATCGTCTGCTTGCCGACGAACTACCGCGAAGGCCTGCCGCTGACCCTACTGGAGGCGGCTTCCACCGGACGTCCGTTGGTCGCGACTGATATTCCGGGTTGCCGGGAAGTGGTACAGAACGGGGTGAATGGCTTCTTGGTTCCCCCCAAAAACAGCGAGGCCCTGGCCGGAGCGTTGCGCCAGCTTCTTGCTGACCCGGAACTTCGGCAGAAAATGGGCCAGGCCTCCACAGAGTTAGTCGCCTCGGAGTTTTCTAGTGAGCACGTGCAGCGCCAGCTTTTAGCTGTTTATGACTCACTATTTGACCCTTTGACAAATATGGAGTCCTACTCCATAATAGCCAAATATGTGGATTAAAAGAGATTTATCACAGGTTTTGGCACAAAATCAGGATCCCATCCAAATCCTCAAGGGGCCACGTCAGTGTGGCAAATCATCGCTTCTTCTAAGCCTCGATCCAGTCTTTCAAGAAGCTTCACTCGATGATTCCGCTCTTCGGGAGTTAGCGCAGAGTGATCCCGAGCTTTTCCTCAAGCAGTTCAGTGGTAAAAAACTCTTCATCGATGAGGCGCAGTACGCTCCTGCACTTTTTCCAGCGCTCAAAAGAGTGGTTGATCTCGAACGACGAGGCGAGGGCCCCGTTAAAACCATGTTCCGGCTAACAGGATCGAATCAGATTCTCATGGATCGGCAGGTAAAAGAGAGTCTTGCGGGCCGTGCAAGCTACTTCGAACTCAATACCTTGAGCGTCGCCGAGATCTGTGACGCCACGCCAAGTAGCATTCAGGACATTCTCTACGCTGGCGGTTGGCCCGAACTCCATGCGCGCGCCGGTCGAGAGGTCAAAAAGTACCTCGACGACTACGTCTCGAGCTACGTCGAAAAAGATATCGTGCTTGCTGCAGGAATTCAGAAGAGCAGAGAGTTCCTGAAATTCCTGCGCCTTCTTGCCGGTCGAGTCGGAGCGCTGTTGGATCTTTCGCACTTCGCGAACGAGGTCGGCGTCGACGTGAAGACCATCAAAGACTGGGTCTCCGTCGTCGAGACGATGGGCATCGTCGCACTCGTGCAACCATTCAGTACGAATCTCTCAAGTCGACTGGTCAAGTCGCCCAAGGTTTACTTCTTAGATACCGGTCTTGCGGCACGACTCCAAGGGTGGAGTTCGTCGACGCCCATCATGACGTCGCCCCAGCAAGGGGGGCTCTTTGAAAATTTGGTTTTCGGTGAACTCTACCGACTTAATACTAATTTTGGCCTCGGCTGGACAATCTCTCACTGGCGCTCACGAGATGGTGAGGAGATCGATTTTCTCGTGCAGGCCTCTCCGACGAAATTTTGCTTCGTAGAGTCAAAGACGAGTGCGCTGCGACCCACTAGCTTGGGCGACTATCCAGAGGTCAAAAAGGTGTTTCAACACCGAAAACCTGATAACTTCGTTTGTCATCAAGAGGGCGAGCGGGTGCTGGCAGGAATGGTCCCGATCCGCCTCTTGAGAGACCACCTGCTTGCATGGGGGAAACATGACGATTGATAACTTGGCGTTGAGCCTTCTGACTTCTTTTGCGATCACGATGTTCGCCATCCCCAGCATTATCCGGGTGGCCGAAATCAAGCATCTCTTCGATGAGCCCGGAGAGCGCAAGCAACACACTCGTCGTGTTCCTACTTTGGGTGGCATGGCGATCTTCGCGGGCCTGCTGTTCTCGGTGACTTTCTGGACCAATCAAACAGAAATTCTGGAACTGCAGTACATCATCAGCGCACTTTTGATTCTTTTCTTCTTAGGCATCAAAGACGATCTGGTTGATCTGCGCGCTTGGAAAAAACTCCTAGGCCAAGTGCTGGCGGCCATCATCCTCGCGCATTTTGCCGGCATCAAACTCACCACGTTCTATGGCCTGTTTGGGATTCGTGATCTGCCGATCTTCATGAGCTACTTCATGACGATCTTCACCTGTGTGGTCATCACCAATGCGTTTAACCTCGTGGATGGCATCGATGGCCTCGCTGGATCTTTAGGCATTATTGGCGCAGCTACGTTTGGTTTCTGGTTTTATTTCTTAGGCATGACCCAGTACACGATTCTGTGTGCGTCTCTCGTGGGATCGCTGGTCGCGTTTTTGTGGTTTAACAAAACCCCCGCGCGCATCTTCATGGGTGACACCGGCTCCATGCTGATCGGTTTCATCATGGCCTTACTGGCGATCAAGTTCATCGAAAGTATTCGGATCCTCCCAAGATCGCATCCCTACAAGATCCTCTCGGTGCCGGTTTTCACCTGTGCGATTTTGGTCGTACCGCTCTTTGATACCCTTCGCGTCTTCATCATCCGCATGTGGAATAAACGCTCACCCTTCAGTCCGGATCGCAACCATGTTCACCATCTTTTGGTGGACCTTGGATTAAGCCACCTCACCGCCACGGCGTGTTTGGCGCTGTTTAATTTAGCGATGATCTTCCTCATCTTCTTCCTGCAAGGATTGAGAGGGGAGTTGTTGCTCGCCCTGCTGATTCTTATCCCCCTCATTCTGGTCACGTTGCTTGATCGTAAGCGAGATGCTCTCAAGTGATTGAGCGCGTAGAGCAAGCGCTGCTGCAATTTTTTCTACGCTTGATACCGGCCCGTTGGCGTCAGCAACTGCTGCAACGCCCTGGTTTCGAAGCGGTCTTCCGCTCGATTCTTCATCTTGTCTCGGAGAAAGGAATTCGCCTCACGGTTGGCATCTTCACCTACGCTTTGGTGGTGCGCCACTTAGGACCTGTTGAGTATGGTCGCTATTCCTGGGTCCTGAACTTCATCACGATCTTCCTACCACTTGTTCAGTACGGCCTCGACGAGACCGTCTCGCGCGATCTCGTGAACGCAAAGGACGATCTTGCCCGTACGCGCACCGTTTTGTGGGGAGCGCTCATCGTCCGCAGCTGCAATGCCATCGTGGGTGCCATCCTCATGGTGGTCGTCGTGCGCTATGTGCGAGCAGATGATCCGGGCCTTATCATGATGGTGTCCTGGTATGGCATCGCCTATCTCTTCCGCGCATTTGAAGCAGGAGACCTGCTCTTTCAAGCTCGCCTGGAAGTGCGCCGCCTGACTTTTTCGCGTAATCTTGCCTATGTGCTTTCAAGTGCGCTTAAGGTGATCGGGGTTTGGCTCGGCCAGGCCACCGGTTTCTTTGTTTTCCTCAGCGGACTTGAGTATTTCTTCGGTCGGCTCTTCGCCTGGTTTGCTTACCGTCGTGAATGGAAAACGCTGAGTCCTTCGATTGATGGCAGCTACATTTTCTCACTCTACCGCGAGGCCTTCCCTCAATTTATGACTCTTGCCTTGTTTGTTTTGAATGATCGTTTAGCCGTGCTTGCCTTGGCGCGCTCGAGCGGGGATGAGTCAGTCGGATTGTATAATGCGGCCTCTGGTCTTTTAGAAATTTGGAACTTCCTGCCCATGGCAATTGCAGCATCTTTGTTTCCGCCGATCGTTCGCGCCCATGGCCGTCAGCCGGCGCTCTACGAATCCCGCTCTCAAAGATTTTTTGATCTGATGGTGTGGTTGGGCCTTGCCCTGGCATTAGGCATCAGCCTCTTGGGTGAGCTCGCGGTCAGTGTCCTTTTCGGTGAAAAATTCGCTGGCACGTTGCCCGTCCTACAAGTTCTGGCGTGGTACCAGCCTCTGGCCTTCTTCCACATGGCCCGCATGAAATGGTTTGCGCTGGAAGGAAAATTGCCGGCGCTGGTGCTGGTAGCGGTTGCAACCGTGGGTCTTAATGCGTATTTCTTGTGGCAGTGGACACCAGCACTGGGCGCCAAAGGTGCGGCCTGGTCTGTCTTGATGTCCTCGCTGTGCGCCCCCTGGATTTGTGCGCTCTTTAATGAGAGTGTTAAACGACATATGCAAATGTTCATGAAGAGTCTTTTCCTTCCATGGCGCCTCATTCGGGGGATCGCATGACGGGCCGTCAGCTCTTTGAGCTATTTCGTCCTTTGCTGATATTTTTGGCGTTTATCTGCCGGATTCTACCTGTATCTCTCTGCGCTTTTTTTTGGCGAGTCCTCGATCTTTTTCCGGGTCATTTCGGAAATGGTTTACGTTGGGTTCTGCTCAAGTCGCTTGCTGGGACCTGCGGCGATAATGTTTTTGTTGGGACACATGTGCAGATCATCAGCTGGCATAATCTTCACATCGGCAAGAACGTCAGCATTCACCGAGGGTGTTACCTTGATGCCGAAGAAAGCATTCGCATTGGCGACGAAGTTTCCATCGCTCACGATTGTTCGTTCATTACGTTTGAGCACACCTGGAACGATCTCACTCAGCCGATTAAGTACAATCCTACGACCAAAGCACCCATTAACATTGCTCGCGATGTTTGGTTCGGTTGCGCTGTACGAGTTCTCTCTGGCGTCAGCGTAGGTCAACGTTCAGTCATTGCTGCGGGTTCTGTTGTGACGAAAGACGTGGTGGCGTTCACGCTCGTGGGTGGCGTCCCCGCAAAAATCCTAAAAGATCTCCCGCAGAAGTAAGGAGTCCGATATGAGTGAGTTTGATGTGCTTTTTGAAGCTAGGGTAAAAGGTCACTACCTCGAAGAAAAGGGTGAGGATTATCACCTTATCAAGAGAAAGCTTAGCGCCGAGCTGATTCCATGGATCGCGAGACTTCGCAGAGAGAAATTTCAATACCTCATCAAACCGACAGATTCTGTGTTTGAATACGGAGGAGGGGCGGGCTGGAACCTCATGGCGCTCGATTGCCGTGACAAATCGACGTACGACATCTCGTCACTCAATCGCACGCTCTTCGAAAGCCATGGAATAATCTTCTATGATGAGACGTCAAAGGTTCCCGTGAAGCACTTCGACGTCATCATTTGCAACCACGTGCTTGAGCATGTTCCCTATCCTGGACTCACGCTTGCTTATCTAAGGGAGCGCCTGAAGCCCAATGGAAAACTTATTCTCGTTGTCCCCACGGAGTTCCAACTGAGAGCTTCCTACAGTGCGAAGGATCGGGAGGGCCATCTTTACACTTGGACACCGCAAACCTTAGGGAACCTCGTTCACCGCGCAGGGTTTCAAGTGCATGAGATTTCTCTTCTCACCAGAGGCTATGATCGATTCGCGGCGGAGTTGGCCAAGAAGTTAAAAGTGGGTGAGGCGGGATACCGAGTTTTACGCAAACTGGCCCAGTGGGTGAGACCTTCGCGGGAAGTATTTCTCGTTGCGAGCATTGATCGAATCTAGTCCTAGAGCCGCTTGACCATCTGATCGATCAGCCAAATGCTATCTTTCTTATGGACCGCCAGCACAAACTGGCGGGCCAGTCTTTTGCTTGAAATCACTTCCACTTCAAAGCTTGTCTGCTCTTCATCAGCCTTGGTGTGGGTGATGCGGTATGAATCAAAATCAATAACGGCTTTCCAGAGATCTTCCGTGAGGTAGGGGCGGATCATCGCTTTGTCCCGCAACTGCTGCTTAAGGCGTGGCGTGAAGAACTGCCAGGCGGCGGTGACTCCGGCGTCCTTGCGTGGCAGATCATTGTTTCTCAGCGCGTACATCACAACCTGGAGAACTTCCTGCGCGTCGTAGTCACTGGATGGGTAGGGAAGCGAAGTATCAATGTCGCCGGCAATCTTTTGCGTTTGGGCGTTGGTGCGGTCTAGGTAGTAGCGGACGAGGAGAACTTGCGCCGTCAGCACGATCAGGAGGGTCGGAATCAGCACTTTGAGGTTCTTTTTCACAGGCATCAGTGTAAAATGACCGCATGCCAATGCCTAGCCTCCGTGTCACGAGCGTCACGACTGTTGCAGTTTTTTTCCTGCTTTTAGGAACCTTTGTTTCTATTACTGTGCAGGGCGCCTATCAGGTGCTTTTTCTCATTCCTCTGGTTTTTTATACTTGGCGCGCCAAGGGGCGGAATTTTCGCCTGCCCGCCAGTGCTTGGTGGATGCTGGGTTTTGCTGTGGTGGCCGCGATCTCAATTGCCGTGAACTGGAGTGAGATTCCGAAGCCTGGAAAAAACATCGGTCGGATTAAGTACTACCTCTATGCCGCCCTGGGGATTTTTCCTGTGGGAGTGTGGCTCAAGCATGTCAGTGATCGCGTGAAGCGTCGCTTGCTTCGCACCCTTGCCTTTGCTGTTGCGGTGGGTGGTCTGTGGTGTGCCTACCAGGTTCTCATCAACGGAGTGTGGAAAGCGAAGCCCTTCACCGAAACTATGCGCTATAGCTACGGGGTGGCCCTGGTCTTGGTGCTTTGGGGAGGGCTCTTCCTTCATCGTCACAAAATTGCATCTTGGTTTTCGTGGCGGTGGTCTGCCCTGGGAATTTTTGGATTGGTTCTCAGTACTATTTTTGTCCAGGCCCGTGGGGCTCAAGGGGCGATCGTGCTCGCCGTTCCACTGATCATCTTTTTTTGGAATAAAAAAATCGGGCTGATCGCCATCCTCCTCGGCGCTCTTGGTATGGGGTTCCTTGGTTGGAACTATCTCTACGGCGCAAAAGACACCAACTCGATCAAGATCCTCAAAAACAGCAACAACTCCGCCGATCAAACTCGCCGCTCTCAATGGCACGCGGCCTATCTTGCGGTGACGGAAAAACCGATCCTCGGTTGGGGACTCAGTAACTTCCACACCCAGGTGAAGCGCATCAAGCAGCAGTACGATCTTCCCATGAAGAACTACGACGACGCTCACGCGCACAACGTCCCCCTCGAAATCGCTGCTGGCACAGGCCTGGTAGGATTGTTCTTCTTCCTGGGGGCTTTTATCACGTGGATGTGGGAATGCTGGAAAGCGGATGGTCTCACTCGCGCCGTGATGATGCCGTTTTTCGTGGCCATCATGTTCGAAGCGCAGTTCGAAGTGATCCTCGATGCCAACAATGCCACGTGGATTGGTTTTCTCTACGCAGTCTCGCTGGCGCGGGATAAGCGCTATCAATTGCCCTTCGGCTAGGTTGATCTAAGGAATTCCATCAGCGCAATTCCACTCAGCATGATCCCGCCGAGTTTGAGTGTCATACGAGATTCCATTTCTTTCATTTCTGCACGTATGTCTTTCATCTCCGAACGAAGACTGGTCTCCATGTCTTTCATATCAGAACGAATGTTCGTTTCCATTCCTTGCAGATCATTTTTAGTTGCAAAGTGATAGTCCATCGTCTCAATCACCAAATTAATCGTTGCCTCTGCCTGGTCTCTGGTGAAACCAGTGGCTTCAAGTGTCTTAGTATACCTCAAACTGTTGTACATAAATAAACCTCCGTTTTTCTCTCTCAGAGCAAAGAACGGACCACACCTGTCTGTGTTTAAACGTTTGGAAAAATACGTGAGCTCTAAGCCAGAGCCATAAGAATTTCTATCACAGTAAGAAAATAATCCCGACGTCAAAAAGGTGCCAGGTTCCTTTATATGTTAAATTCAGACACAGAGCTTCTTCGCAGCGGAAGTACTAAAAGCCAAATGGTACCGCATACCTTTTGGCGCTAGTTACTTAAAAGTTAATGTTGTAAATTATCCGATTATGATTGATCCGTTATTTTGGATATTCCCCTCACCCGAATTCGACGCCGAAGACCTTGAGTGGATTGAGGCGAATTTGGATTAAGACTTCAGCAACGCCTTCACGAGCTTCGCCACTTGCTTGGTATCAGGCTTAAACGACTTGCGAATATCCTTTAGACCATCCGTCACAGCCTCCAGAACGTTCAAACGAGCATAGTCTTTGTCGTCTGACGGAATCACCGTCCAGCCAGGACACCGCTTCGTCAACAGGTCCGCTGCCTTCACGTAATCGTTCCAGCGCTTGCGATTACGGACGTCTTCCTCGGTGATCTTCCAGTTTTTTCCCGTTTCTTCTATGCGAGCTTTAAATCTCTTGAGCTGTTCAGCTTTGCTCACCACGAGAAAAATCTTGATGACCACAACGCCATCGTCTTCCAGCATTTTCTCGAACAGATTAATTTCTTTGTATGCCGCCTCTAGCCTTGCAGCAGGTGCGAGTTTCTCGACTTTCTCAACTAATACTCGTCCGTACCAAGAGCGATCAAACACTGTCGTGCATCCCGCATCGGGGAGCTCTTTCCAGAACCGCTGTAGATAGTGCTGTCCCTTCTGTTGTGTCGTGGGCGCTCCAATCGGAACGACCTTCATACTACGTGGGTCTAGACCTTCGGTCAGATGACGAATACATGTGCCTTTGCCGGCAGCATCAAAACCTTCGAAGACAATCACAGCACGTTTTTTCTGGGCCCACATCGCCTGTTGGGTGAGCTGCATAACAGATCGTAGTTCGTCGAGCTGGTCTTTCGCTTTCTTCACTGGTTTCGTTTTCTTTTTAAGCGCATGGGTAATCATAGATACCTTTTATAGACGGCATCAAAGAGTGGTGCCAGGCGAGATTCAGCAGCAACTTTAGCACTCTCTGATGAGAGAGCACTGATGCGTGTTCGTAAGTCACTGTCATTGAGAGATTTTTCAATCAGTGCCGCCAGTTGTTTAGCCTCGGTGCGCTCCATGATGAACTCACGCGCTTCACCTTGCAGCAACTCACTCGCGCCTACCTGGGCAGTAGAAACAATCGGCGCCCCGCAGGCCATGGCCTCGAGTTGAACACGACCAAATTCTTCAACCCGTGCGGGGAGAACAAAGAGATCGAGCGCGCGGTAGTAATTTTCAACATCTTCACGAACCGGCATTTGCACAACGCGAATCCCGTCGGGAGGCTTCGGAAGTTGGTCTTTGCCTACCACCCAAAAGCGCGTGCGCTCACGCATCTCGGTGGGCAGCAAACGGAGAGCTTCGAAAAAGACATCCACGCCGCGTTTTTTAAAATTACCGGAAGTGATGAGGCCGACGGCGAGTTCATTTTCTTTGAGACCGAAATTCTGGCGCAGACGCTCTCTTTCAGAAGTGCTGACAGGAGTGAATTTTTGATCGTCGTAGGCCGGATACACCACAGTGATGTCTTCGTCTGGAATATTAAACCGTTTCATCAGGTCATCACGCATGAGATGCGAGTTCGCGATGATGTGCTTGAAACGGCGATCACGTAACTGGGGCGTATGAATCGGCCACATCTCGGCCGTCTCAGGCAAAGGCGTTCCGTGAATAAGCTCATGGGCGAGGTGGACGCTGTTGTGCAGGCATAGCACATCTTGCTGGGAAAGATCGCCGTGGCCAACTACGAGATCTGGTTTGTGCCACTTGATCCACAGCTGCGCCTGCCAGTCGTAAAACTTACGGCGAATCGTTCCTGTGCCCGGCCACTTAAGAGTGAGATGGGGAATGGCCCCAGCGGCGCGCACCGAGCCTTTGTTCATCAAATCGCAGATGACATGAACTTCGTAGTCACGCGATTTGAAATACCGAATCTGCTCAAACGTGTTCCGCATGGCCCCGGCGGCCGTCTTGTGCAATTGCAGAATAGAGATCAGGACTCGTTTTTGTTTCAACTACGCTTTTCTCTCGAACTCAACCACCATGTTGCCAGAGCGGCCGATGGCTTTCTCCCAGTGGAATGAGAACACCGTGCTGTCGATGGTTTTGCCGATCCACATGGCAAGCTTTTGCAGTGGATTGAAATTCTTCTTGAAATGGTTCTCCCAGGTCACACAGGTTAAGCGCCCCATGAGATGCAGGAATGTCCCTTTGCCACGGCCATCGAAAAGTTCGTCGTCGTGCACGACTTTTGTCAGTTTAAAGCCGAACTTGTCGGCGTATTTTTGGAGAGACGCAGGTGAGAAATGATAGGTGTGGCGAGGCGTATCTTCGCGGAAGGCCCAGCGCCCCCAGAGACTTTGGCTATTCGGAACTTGGAACACGAACTTGCCACCTGGCTTCAAGATACGAGCGATCTCAGTGAAATAAACACTGGGTGCGTGCAAATGCTCCATCACCGCCCAAGCGGTGATCACATCAAACTCACGATCTTTGAGCTCTGGGCAAGGCAGCAGTGTGCGGATGAAGCGAATATTATCGTGACCAATTCCTTGCGAGAAATAGTCTACACCAGTAACAGTCGCCGTCGGCACTTTACCACGCAAGTGCGCTAAGAAATCCCCGCACGCGCAGCCGATATCCAAGACCTTCGCTTCGGACATTTTCGGCAAGAAGGTCATTTGCAAATCGTAGCGGCGCTTGAACTTTTCCCCATCACGGTTCTTGTGATAGTTCGCCGGATAAAACGGCGCCATCGAGTTTTGATCAGGGCGTGGGTTGAGGTACACCAAACCACAGGCATTACACTCAACGACCGGAAAGGCGTAGAGCGAAACCCAAAAACGTGTATCGGGTTTACGATACCGCTCGCGGTAGCTCGTTTCACCACAGAGATCACAACCTACATGTTCAAGACTAAATATCGTCATGGCACAATTTCCTTCAGTACGTTTTCGAGCGCGTGGCTTCGTTTATTAAAATCATATTCTGAGCGGATCCAGGCGGCGGCTTGCGTGGAGAAACGACGCAGGCTTTCTGAGCTCGCGGTGATAGTTTGAACAGCATCGGCCATCTTTTGTGGCGACATCAATGTGGGTGGTCTCAGAACGCGCTTGAGTGGATCCCACACGAACGGTGGAACTTCCGTGAAGCTCTCATCCAATCCGCGTAAATCTTCCACGGGCTTTTCCATCGGCAAGAGGATGCCTGTTTCTCCGTCGCGAATGATCTCAGGATTTCCATCCATCCACCCGCCAATGACAGGACAACCAAGTGCCTGGGCCTCTACGGCCACATTACCAAACGGCTCGCGAAGAGAAGTGTGCAAGAAAATATCGATGCGCTTAAAAAAGTCACGCATATCTTTTACAAGCCCCATGTCTTCTATGTGATCACTTAAGTTCCACTCATGCATCAGCGATTGAAAGAGCGCTTTCTGACGGCCTTCACCAGCGACTACCAGTTTATATTTTCCTGGTTGGCGCGCGAGCAATTCTTTGAGAGTCATGAGGGCCAGCACCCAGCCTTTGAGCGGAACAAAACGACCCGCGAAACCAAGGCGAATAATGTCACCACGCTCTTTGATGGGAGCAGGCGACTCCGTAAAGAGCGGATTCACACCGTTGTGTGCGATGCGAATCGGGAGCGACTCGGGCAGTCCCCAGCGACCACGGATGAGCTCCACGCCGGCCGCAGAGTTCGCAAGGATGGCGTGACATCTTTTGAGATGTTCACGCACGGGTTGATCTTGGGTCGCAAGCCATGCCGAGCCGCGCTCGAAGTGAATCAGTGGGAGGCCCGCAGGAAAGTGAATCGGAAAATGCTCGAGCTTATTCCAGAGTACGAGTGCTCGCACGCCGGTCTCTTTGACGAGGTTGGCGTGGGCCTTGGCGCGCAAAATTGCGGGGAACTTAGGTAAATAAAGTGGGCCCCACTTACGCAGAGAGTGGGTTTGAATGCCGGCGTCTTGTAGTTTGGGTTTAAAAAAATCGTGGACTTTATCGGTCGACAGAAAGACGTGGTGCTCAAAGGTTTGGCTCGAGCGGCACGCGAAATTAGTAAAAAACCGCTCTACTCCGCCAACGGTGGCCAGGCTGACGAGATGGGCGACACGAATCTTATCCATAGCGCTCTATTCTAGAAGCTGGGACACGAAAAGAGGAGGCAAAGCTCATTGTGTCGCAGGGCGCATAGCATGACACTTCTTTTGAATAACGGTAAATTTCCCCATCAATAGGAGTACTCATGAAAGTCACAATTATCGGCACTGGATATGTAGGTCTCGTCACTGGAACATGCTTTGCTGAAATGGGCCACACCGTCACCTGCGTGGACATCGACGCCAAGAAAGTTGAACGGATGCGTGCTGGCGAGTGCCCGATCTATGAGCCGGGCCTTGAGACCATGATGAAATCTAACATCGATGAAAAACGCCTCACGTTTGATACCAAGTACGACTCAGTCATAAAATCACAAACTATTTTCTTGGCCGTCGGCACACCGTCGTCGGACACCGGCAAAGCCGAATTGAAGTACCTCTTCAGCGCCTGCGATGGCATCGCTCCCTACCTGCAAGACGGCAGCGTCGTGGTGGTGAAATCCACTGTACCGGTCGGCACGGGACACAAGGTTCGCGAGTACCTCAAAGGCAAGACCACAAAGAAATTCTCAGTCGTGAACAACCCCGAATTCCTCAAGGAAGGTTCCGCCGTCGAAGACTTCATGAAGCCTGAACGCATCATCATCGGCGCCAGTGAAAACGAAGCGGCGCAGATCGTGGAAGAGCTCTACGAACCCTTCAACCGCCAGGCCAAGCGCACGATTCGCATGTCGAACCTTTCGGCCGAGATGACGAAGTACGCGGCCAACTGTTTCCTCGCCACCAAAATTTCCTTCATGAACGAAGTCGCGCGCCTGTGCGATGCCATCGGTGCTGACGTTGAAGAAGTCCGCCACGGCATTTCAACCGACTCGCGGATCGGTTCGCAGTTTTTGTACCCAGGCCCAGGTTACGGCGGTTCATGCTTTCCGAAAGACGTGAAGGCGCTGGTCTACACGGCGAAAGAATTGGGCATGAGCTTGCAGATCGTCGAAGCGACGGAACGTGTGAACGCGGAACAGAAAAAATACATGGTGGGCAAAGTGCTCAAGCACTTCGGCAACGATCTCAAGGGCAAAACCTTTGCGCTCTGGGGAGTCGCCTTCAAAGCGAACACCGACGACATTCGTGATACGCCGGCGATCGATACGGCGGTGGCCCTCGTGAAAGCGGGCGCGAAAGTTCGCTTCTACGATCCGGAAGCGGGCGACAATTTCCAAAAGCACATGAACACGTTGGAAGTTCCGGTGGACGCGTTTGAAAACAAGTACGACGCGCTCAACGACGCCGACGGCTTGATCGTTCTCACGGAGTGGAAGCAGTTCCGCGCGCCGGACTTCGAAGAAGTGAAAGCGCGCTTGAAGCAGAAAGTGATCTTTGATGGTCGCAACCTCTACAACACCGCCAAGGTGCAAGAAATGGGCTTTAAGTACTACGCGGTGGGAAAGAGAATTCCTTAATTTTCAGGTGCTTATGCAGGATCGGTATTTTTGCTAGGTTGACCTAGTAAAAATACTAGGTCGACCTAGTAAAACATATTGAAGGCATTCGTAATGAATAAACTCATTATTCTGCTGTTGGTTTCTTGTGCGACAAGTACCTCGAGTATGGATCAATTTTTCTCCGGTCATGAATTTGTGTCAAATCAGTGTCCTCCTCATGCGACTTGTACAATCGATAGCTGGGGGGACGCAACAGTTGTCAATTTCAAAACAGGAGGAAATGAAGGCAACCTGACTTTTCTTAAAAAGAGATTGAAGACGATCACACTACTTCGACCAGAATCTGTTTCCAGTGGAGTGGATTGGGAAAGTAAGATACGAAAAAGATTGAAAGATCCTCTGGTCCCGAAATCTGAAATAGTAAATGGAAGAGACTATACAAAAGCAGCGAATACTCTCGTCACAAAAGACGGAAAGATTACGATCGACCTAAATGCGAAGGGCGAGTTCCAGATGGTTCACATCGCTAGATAGACTCACTCTTCATCCGACGGCACGTCGCCGACGAGGATCGTGCCCCCGCTGGGGGCTTCCACCGTGTTACCGGCTTCGTCCGTAGTAGTCTCGGCGCCACCACTGTTCACACGGCGCATGGCCGAACTGGTGAACGACCAGTTCTCCGTCTCTCCGCGAATGGTGTAGTCCGGAAGCGTCAGCTGGAAGTCCTGGATCAGGGCATCGAGTTGGTGGGCGTTGAAATCCGAGTTGTCGTTGTGCCACAAGATCCCACTCACGTTCACTTCATGGCCGTAGGTCTGGAAACTCAAGAGAGTCGTATCCACGCTATGGCGCGCGAGCACGTGGCGCACTTCTTTGTTCACTTCAAAGCGGGAGAGTTTAGGCTTCATAAAATAGACCTGTAGATAGAAAGTGTCTTCTCACCGGTACGTCGGTAAGAAAATTCCTGGGCCAGCTTGCGCGCATTCTGAACCAGTTCGGCGCGCAATTGTCCCGCGACATAGACGATATTTTCAACATGGGTGGCAAGCATAGCATGGTCGCCGACTTCTGCGAGCAAACCTGTCTCGGCGTGTCGAACGATTTCTGGAATGCCACCGGCGGCAGTCGCGACCACGGGTAAGCCGACAGCGAAGGCATCAAGGATGCTGGTGCCGAGGCCCTCTTCTTTCGACGTAATCAGGAACGCATCGGCTGAACCTAGGAAGTCGGGAAGGTCTTTGCGGAAGCCCACGAAGTGCACAGTGCTCTCGAGCTGCTGGTCTTTCACCAAAGCGCGAATCTCCGTTTCCAGGGGGCCCTCGCCGCAGATCACATAATGCAAATCGGGATGATGGTGACGCGTGGCCGCTGCAACTTTCACGAATGTCCCGTAATCTTTTTGAGCCGAGATCGCCGCCGTGGAGACGACCACACGTGCATCGGCCGGGAGATTCGCGAGCGTGCGAATGTCGAACTTCGGCTTCGCAGGAAAGCGCTCCATGTCGATGCCCGAATAAACCGTGAGTGCCTTCTGCGGATTTTTTAAATCACGCGAGATGATTTCGCGGATCTTGTCGGAGACGCACAAGAAGCGGGCGATGGAGTCGTGGTTAAATTTCCAGCGCGAGAAGGCGTTGTCTTTCACGGGGTAGTCGGTGCGCTTGCTGACGATGACCGGTACGCCGGCGCGTGCGAGCACCGCAAGAGTATGGCCATGGCCTGAGTGCGCATGAATAAGATCAATCTTCTTCTCTTGCACCAGCTGCTTAATTTTCCAAGCAGTGAAGAGGTCCCATTCTCCCTTGAAAGGGAGGGCGACGCTCGGATAGCGCTGGGCCATCTCCGAACCCGCACGTGCAGCCAGCACATTCTCGACACCGTTATCCTTGAGCACGCCCATAAGGTAGGCGATCTGCTGTTCGCCTCCGCGCCACGTGCGCTCACTGGATAGATGGAGCACTTTCATGCGGGCCCTTAAAAATAAAGTCGTGCGCCGAGCACGGTACCGTTCACGCGCTCGTTGTCTTCGACGTCGGTGGTGAGGTTCTTCGCGCGGCTGAAGTCTTGGTGGTAGAGGACGTAGACGCGGAGGATGGAGAGTTCCCAGAACAGTCCCCAGTGGTAGTCTTCGCCCTCGATCTCATGCGTGTCGGACTCGGTGCTGGTTTTCCAGCGAAACTGTCCTTCGAGACCCATGTGTCGGAAGATGTAGAGATTGCTCAACACACCATAAAACTTGTGGTCATAGTCGCCGTAGAATTTGTGTTCGTATTTTTGCACACCGCCCGTGAGTGTCAGGTGCGTGGTCTGCGTGCTTGATCCGGCGAGGCGCAAGAAAAGCGTGCCCTCGTCACGTTGTGAGTACTGGGCTTTTTCTTTAATCTTGTATTGATCACGACCGATCCCGAGGCCCAGCGGTCCGAAGAATATCTGCACGCCACCGCCTGCCACGGTGAAGTCTTCTTTCGCCGGCGCAGAGCCGTCGCGCTTGAAATCATGGCCACCGCCATGGACGTCGACGATCAGTTCGAAAAAAGGCCCGCGCTTGCGGTTCCAGGACAGCCACTGGTCTTGCGCCTGGCGTTTCCTTTTTAGACTAAACCAATCTTCGAGCGTCCAGCGCGAGCGAACTTTCTGCTGGTGGCGGAGCACGATAGGTTCGTAGACGCTGTCTTGCGCCAAAGCAGGTGTCGTCTGAAAAAGGAGGAAAATAAGCCAGAGCATTAAGACTAGAATAAACCGTTTGTTGGGCCTCTGTCTGTCGTAAAGAGGTTAGGGAAATGCCAACATATGGACCATGAAACCAAATATTGTGATCGTCGGTGGAAGTCATGGCGTCGGAGAGGCGCTGGTAAAAAAACTCATAGGGAGCGCAGAGCTTTACACCTTCTGCCGCACTCCTGTTGAAGCGAGTCATCACACCTCTTTTGACGTGCTGACGCAGGATCTTCCTCTCGAGGGTTTGCCAGAAACCATCGATGGGCTCGTGTACTGCCCAGGGTCGATCAATCTGCGCCCGTTTCATATGCTCAAAGACGAAGATTGGCAGAACGAATGGCAGCTGAACGTCATGGGTGCCGTGAAAGTCCTGCGCGCCCTTTATCCCCGTCTGAAAAAGTCTGATAAAGCCTCGGTGGTTTTGTTCTCCACTGTGGCGGTACAAAACGGCATGCCTTTTCACGCGTCGATCGCTGCCTCTAAGGGCGCCCTCGAAGGCGTGACGAGATCGCTCGCTGCCGAATGGGCCCCACAGATTCGCGTGAACGCCATTGCTCCTTCTTTGCTCGATACACCCTTGGCAGCCAAGCTCACCAGCAATGCCAAGATCCGTGAACAATCCGTCGAGAAACACCCACTCAAACGCCTCGGTACGGCCGATGACGTGGCCTCAGCTGCGAGCTACCTGCTCTCGAGCGAGTCTTCCTGGATGACCGGACAAATACTGGCCGTGGATGGCGGGATGTCTTTATAATGGGTCTATGACCCTCAAGAAAAAAGCCGTCGTCGTCCATTCTGGTGGCATGGATTCAAGTTTATGTCTGGCGCTTGCCGTGAAAGAGCACGGTGCCGCTGATGTGCTTTCTCTTTCTTTTGATTATGGTCAGCGCCATGGCAATGAAGTGGCCCGCGCGACGGCGATCGCCGCTCACCTGGGCGTGGATCACGCGTCGCTCGAGCTTCACTGCTTAGGCGCTATCACCGACAACGCTCTCACAAAAAACATTCTCATCACGCACGCCGCGAATAGCGCACCGAATACCCTCGTGGCCGGTCGCAATGGGTTGATGGCCCGACTCGCTGGCATTCATGCCTACGGCGTAGGAGCTTCGAAAATCTACCTAGGCGTGATGGAGCTCGAAGGCGCGAACTCCGGCTACCGTGACTGCTCCCGTGCTTACATGGATCTCATTCAAGCGGCCCTGCGCTTAGATTTCGCGCAAGCGCACTTCGAGATCGTGACTCCGCTGGTGAGCATGACGAAGCTCGAGACCATGGAGCTCGGGCACCAGCTCGGCGTACTGGAGTATCTCTTAGAGAACACCGTCACCTGCTATGAGGGAAAACCTCATGAGGGCTGTGGAAAATGTCCGGCGTGTAAGTTGAGAAACGAGGGTGTCAGAAGTTTTGTGCAACGACACCCTCAGGTGAATTTTTCTTGGAAAGCGAAACTCTAAGCTGACGTCAAAGCTTCCTGCAGATCTGACCAGAGTTCGTCGAGTTCACGGCGATATTTTTTACCTTCTTCCATCCACACATCTTTGTCATCGCGGCTTTCACCGTCAGCGACCCATTCATCGATCAGCAAGAGGTGGTCTTCCATCTCATCCAGAAGATCGCCGACGTCGTCGTCTTGATCATCCACTGACATCCCAGCAAGGGTGAGGCCCATGAGGAAGAAGTCGCCGAGCTTGCCGACCTGCACGAGTTCGTCGACGAGCTCCGGAGCTTTCACGTTCAACAAAGCGGCACGACGCTTGTCGAGATTTTTTTCGAGGTCTTTCCAGATCTTCGTGATCTCTTTTTCGATGGCCGCACGCGCGTCGGGTTTGTTGAACTTCACCGGCGACTGCGTGTCGTCCAAGAAAAGTTCCTTGAATGCTTTGTGCAGCGGCATCGGATCGTCGGCGGTGAGGGCTCCGATGCAGAACGCTTCCACGTCACGCGCGTCCATTTCCATATCACAGCCGGAGAGTGTTTCTTGTAGTGACATATCAGACCTCTTTGATGAATTGCGCGCTAGGAAAACGAACCCGTTGGCCATAGACGCCGTTCGGACCGCGTTTCCCCACACTGATTACCATGGTGACTGCGTCTGTGCAGTTAAGATTCAAAAGTTTTTTGACTCGCTTAGAATCGAAGCCTTCCATCGGGCACGTGTCGAAGCCGTGGGCCGACATGCCGAGCATGAAGTTCTCGCAGGCAAGAGCGCAGCTCTTATTCGCCCACAGGCCCATGCCCGCGTGAGAGGTCGGCTCGCGGGGAGTGATGGCCGTGAGACCACGGAAGAAAAAAATGAGTTTCTTGATGTGGCCAAATACGCTCAAGGGTCCTTGCGTGTACACGAAGGGAGCGAGTTTTTTATAGTAGGCCCACGCCGAAGCCGGAATTTTCTGGCCGATCTTTTCGGCTTCTTCGAACGCCGCCACCATCTGGCGTGCGTGCTTTTTCCAATGAGACGGACGCGCTACCGCGACGACCAACTCGGCGGCGGTACGGGCGGCCGGCTGATTGAAGCAATACTTGGCGAGGGTCTTTTTCTTTTCTGGGTTACGGACCCAGTAGAATTCCCAGCACTGCAGGTTCGAGGAGTTCGGAGCGAGGAGGGCCCATTCCAGCACTTCACGCATGATCGCTTCCGGGACTGGGGTCGCATCGTAAACTCGGACACTTCGGCGCGCCTCCAGGATGCGGGCAAAAGCCTCGGGGTCTGTCTGAGGGGCCTTTTCTTGGTAGCCTAATTCCGGTATCTTGTTGAAAATATCGCTGGCATCGGCCACAGGAACTCCTGCAATTATTACACGTTGCGTCGTAACTAGGTTCTTTAAGTGTTCTCTCAGCATAGGATAACCCAACATGAAAAACCTGGTTTCAGTTTTTTCTCTCATTTATTACGCCTGCAAAATATTGCTGATCGTGGCGCTATTTCAGTGGTGGATGGATGGCGCCTTCGCAAGCACCGGCGGAGTCGAGGAGATGCACGGAGCGATGGAACAACGCGATTTCATCAATCTCATGGGCGATGACACTTTCGAGTTCAAAGAAACCATCAAGTGCACGAAGGTTGCGCGTGGCAGAGATCCCTACTTAAATCGTCGTGCACCCGTGAGCTATTTCGTGTGTCCCGATGGCACCCCTAGCTTCAATCAGCCCGATTCGACGGGCAACGGCGGCTGGAACGGCTACTGTGGTCAAACAGCGGTCAGCAACATGAGCGCCATGCTCTGCAAGCGCTACTTCACTCCTGAGACCGTCGATACCTACGCCACCGACGTGACTCCGGGAAATCTCCCTGGGACCAACCTCCGCGCCCTAAAAAAGATTTTTACGGAAACGTACTCTAACGTCCGTCAGGCCAATCCGTGTCCCGCCGGGAACTGGAAAGCTCGTACGCCGTGGACTCAACGCGGACTCATCGATGGCGTGAAAAAAGCCCTCATGAATGGCCCGGGCAAAGTGCAACGCAAGCGCCTGAATGGAACGTCCATCACGATCACGCCGGTCGCTGTCTTGATCGGCCGGGGCGTCGACAAGCTTCACTGGGTGACGGTCGTCGATTTCCGCAATAATCCGGAGGATGATTTTGGGTGTGACGTGGTGATGAACACGTGGGGCAACCAGAAGGTCATGACCTGTGAGAACTTCGCCGATTACGCCAACACGGTGCTGTTGGGGAATTCGTATCTCGCCTTCGAGCGTTAAGAAGCTTCGCTTTCGATCGGCACTCCGTCTAAAGCGACAGTATCCGCGTGAATGTCATAGCCGTTCGGCCACGTGAGATGTCCGTTTTCTAAAAATACCTTTGCGAAAAAAACAGGATCGGCCAGTGGGCGAGTCATTGTAGAATTCTCAATTTTTACGAATGACATGTCATAGAGATAGCTGTTCTTGTCAGACAAAGTGCAACTGAGAATGTGATTCTTTAGGACTTCCACGGAGATGATTTTTTTCATTGGTCTGCTCCAGGGATTTTTAAAACAGGTTCACCAAATTGTGCCAGCCGCCAAGATTGCATAAGCTCATTATGGCGAGTCTTCGTCCACTCTTCAAGTATACGGCAAACCGCGATAGGGAGCTCACCTGCAAGAAGGTGCCCATTTGATATCAGGATCGTGGCTTCAAATCCTTGATAAAACGCATGGTAATGCGGAAGTCCATGGTCGCGATAATAGATATAAATCTGAATTCCAAAAAATGAACTGATCAGCGGCATGCTTCCTCCTCTCAATGAAGGATACGTATGCCTTGCCTGAGTAGGAGGGAGCGATTTAATCAGTGGAGTTAGCGATGAATTTTCATTTCTTAAACGGGTCGGTGAGTTTCTCGCCGGCCTGCAAACGCCAAATCTTCACTGCACGAATGAAAATATTGTGGGAACTCAAGAGCGAGACCACCAATCCGTGCGTGCCATCCAGAATGCCTAAGCGCCAAAAATAGTGACGTAGGAAACGGCCTACGGGGCGAAAGACGATGTAGGGCCATCCGATGCGACGGCCCGTTTTTTGAAACTTCTCGAAGCGATCCATCGCTCCCCAGGTGGTGTAGCGATCGGCTTTCTTGAGGTAGTTGGCGAGATCGGTGTACGTGTAGTGCAGGATCTTGTTCTTGAGCTTCGAGATCGTTCCCTCGGCCTCGACCTCCGCGTGGACCTTGAGGTCCTGGTAGCGGCAGTTGTCGCGCTTAAAGAGGCGCACGACCTTGTCTGACTGCCAGCCTGAATAATCAATCCGTTTGCCCATGAAATGGTTCACCCGATGGATCCAAAATGCATCGTGTGGAGTACCTGTCTGAAGCAGGCCTTGGATTTCTTTTTGTAACTCCGGAGTGCAGCGTTCATCAGCGTCCAACAAGAAGATCCAGGGATGGGTGGCCTGGGGAATCGCCCAGTTTTTCTGGGAAGCGGAGTAGCCATATTCGCGCTGGATAACGCGAGCCCCGGCCGCGCGGGCCAGTTCAAGAGTCTTATCAGTACTTAAGGAATCTACTACGAGAATCTCGTCCGCCCACTTCACCGAAGCGATAGCAGCGGCGATGTGGCGCTCTTCATTAAAGGTCGGGATGATGGCCGTGATTTTTTCCATGGTGTAGACTGATCCTATCTTATGACGCCTAGTGAATCAAAACCTATTCTCATCATCCAAACCGCCTTCATCGGCGACACGATTTTGGCGTCTTCATTCGCGAAAACCATTCACGACCAGTACCCCGACGCACCTTTGCATTTCTTTCTTCGCAAAGGAAACGAGAGCGTGATCAAGGGCCTGCCCTTCGTTCACAAGGTGTGGGTCTGGGACAAGGGCGAAGGTAAAGTGCGCTCGCTGTGGCGCTTGATCCGAGAGCTGCGACTGTACGAATTCCGGGCCGTTTTTAATATCCATCGGCACTTCAATTCCGGTTTGATCACGGCGTTCATGAAAGCGAAGGCGAAGATTGGCTTCAAGCAAAACCCGCTGTCGTTTTTTTACACGCATAAGGTGAATCACCGGATTCCGCACACGGTGGATGGCCAGAGCTGGCACGAAGTTCAGCGCAACCTTCAACTGCTGCAGGCCTTTGACGGCCGCTTCCCCATGCCGTTTAAGCTCCAGGAGTTTCGTCCGGTGCTGCCGATCACCATCGCGCATAAAGACAAAGTGGCCGAATGGAAAACAAAGCCCTTCGTCGTCGTGGCACCCGCCTCGGTGTGGTTCACGAAGCAATGGGAAGAGGCGAGTTACACCGACCTCGTGAAGCGCCTTGCGGATAACTACCAGGTACTGTTGATTGGTGGTCCCGGTGACAAAGATCTCTGCCAAAGAGTGAAGGGCACGACGGAAGCCATCAACTTGTGTGGAAAACTTAATTTGTTAGAAAGTGCTGCGCTTATGGAAGGTGCTGAGCGGGTGTTTGTGAATGACTCCGGCCCGTTGCATCTCGCCAGTGCGGTCAACGCGAAAACCACCGCCTTCTTTTGTGCCACGATCCCGCAGTTTGGTTATGGGCCCCTCGCCCTTGGTGCGGTGGTGCTCGAATCACCAGAGAAGCTCGACTGCCGCCCGTGTGGTTTACATGGCCATACGTCCTGTCCAAAAGGGCATTTTAAATGTGCGAAGAATGTCACTGTCGAGATGGCGCTGAGCACGATTTCACGGTTGTGAATTCTAACACAGACGCTAACGTGAACTTAACAACACGTTCCTAGAAAACTCGCTATAAGCACTCCAACAACCCCCACCTCCTGGAGTGCTTATGAAATTTATTATTGCTCTTATCCTCACGGCCCACTCGTTTACTGCACTTGCCACAACGATCGAGCAGCGCCACATGGCCGCCATTGCGAAGGCCGTCGCGAAATCGTGCTACATCGGAAGCAAGCTCACTCAGGTAAAAACGACGGTCCGCGAAGATCGCGTTGACCAAGGTGTGGTTGATTACTACTACAGCTCAGAATTCACCGCCGTCGTCCGCATCGATCAGGGTGTGTTTGATACGTACCGCGTGGACGTCGAGTCAGCGATCTTCTCGGCTTACGATCACGTTGAGCAAGATTGGGGCATGATTGAAGTGAAGTCGGTGAAATGTACGATGATCTAGATCAAATAGATGTTTTCTAGGTAGAATGTGAGCATGACATATTACTCACTTGATCCCCTCGAAAATGCACTTAAAACTCTAGATGAAGCACTGAAAAGAGCACCACTCGATGACCTCATGCGAGATGGTGCTATTCAGCGCTTCGAGTATTGCGTCGAGCTGTCATGGAAAGCGGCTAAAAAGAAGCTTGAGCAAAACGGTTTACAGGCAAGTACTCCGAAAGACGTGTACAGAGTTATGGCCCAAGCTGGATGGGTTGAGGATGCAAAGCCATGGTTCGAGTATTTAGAGGCGCGGAATCAGACCAGTCATATGTACAAAGAAGATGTGGCAAACGCGATCTTCAAAGTTCTCCCTAACTTCCTGAGGGATGCGCAGCTACTTCTCGAAACATTGAAGTCACTTAAATGATGAGAGCTTTTGGAATCGATTCTGCAGCACTCAGGGAGCTGCGTGCAATCTTCGAGAAACACCTACACGATCTGCCAGACGCAAAAGTTTGGTTGTTTGGGTCACGTGCCAAGGGAAACTACAAAAAAAATTCTGACATCGACCTCGTGATCTCCTCGAGGTCCAAGAAGGTCAAAGACAGGGTGCCCCATCTTCGATTGGACCTCCAGGATTCGAATGTCCCTTACTTAGTAGATCTGATCTACTGGCCAGAAATCGCTGAATCATTCGTGAAGGAAGTAAAAAAAACGAGGATACCCTTTTGGGATCCGAAGATGATCGAAAAAAGATCTCCCTGGAGGATCTGTCCCATTGGGCAGTATTGGGTTTCTCGGCATGACCGACCTTACCCGAGTGGCATCTCAGATGTGGATGGCCACTGTCGTTCGTTCAGGCATGGGAAAGATGTTTTATTGTTTGATGAGATCAAACAAATTGAATCCAGCGAACTTTTTAGGTCCGCACGAAAACCCCGAGCATTTAAAAGCAACCCTACCTGGGGCGAGAGCTTTGACGAAAAAATTGGTGGCTGGGCAGCTTATTGGAACGACTTACTTGGTCTCTCTGATGATCCAATCGATGCGAACCTGATCAAGGCACTCGTGGCTTCGGAATCAAGTTTTGATCCAACGGCGACTCCAAAAGGAGTTGCAAAATCACGACAGGCCCGCGGGCTCATTCAGATCATGCCGGAGACAAGAAAGATCCTAGGTGACCCAAGGGGCGAGCTCAAAGACCATCTGCTACTGATCAAGCCCGATGAACTATTCGATCCTTCCATTTCTCTTTCGGCCGGAATCAGATGGTTGGCCAGAAAGAAAGAAATCGCAACTCGGAAGCTTAAAAGAAAGGCGACCTGGAAAGAAGCCGTCCTCGAGTACAAAGGAATTCTTATGCAAGATCCTAAGCGAGGAAAGAATCCGGAGATTAGAAAAAACCTAAATTCCCTCTACCAGAATCTTGGTATCTAGTAATCTGTTTCTAGTTGGGATTCCTCATCAATGTCCCAGGAACCTCTTTCAGTCTTGAGCTTTATGACGTACCACAATTCTTCCGGTGCAGTGTGGTTGATGCGGGGAAGTTGGGCAGCGAGTAGGCACACATACCTAGAGTCTTTCAAGAGCGTGTCCCATCTCAAAAAAATTGATCGAAAATAAAAATTATCGCTCGGCGACAGTTCGAAAACTTTGTTCATGGGATTGCCGTAAACACGGAGACTCGGAATCGGTTTTAAATAATGGTATTCGATGTCTGTTGTCCCGAAAAGCACAGCAGAAGTTTCAAAGCAGCTCCACTGGTTAAAGCTATCCCAGCGGGGAAAACGATGATTTCCGGAGCTTAGCGCAGGTGCTTTTTGTTCCTCGAGTTCAGCCACATAATCTTCAATGGTGAGAAGCTTCGAAGCATCACTGTTGGGATCAATAAGTATGTTAATGGTAAAAAGAATGGCGTCTAAGCTCATGGAATAAAACTAATATCGAACGAACGAAGAAATCTCGAAATTATTGATCTGTAAGGAAATGAGAGCTAGCTCAAGAGCATGGAGAAGTCGTCTTTCGTCAGCTTACCGCTAAAGTACTCGTCATCATCTTCGGCCATCAGATCACGGAAGAGTTCTCGTTTTGCTTGCTGCAAGACGAGGACTTTTTCTTCCACCGAGTTCTTCATGATCGGGCGATAGACGGTGAGCTTGTTTTCCTGGCCGATACGGTGAGCACGGTCCACCGCCTGGCGTTCGACGGCCGGGTTCCACCATGGGTCCATCAAGAAAATGTAAGACGCCGCAGTTAAGTTCAAACCGAAACCACCGGCCTTGAGACTGATCAAGAAAATCTGTGCGTCGCCTTCCTGGAAGTACTCCACCATCTCAGTGCGCTTCTTAATCGTTTGAGAACCATCAATGCGGGCAAACTTCCAGCCCTGCTCACGGATCTTATCTTGGATGATATCGAGGTATGTGGTGAACTGTGAGAACACCAAGACTTTGTGCTTCTCTTCCATCAACTGGCCCAGGTTCTCGATCAAGAAATCCACTTTGGTGGAGTTCAGTGAGGGGCCTTGTTTCTGCCAGAGGCAGAGCTGACGCAATTCCAGAAGAGATTTAAGCACTTCGCCGTAGCGTTTACTGTAGGCCGGATTGACCATGGCGTTTTTGACCGACTCGAGGCGGTTCTTGTAGTGCTCGCGTTCGGGCTCCGAGAAATCCAAGAACACGTGGTTCTCGATCTTCTCCGGCAACTCTTTGAGCACCTGCTCTTTGGTACGACGAAGAATGAACGGCTTCACCGTCCGCCGAGCGAGCAAGCGGTTCTTGGCCTTTGAACTTGAACGCACAAGAGACAAATCACCCCACACACCGGGAACACACAGATCCATGATGTTGTAGAACTCAGCGAGATCATTCTCCACAGGTGTACCCGTGAGGCAAATGCGGAATTTCGCTTTCAGCTGGCGAGCGGCGTTGGCGCCGAGGCTGCGAATGTTCTTTAAGTGCTGAACTTCATCAAAGATGATGACGTCGAAATCCTCTCTGGCAAACGCGCCGAGGGACTCCTTCTTCATCAAACCGTAGCTGGTGAGTACGACCTGCACATCATCTGGAATCTCGCGCTCTTCTCCGTAGAAGATGCCCCACTTGAGGTTCGAGAATTTTTCCAGTTCGTTCTTCCAGTTATAGAGAATCGAAACCGGGCAGATGATGATGGCCTTCTTGATCTTGCCTTCATCCATGAGGGCCTGCAGCAACATGATGGCCTGGAGAGTTTTACCCAAACCCATGTCGTCCGCGAGACACGCGCCAAAACCATGATCCCAGAGGAATCGCAGCCATTGGTAGCCTGTCTCTTGGTAAGGACGGGCGAGGTCCTTGTAGCGGGTAGGAAGTGCTGCGAGCGGCATCGAATCGAGATTCATGATGCGTTCGCAGAAGAGTTCTTCTTCTTTCGTGAGAGCTCCATCCACTCCGAGACGTTTCAACTCAAAGAGTTCGAACACGCGCGCGCGGTGGAGCGTGAGGCCGAAACGACGCATGCCCGGGCCCGCGTCTTTCTTTTCACCTTCGAGCTTGGTGTAGCGCTTCATGAAGCGCAAAAGATCTTTCTCTTTATCTGTGAGAAGCACCAGACCCTGATCAGTCAGAATGTAATTATCTGTGATTTCGGCGCTGCGGATGATCTCCAGGTCTTCGTCACTGATGACGAGGTCGAGCTCGAACCAGTCCAAGCGGCGCTGGTTCCGTTCAAAACGAATGGCGCTCTTCCAGGTTCGCACGGCCACGTCATTATAGAGAAGCGGGATGCTCATGGCCGCGAGACGTCCGTGTAAATTCGCGACGCCTTCGAGTAGAGTGTTCTTTGGCAATTGGAAGATCAGCTTACGTTCTTCCGGCGGAGAGAAGACGGTGCGCCAGGCGAGTTCCGTCAAACTATCCAACAGCGTCAGCATGACTTTCTTCAACGTGTTCGTCGAGAGCATGTAGAGCGCGTTGTTGGGGGCATCCCAGAAAGGAATTTCGCTGTCGGCGAGGAACACGTCCACCCATTCTTGCATGCGCTGTTTTTGAGAAGCGCCGTGCAGGTGCTTGCGGTGAATGAACGTCTCGCGCTCGAAGTCTTCGATCAGATGACGGTAGAAAGCGCAGGCATCGTTTTTGGTGCGGAAGCTTCCACCCCAGCCACCTTCCGTCACAAAGACCTTTAACGGCTCTGGAGGGGAGACGACACGATCGAGCTCGTCCGTGAGAATGAGTTCGAGGTTGAGGAAACTTTTTCGCGTCGCTGGCATGATGCTGAAGCGCCACTGCACAGGTTGCGGGACCATCTCCCGCCACGGCTTGCCTTCCAACCGGAGATCCAAGCTCGCACGATCGCGCGTTTCACGGAACAAGCGCAGCCATTCGTTGATGGGCATCCACGGATCGTTCTGCTTCACTTTCTTGATGGCTTCCATCAGCTCGTTCGGCAGATCGATGGCGACACCGTCGCGCCAGTTAAAGACGGTGAACACATCAAACAGCGAGATTTCTTTGATCTCTTCGTCGGCGCTATTTTTCCAGGAAAACCGCGCGATGTGTTTCCCGTGGGCGCTGGCCAGAGAACGGAGGTTCTCGTCTTCTTCCGAAGGGCGGAGATCGACGATCAGAGTTCCTTCCCATTTAGTGGGAGCTGGGTAGGTGACAACTTTGCGATTCGTGAGGAGGTACGTGAGAGCACCGAAGGTCGAGCTCGGCTTCGCACCTTGGAGGTACGACGCTTGCTTGACGAGGGTTCCGAGGTGCACGGCCGAGACACCTTCGCCGAAGAAGCTCGGTCCGGCGGTAGTTTGAATTTTTTGTTCGTTGCCGGCCGCGGAGAACTGCTGCCAGCGCAACCAAAGGGCCGCGCCATGGACGCACGTTTCTGTTTGCATCCAGATAGGGCAGTTACACTTCGCCTGAAAGATGCCGCTCTCTTTCTTCCAGGTGAACTTCGTTTCGTAGGTGGTGTTGTTATCGCCGACGATGCCTGAGACCACCAGGTGGTTGTCGAGGCTGCCTTTCAGGAAAGACAACGACACACGGCCAAGCTCAACCAGACGTCGCGCTTGAAAGCGCACGGGCTCGGCGTAGGTCTTTTCGACCATCGCTACGACCTCGGGCATTGTGACGTTCAGATCTTCCAAAAGATATATCCTGCGCTGCGTTCAGAAAGAAAATAGTATAGCCGAAAACGGCCCATCCGGCGATGAGAAAGTCGGCGTTACCCAAGAGGTAACGCCGGATTCTAATTATAAAGAGGGATTAGTTATCGAGATAAGACTTGAGGAGCTTCGCACGACTTGGATGACGCAATTTGCGCAACGCTTTCGCTTCGATCTGACGGATACGTTCACGTGTAACGAAGAAGTCTTGGCCCACTTCTTCCAACGTGTGATCCGACTTCTCGCCGATACCAAAACGCATGCGTAGAACTTTCTCTTCACGTGGAGTGAGGGTTGAAAGCACTGAACGCGTTTGCTCAGAGAGAGTGATCGACATGACCGCTTCGGCCGGAGAGATGATCTTCTTGTCTTCGATGAAATCACCGAGAGACGAGTCTTCTTCTTCACCGATCGGAGTTTCAAGGGAAATAGGTTCTTTCGAGATCTTGAAGACCTTCTTCACCTTATCAACTGAAAGTTCCATGCGATCCGCGATCTCTTCCGGAGTCGGCTCGCGGCCGAGTTCCTGAACGAGCTGACGTGAGGTACGAGCGAGTTTGTTAATCGTCTCGATCATGTGAACTGGAATACGGATGGTGCGGCCTTGGTCAGCGATCGCGCGGGTGATCGCCTGCCGAATCCACCATGTGGCATAGGTCGAGAACTTGTAACCACGGCGGTATTCGAACTTGTCCACGGCCTTCATCAAACCGATGTTGCCCTCTTGGATCAAATCCAAGAACTGCAAACCGCGGTTGGTGTATTTCTTCGAGATCGAAACGACGAGACGCAAGTTGGCTTCTACCAACTGGGCTTTGGCTTTATCGGCTTTCTCTTCACCGGTCACGATGATGTTGTACACGCGCTCGATGTCTTCGAAAGCCATACCCGCATCGATCACGAGGCGACGGAGCTTACGGAGGATATCTTCCTGCGTACGGACCATCTGCTCGATCTTCGCATCCGTGGTGTATAGCTTGCGAGCGAGTTCGCGCTTGTACGCGTCGTCTTCCAGCAAGCGGTCGTACATAACTTTGTAGGTCACGTCGTCGGTCACTTCGAGGAACTTGTAAATGCGTTCTTGCTGCTCGTAGAGCTCGCGGAACTGCAAGTAGTAGCTCTTTACCGGTTCAGTGAAGCTGTTGATGATTTTACGGTTGAACGTGAGGTCGACGAGTTCGTTGCCGACTTTCGTCATCAGAGCTTCTTCATCTTCATTGAACTTCTTGAGTGTACCGTCTTCGTTGACGATGACGCCCAAGAGGTCGCGGACGTGGTCGACAACCTTGTAGATACGCTCACGAACTTCGATGATGTCTTTTTCTGGAGACTCGTCATCGAGGCCGCGCACGAGATCTTTGGTGAATTCATTTTGCTCTTCAGCCTGCTGTACGCGCTGCTTGAGCTTGATGATTTCTTCCAGGGCGTGTTTCGACTTGAGGCATGAAGTGACGATTTCTTTTTCGCCCTCTTCAATTTCCTTGGCGATTTTAACTTCGCCTTCACGGGTCAGGAGGGCCACGGAGCCCATTTTTTTCAAGTAGAGTTTTACGGGATCGCTGGATGAAGTGCGGAGTTCTTCTTCCTCGGCCGCGGCCAGGGGATCTTCCACGACTTCGGGTTGGACCTTCTCAGCTTCTTCCTCGTCCGTCTCGGGAGCGCGCACGATGATGCGAGCTTCGTCGATTTTCTCCATGATCATATCGAGCGACTGGACGTCGACGATCGAAGCAGGGATGGCATCGTTGATTTCTTCCGGAGTGAGGTACTGCTGGTCCTTGCCCTTCATGAGTAAACGAGAGAATTCTTTGGAGTTTAGAAAGGCGACGACGACTGACATAGGGAGCTCCTCGAAGGAAGATCTTAAACGGGATTCTTTTTCAACTGCTGCAGGTCTCTATCGATTTTCGTGATCTCTTGCATGTAGAACACGACTTCTTCATCTGTGACACTTCGCTTTTGGTGCTCGGTGTATTCTTTACGTTTCTGCTTCAGCTGCTCCAACTGCATGCGCAGTTTTAAGTCCTGCAGCAAACGGGTCACAACTTTTTCGTTCAACGGTTCGGCTTTGTGTTCTTCCAAGGCCAGCGCCGCGACGTTCTTAATTTCTTGCCCATATCTTTCCGAGAACACTTCATCGGACAAGATGGACACGTACTCTTGCTCATCGATTTCCAAATAAATTTTAACGAGCCAGAGAATCAATTCTTTTACCTCAGGATGAGAGGTATAAGCAAGAATTTCATGGAGTTGCGGTTGTGCTAAGCATTCCGGATGAGTCATCAAAGTTTTCAAAATCATCTTCTCTGCAGGCAACATCGGCGGGAGCTCCACTCGAGCGAGTGGGGCCTGGCCTGCTTCCTCTTGAAGAACTTCGTTTTCCTCTGTCTCTGGCTCTTTGTTTTCGGTTGTTTGCACCACTGGACGCGCTTGTGGGCGAGGAAGTTCATTGGTCTTGAGGCTCTGTTTGTACTGCTCGATCAAACTCGTATCGTCGCTTCGGAGTTGTAATCTTTTCGCCGAAGCGATAACGCGCTCAGTCGCTTCGAGATGATCTTTGAGCGGTGCAAGAACAGTAAACACCTCTTTCATGACCTGCAATTTGCGGTCAATCGTCTCCGGGATCGGCGTCGGAATGATTTTTTCCAACAGAAAATCCAAGAAGCGCGGGGCTTTTTCGAGGCGCTCCATCAAGGCCAGGCGGCCCTCTTTGCGTAAAAACTCATCGGGGTCTTTCGCCGGCTCGAAGGATAAGTAGCGAGGCAAAATGCCGAGTCCCATGAATGCGGCGTTGATGCTCGTCATCGCTTTCACGCCAGGGGCGTCGGAATCCATGGCGAGGATCACGTTCTTCGTCATGTTGTGCAGGAGGCGCAGGGAGGATTCACTCAAGGCAATTCCCATGGTGCCCACGGTTTCTGTGAAACCAAACTGGTGCATCATGACCGCATCCATATTGCCTTCCACGACAATCACGCGATCGGTTTGGCGGATGGCGCTTTTCGCTAAGAAATAGCCAAACAGGATTGAGGCTTTGTGAAACACAAACGAATCGCTGGAGTTCAGAAACTTCGGAACTTGATCCGGCAAAACAGCACGGCAACTGAAGCCGCGCACTTGTCCGGCATGGTCGTGAATGGGAAAAACCACGCGATCGCGGTAGAAGTCGTAGGGCCTGCCGCCCTCGGAAACCTTCACCATGTTCAGCTCGCGTGCCATCTGCTTGGCTGCGTCTTGCTGCTCGGCGGGCACCTTATCAAATTGCAGCATCAGCGCATTGTTCCCTGGGGCATAGCCGATCTGGAACTTGGTGATCGACTCCGCGCTGAGCTGACGATCGGCCACGAATTTTTGAAACTGCATGGGCGCTTGCGAAGCCACATGACCGTACAATTTGTTAGCAAAATTCAGAACGCGGAAGGCGAGCTCTAGGCGCGGATTTTTTTTCTTCTCACGATTAAGTTCATCAGTGGGTAGGCCTAAAATTCCGGCGCACTCTTTCATCGCTTCGATGAATTCGAGTTTCTTGTATTCTTTGACAAACGAAAGTGCGTCGCCGCCCGTGTTGCAGGCCCAGCAGCGGAAGAGTCCGCGCTGATCGTTCACGGTCATGGATGGTTTGGTGTCGGGGTGAAAAGGGCACAGGCCCACGAGGGTGCTGCCTTGGCGCTTCAAGGGAATGTAGTGCCCGACGATCTGAGAGATCGGTGCCTGCTTGATGAGATCGCGCAGCTGACCGGACATGTGGGGGGCCTCTATTTCTTATTTTGCAGGACGAGAGCTTTGATCAATGTACCTTGAGAGAGGAAGATTTTCTCGAATTTGGTGGTGTACTGAGACAAAAAATGTTCCGGGTGTTCATGACGTAAATCACGTGATTTCAGTAAGATCTCGAAGCGAGTTTCTTCTTTCAAAGCGTTAAGCATCCAATCGAAGTAATCATCGTGGTCGGTTTTCACCCAAAGAGTGCCGCCATTCTTGAGCACTTTATGGGCCGCATCCAAGAACGGTTTTTGAAACAGTCTCTTCTTGTTGTGACGCGTTTTGGGCCAGGGATCTGGAAAGAAGTAGAAAATATTATCCACTTCGTTTTCCGCGAAGATGAATTCTAAGCGCTCACCGCGACCACGCAGGTAGCGAAAGTTTTTGTTTTCGATCTTTTCGAGTTTTTTGACCAGATGGAAACTGCGCTTGAAGCGATGGTCGAGGCCGACGAAACTGGCCTCCGGATTATTCTCACACCACTCGAGCATAAACTCGCCGTAACCGGTGCCGATCTCTACGCTCAGGGGGCGTTCGTTCTCAAAAAGTTTTTTCCAAGCGCCTCGGTGAGTTTCTGCTTCTTCATCCCGCAGAACGAACGCATCGAAGGCCTTCAACTTATCGTCGTACGGATTCTTGCGTCCGTACTTGTTGAAGTCCGCACGGTAGATGTGGTTGTCACTCATGGGGGACTTAATTGTCATAAGGGGGAGTTATTTAGCAGAGCGGCAGCGGAAAGACAAAAAAAAACCCTCTCCCGAAGGAGAGGGTCGTTTCACACAATTAGCCGATCAATTTCAAAGCGTTCTGGCCGTTCATGTTGGCCTGAGCGAGGACCGAAGTACCAGCGGCTTGCAAGATCGAGTTCGTCGCTTGCTTCGCTGTTTCTTCTGCATAATCCACATCACGAATACGAGAGTTAGCAGCCGACATATTCTCCGCAGACACTTGCAAGCTGTTGCTCGCTGAGCCCAAGCGGTTTTGTAAAGCTCCCAAGAAAGCGCGTTGTCCTGACACTTTCTCGATCGCTGAGTCTACGCTGGCCAAGCTTGATTGTGCGCCTTCTTTCGACGACACTTCCAAACCTTCTACACCCAGTTCTCCAATTGAAGAGTTCACTTGGCTCGCTTCAAAAGAGATCTGGCTGTTCTCGTCACCCTTCGTACCAACTTGGAAGTCATACTTCTCACCCGAGCCATCCAACAGCTTACGACCGTTGAATTCTGTCGACTTCGAAATACGATCCATTTCCTGGACCAAGTTTTGGTATTCCATATTCGTAAAGCCACGCTCTGTATCACTCACAGTGTCTGACGCTGATTGGATCGCCAATTCGCGGAGACGAGTCAGGATATTTTGCGTTTCGTTCAAACCACCTTCTGCTACCTGAACCATTGAGATACCGTCGTTGGCGTTACGGTCAGCTTGTTTTGAAGAGCGGATTTCCGCTTTCAACTTTTCGCTAATCGCCATGCCTGCGGCGTCATCTGCAGCTTTAGTAATCCGAGAACCAGAGCTGAGTTTCGCGAGCGAAGACTCTTGAGCTTTGTTCGTTTTGCTAATGCTGTTCTGAGCTGAAATCGATGCAACGTTCGTGTTAATTCTGAAACCCATAGACCTATCCTCCAGTTAAAACCATTCAAACCTCCGTGATGATCGCGATTGTTCAAGTCGCGTGGGCTCCATGCCCTTCTTGATTAATTGACCTCATCACCATGATGAAGTCTTTGTTGCCAAGCATTTCGGTATGGAATGGAGAGAACCTGAGGAAAATTTTTCCGGAACTTGATTATTTTTCTCTCTGAAAACAAGAGTGAAATTGTCGAGTATTTGTAAGTTGTGGAAGGGAGAAAAGAATTCTCTCCCTTTCGATGTGGTTTCTAAAAATTATTATTTGTAGTCGTTCACCGTTTTAATCACGAAATCGACTTCTTCCTGCTTCATGTAAGCAAAGCACGGAAGATTGATCACCGATTTCGCGACCCAGTCCGCATGCCCGTGAGAAATTTTTCCCCCAATGTGGCCAGTGGCACCGGGTTGTTCACTCATGGCTCCTGGATAGACTGTGCCGTAACCAATTTCATGCTTCTTCAAGTACTCGATGAACGCAGGACGTGAAGTAGGATCCATCACGGCGACGGAGAGGTAACCGTTTTCCCAAACGTTACTCGCCGGACCGATGAATTTGAGAGCGGGATTTTTTATTTCTTTGCGGTAGCGCTCGCACACCACACGACGGCTCGCGAGTTTCGCGTCGAGGTGCTTGAGAGATTCCAGCATGAACATCGCTTCGTAAGCTCCGAGGCGAGAGTTCCAACCGATCATCCCGTGATCGTAGTGGCCGGTGCGGCCATGGTTGATGAGGATCTGGCAGTCCTTCGCGACCTGCGCTTCTTTGAAGAACACACCGCCGGCATCACCGCTCGCACCGAGGACTTTCGCAGGGTAGAAGCTGGTGGTTGCAGCCATCGCACCCGCAATCAAACTCTCATTGTTGATCTTAGTACCGATGGCCTGAGCGCAGTCTTCGATCAAGATGACGTTACTGTCTTTGCACAGCTTCCGGATCTCCACCGTCTCTGGGCACGCCCAACCGTAGAGGTGCACTAAGATGAGCGCTTGGGGTTTAAATTTCTCGATGCCTTCTTTCACGGAAGCCACGGTGAGGTGAAGGGTTTCGCGAGACACGTCGAGCGTGTAGGGAACAGCGCCCACGTTCACGACAGATTCGAAGGTCGCCCAGAACGTCATGTCGGGAAGAAGAACTTTGTCGTTCTTCTTCACGCCGGCCGCGCGAAGCGCGAGCTGAATCGCATCGGTGCCGTTGGCGCAGCCGAGAGCGAAGGCGGTTTTTGTGTAATCTTTGAGTGCGGTTTCGAACTGGCCAACAACGGGGCCGCCGACGAAGTGGCCGTTCTTAATGAGCTCGGCAGCTTTTTGGGTCACGGTTTCGTAGAAGCCGTTTTCGAAACGCAAAATGTCGATGAAGGGAACTTTCATGGGGAATCCTCTCTTTGAAACGCCAGTTTACCCGGAATTTGAGAGGAGAGAAAAGAATTTACTTAGACTTCTGACGCAGCCATTGCTCAATGATGAGAGCGGCCTTGCGTGCCATAGAAGGGTCGCGTTCGAGAAGACCGTTGATTTTCTTAGTCAGATCATCAACGGCCTTCTTTTCAGGAGAAGGCGAAGTCCCGTACGGCCCCTGATAGCGGGGCACGGGTTTCTTAAGTGCAGACATGGGTAACTAGACGGCGACGTCAGCGCGGCGCTGTTTGTTACCGACCACGCGATCCATGTGCTCTTCGATGATTTGGTAGAGTTCGAGTTTTGTTGTTTTCGGATCCATGCCCTCTGGCATAACAGAATAGACCATCTCACCATTGGCTTCCGTGAAGATGAACCAAGTGTTCCCGATTTTTTGGAACAAAACGTCTTTGTGAACAGTTGATGATTTTTTGCTGTTAGTTTTAGTGCTCATGAATTCTCCTCCTGAGAAGCGTGACGAACGTCCTGTCCGTCGTGCATCTTACTTTTCGTCGGCGTGCGTCCAAACTTTAGACATTTTTCTCAGCTGGTGAAAAAAATTTGCACTAAGCCTGACGAAACTAGTAGGTCGATTGGAATCCCACTATCCCGGCAAAGGTGAAAGTTGCGTTTGGATTGAAGGTATCAGACTTGCTTCCACCCCACCATTCCCGGCGATTGGTGGAAGTTTTCGCCTGCATGCGCATCGGGCTTTCCAGTTCGCCCCAGAGACCCAACACGAGGTCGAGTTCACCCAGGATGCGCAGCCGCTGCCATTGCGCGCCCATGCGGCCACCGAAGCCCCAGCCCCAGAAGTTACGGCTTTCTTCCACGCCGTCCTCTGACTGGGAGATACTTGCCTGACTATATGGGTAAGCTATCAGGGCGCCGGTAAGTGTGATGCGCTGTTTGTCGGTGCGCCAAGCGTCCATGGTGATGAGACCACCCGCACCCAGTCGCGTCCACTGTTCTTCGGCCCGGCGGGTTTCGAGGGTGTAACGGCTGTTACTCGTGCGAACCGTGAACATGCCGCCGCCGTACCAGCGGCCGATCTCATCGGCCTTCAGACGACGGGTGAGCTGGCCGTGCACTTCGTATTGATTGCCCACCGCCTCAGCAGTGATCTTTTCGTTGTAGGGATAGGTCCGCACAAACGGCGTGCCCATTGAGAGAGCAAGCCCGCCACGCAGGAGTTCGTCGCGCACGATGGGGTAGTTGACCGGCAGAGGTTCCAAAAGACGATAATCGGTGGGGTCGGGGTACGGATCTTTCTGGGCGTGTTCGCGCTGGTCTTCGTAGAAGACGTGCACGTGCTCCCTTAGCATCCACGCATCGCGCCCCTGCTTGTCCTTCGTCAGAATAAAATCCATGCCGTCGTGGTAGTCCACGATGTCTTTTGAGATGGGCATCGGATCGTCTTCGGCTAACTTCTTTTTATAAGCGGCATCATTCCACGGGACATCCGCGAACTTGTTGCGGTCGACGACCACCGCGGGATGGACGTAGATGCGCTGACCTTTGCGCGTGTACTGAACGACATCAGACGAGATGTCGGGCCGCCGGAACATGGGGGCCTCCAGCACGACGATCATCCCTTCGGCAGCCCACAGTGACGACGTGAGAAGAATGAAGACACAAATAAACTTCACCATGCGAACCCCTGCGTGAAGTGCAGGCCCACCACGTCGTTCGTCGACGAGCTCGAGTCTTGTGTCACGAAGTTGGACTGCTCCCGCAGCTTGGGCCAATCCCGTTGCCAGGAAATACCCCACGCCCATTCACCGAGCGCGTTTTTATCTGGCCGCTCCCAGCCGATGTTGGTGGATGTGGTGCGAATGGGAATGTCTTTTACGCTACCTTCCGTGCTCACGGAGAGGACGCCGAGCGGCCCGGTGAGAAACTCGCCGTAGACACGCCACGGGAAGCCGCCCCAGTCTACGTTGCGCGTCTTCATCACCAGCCCGATGGAGTAGTTGCGATAGGTGGCTTCACCGAAGCGCAGGTTGTGCTGGGCCCCTTCGAACTGCAGACTCCCGCCGACTTGAAACTTGCCCGGGAAATCGGCCAGCCAGCGAGCGCCGACTTTGTAACCGGTGGAGCGCGCCGCCTGCGTGTCGTTCAAGATGTCCGCGGTCCAATCGGAAGACGTTCGCCCGAGGGAAAATGAAAATTCCGGTCGCCAGATGAGCTCGCGGTCATAGGGCGAAATATTTTTGTGTTCGAAGACTGGCAGGTAGCGGCGCGGTTCTTCGTACATGGCGATCTCGGGGCGAATGTCTTCGGTGTATTTCATGTGGACACGGCGGGTAATTTGGCCCTTCTTATCGATGATGTAGAAGAAGCCGTGGTCGTCGGCCTGGGAGTGTACATCCACGATCATGCGCTCGTAGATGCTCTGCACTTCGGTGGTCCGCAGATCTTGGATGCTGCCCCTGTGACGAAGAGCTTTTTGAATGATCGGGCTTTGTTGCACGTCATTCATGGAAATCGGCGATGGAATGTTCAAGCGGAATGGTTTCACCGTCGGCTCTTCGCCGAAGCGCGGAGGTGGCAAGAACTTGCGCTCGACATCTTTGAGCATCTTACTGTCTGGTTCTTGCGCCAAGGCGATGCTGCCAACGACTAGTAACCAGATCATGCGCCCATCCTTCGCAGTAGGTTCGCGCACTTGATGAGGGCCTCGTTGTTCGAGGGCCACTCGAGAGTTTTCATAGAGACGTCCGAGATTTTTTCCCAGCGCCAGTCGTCGTGCTCGTGGGCATCGATGGTGGGTTTCCACTGTTTGTCGGCGACGATCAGGAATGAGTGCTCTTCGCATTTCTGCTTGCGGCGATCCTGGAAGTGATACACCAAACCGAGTTCTTGGAGATCCACGATGAGCTCGATGTCCAAGGCACTTTCTTCGCGCACTTCTCGTAAAGCCGCTTCTTCGAAGGTTTCACCTTTTTCCACATGGCCGGTGACATTTTGCCAGAAATGGCCGCGCTCTTTATTGGTTTTGAAGATAAGAAAGCTCCACTCCCCAGAGGGTGCGGGCGCAGCAATCACGACTTGGACTTTTTTAGTTACCATGATGATGTCTAAATGATGCCTGAACCACTGCGAAACTCCAACTAAGAGTTCAAATTGCGTCACAGCGCGGGATTTGATAAGGTGCCCCCACATGGAAAACATGAATCAAATCATATTTACGATCGCCCAATCTCTTCCGGGTTTCCTGCTCGCCATCGTCGCCCACGAAGCTGCGCACGCATGGATGGCGCTTCGTTTTGGCGATCGCACAGCTCAAGCAGCGGGCCGTCTCACCCTTAATCCAGCGGCTCACTATGATCCGTGGGGCACGGTCTTGTTTCCGCTTTTGTCTGCGGTCACAGGTTTTGCGGTGATCGGCTGGGCGAAACCGGTTCCGATCGATATTCGCAACTTCCGTGAGATGCGAAAGGGGATTTTCTGGGTGAGTTTCGCCGGTCCCCTAGCGAACATCATTCTGGGAACTCTTTCGGCGTTTGTTGTCGCGCTCATTGCCACACAGGTGTCCCCGGATTTTGCCTACTACACGGTTCTGATTGCGATGCTGAAGTACTCGGTCTTCATTAATTTTATTTTGGCGGGCTTTAACTTGATTCCGCTGCCTCCGCTCGATGGCTCGAAGATGGTTTCGGCGTTCTTGAAAGGCCCGACGCTATACAAATACGAATCGCTGGCGGCCTACACACCCATGATCTTTATGGGGACGCTATTGCTGTCATTTGTGGGAATCCACACTATCGGTTATTTACTTATGCCGGCCCAATGGGCCGGGCAGTTCCTGATATTCACGTTTTACCAGCTCTTGGGCTAGCATAACGCGCAGCGAGTAACTGAAAGATTTAATCAGATTTCAGATGCTACTGGGAATGACATACTGACCGCCGGCAGCAAGATGCTTCCGACACACACCGCCTAAAGAATCACGTTAGTGGTTCTTGGGTTTTAGTTTTCGAGGGACTTCAATGTCAGAGACCGAGATTTTGGTCCGGATCGATCAGTTCGATGGGCCACTAGCACTCCTCCTTCATTTGATTCAGCGTGAAGAAGTCACCATCCGTGACTTGGACGTCAACAACATCACTTCTCAGTACCTCGATTACCTGCAGAAAATGCAGGATCTCAATTTTGACGTCGCTGGCGAGTACCTCTTCATGGCGTCGACGCTCTTGTGGCTGAAGAGCCAGACGGCCGTCGAAGAGTCAGATCAAAACACCCTTAAGTTCACTAGTGGCGATGACGGCGTTCAGATCACCACGCGTGGTGAGTTGATTCGTCGTCTGGAAGAACTCGAACGCTACCAAGGTTTGGGCCAGCGTCTATGGGCCTTGCCGAAAAAAGGTCACGAAGTTTTCGTTAAGCCTAAAGTGGATCGTAAGGCCGTTGAGAACAGCATTCTCACACCGATCGATTTGCAAGTTCTGACCGCGACCATGATGGATCTTATCCGTCGTGAAAAACGTAAGTACACCGTCGTGAAGCGCGACCGTCTCTCGATCAAAGAAAAGCTGATTTTCTTGAAAGAGAACCTGAAGACGGGCGAGACCACGCAGTTCGATACGCTCCTCGCGCAAGGCGAAGACGCCAGCATTATTGATAAAGTGATCACTTTCATTTCTTTGCTCGAGCTGGCTCGTTTGAAGAAATTGCAAGTTTACCAAAACGAAGCCATGGGTACGATCTACGTGGAAGTCAAAGAAGACCTGTCTTCGTTTGATGTGAACACCGCCGATGGTTTCGAGCCTGAAGATGAACAGAACAAACCTCAATCGCCTGCTCCCGTTGTTGCCAACGTGGACGTAGCTGCGACTTTGCATTGATCCTGGAGATCGCTATGACTGAGATTAACTATTCGTGGGACCTCACTGCTGAAGCCGAACTCGAGAGCGCGTTGAACGCCGCCTCATCTTTGGAATTGGACGCCACCGCGGAATCCACGGAGACTCCTGACTTCGCTCTTGAACTCGGTCACTTCGACGAGAAAGAACACGAAGACATGATGTGGCAGGCGCGCACGGGTTTGAACGCCGACACACTTTGCGGTGCCGTTGAAACCTTGATCTTCATGTCCGACCGTCCGGTCTCATTGCAAAAAATCAAAGCGCAGATCGACGAAGAGCTGCCGTTGCGCGTGCTCCACGAATCGATCTCGAAGCTGCAGGCGGGCTACGAAGCCAAGCACCACGGCATCCGTTTGGTGGAAGTGGCGGAAGGCTACCAGTTCCGCACGAAAGCAACGTACGCGAAACAAGTGCAGAACCTTTTCAAAGTTCAAAGCTTGGTGCTCACGCCGACCGCCCTCGAAGTGTTGGCGATCATTGCGTACAAGCAACCCGTCTCGAAAACTGAAATCGAAAAAATCCGCGGCGTCGATAGCTCACACATCGTGCGCGCCTTGATGGACAAGCGTTTGGTGAAGATCACGGGCCGCTCAGAAGAGTTGGGCCGTCCGTCTATGTTCGGCACTACGGAAGAGTTCTTAGAAGTCTTCAACCTCGCGAACATCGAGCAGCTCCCACCAGAACACGAGCTCGCGGAACTAGCGACTCGTCCAGAAGTGGCGGCGATCGCAGACATCAAGTCTGTGGTCTTCGGCGGCGATCGTAAGAAATTTGATTTCGACGAACTGGAAGAACTCGACAAGCTTTCAGAAAGCATCAAAGACATCGCAGCGGAAACGGATTTCACCATGCTTTTGAAGCAGGAAGAAAAACGTCGCATCGATGGCAAAGACGAGGGCGTGAAGAAATCGGCCTTCGATATTCTCGAAGAGTTTGTGCTGCGTGATGCGACTTTGCGCCAGAACCGCGAAGCCGTGATGTCTGAGCCTATGATGACTGCGCTTGAGCCAAAGACAGCGGACGTCGCTTTCGATGGCGTTTTGAATGCCCCTGAAATTGACGAAGAGTGGGAAGCGGAGAATCGCATGCTCGCTGTTGAAGAGGGCGAGCAGCCGGCCTGGACTCATATGACTCTGTCTGAAGAGTCGACTGAGGAGGAGTTCACGCTGGAAGACGAGGCCCGCGAGCTCGAAGCGGCCCTCGATAATGCCTTCGCAAATCTGATGGGTGAGCGCTTATCTGAGAACACTGTCGATACCACTGAAGAAGAGCTTACTCTTGATGAGCAGCTCAAAACCCTTGATTTCACAGTAGATTCTGCGATTAAGAAGGGCATGGATATGGACATCGACCTGAGTTTCTTGTCCGAGGCCCTGCCCGAGGATGACAAGACAGATCAAGCGGAGTAAAACCCGCCTATCCATTCTACTAACTTACTGCCGGGAGGCAGAAAGGAGCATGTATGCCTAAGGCATCTTCCGCATCTAATACTGAAATTCGTCTCCAAAAACTCATCGCTGACAGCGGTGTGTGCTCACGGCGTAAGGCTGAAGTGCTCATTGCTGAAGGTCGCGTGGCCGTGAACGGTCTCGTCGTCGTTGAAATGGGCACGAAAGTGAATCCGAATCTTGACGTCGTTTCAGTCGACGACAAGGTCATCGACCTGGCGTCGATTGAGAAAGTCTACGTGCTCTTGAACAAGCCACGTGCCTACGTCACAACAACGATGGATCCAGAGGGCCGCAAGACAGTTATGGATCTGGTTTGGGGTGTGCCTACACGCCTTTATCCAGTTGGCCGCTTGGACTATCTTTCAGAAGGTTTGCTCCTCCTGACGAACGACGGCGACATGGCGAACAAGATCATGCACCCACGTTACGAAGTCACCAAAGTGTACGAAGTAAAAGTGTTCGGTCACGTGAACGAGCTTTTGTTGGAGAAAATCCGCAAAGGCGTCATGACCGAAGACGGTTTGATGAAGCCGAAGAGCGTTCGTATGATCGAGCAGCTCCCGAATAAAACCTGGCTCGAGTTCCGTCTCGCTGAAGGTAAGAACCGCGAAATTCGTAAGATCTGTGAAGCCATGGATCTCACGGTTGATAAACTTCGCCGTGTGGCGATCGAAGGTCTCACGATTCAAGGTTTGCCGGTGGGGCAGTTCACATTCTTCTCGAAGAGAGAATTGTTGAAGGCACTCGGTATGAACGAAGATGGTGAGCGCTTGAACAATCGTCCGGCCTTCGTTTCGATCAAGAAAACCATCGACACCCGCAAAGCCACGAAGATGGTCGGCAAGACCGCTCGTCCGGCCGACGATCGTCGTTACCAAGGTTTCCGCAAGGACAAGTACTACGAAACTGTTCGTAGCATCAAAGAGCTCGATGCCATCAAGAAAACCGAAGACGCCGCCCTGATGGCCTTACCAACTAGGTCTTAAGTCATGTCAACGGTCAGTATCCGTCGTGGTAAGATTCTGGTTTATCGATTCTACGAGATCGGCTCTGAGGTCGATCTCAAGAAATTGTCTGCCCTCGTGCAGGCTAAACAGAACACCACGAAGTTTCGTCTGGATCGTCCGGGCAAAACGGGCCTCGTGATCGCCAATGATCCGATCACGGTTCACCTCGGTCAGACAGAGATCGTCGTTGAAAATGAAAAGGTCATGGCCGAACTCGACTTCCGGGTCTGGGACTTCGGCGGCATGTCGGTTTGTTTTCATATCCCGCTGCGCGCAGGCATGAGTTGGGACGAGCTCGTTAAAGTCGCGGCGTGGCTCGAGCGCGACACCTACATCGATGTGATCGCTCGCGCCAAAGCCAAAGAATTCCAAGCGGAGATCAAAGACTCCATTCCTGTTTTGAACGACTGGCCCACGTCGGAAGAGTACGTCGTCTATTTCTTGCAAGAAGTGGACGGCATCGGCGAAAACGCGATGGAGCTTTTTGATCACGCCGATATTCCTGCCCTGTTGCTTGCCGAGCCCAAAGAACGTCTCTCGGATCAAATCAAGAAGACTGTGCGTGATTTTGCGACACAGTACTCGCGCAGCGATCTTTCCGTGATCGATTGGAATTCGGCGTTGGTGATCGAGCCTTCCGGCTCCATGGATCTACCGATGGTGCTCGAGTTCGCCAATTCTCAATTGCTCGAGATGCGTTACTACGACGATCTCCTCGACGAAAAACTCGACGCGCTCTACAAAGCGGTGGCCGGCAAGAAGGCCGGCATCCTCAGCAATTTCTATTCTCGCCACGCCGAAGAAGCGGGCCAGATCTACCTTGAGATCGCCGAAGTGGTGGAGAACGTCGAGAACTCACTGAAGGTTGTCGGTGACTTCTATCTCGCCACAGTCTTCCGCACGGCGAGTGCGCGTTTCAGATTTAATGACTGGCAGAAGAGTATCAATGAGAAGCTGGGGAATTTAGCGGAAGTGTCGAAGCTTTTGCATTCTCGCGTTTCGGAGAGCCGCGGTCATTGGCTGGAAATCATCATAATTCTACTGATTGCGGTAGAACTGATTCCCTTCTTTAAAGCGCTGTTCGACTAATTATCGATGTTGATGTGGCCGTTGTCAGAAAGCGTCTCATTAAGAGTCTCGACGGCGTATTCGATGGCCTGCTCGCCGTAGGCGATGCCGTCTTTCGACGAGTCGGGGAAGTTGGCGTGCTTGATGAGTTGGACAGATTGCTTGAGGAGCTGCGCGGAGGCTTCGAAGTATTCGGATTCGTCTTCCGCCGTGAGCACGTGCACGAGAAGCGTGTGGGCGTGTTTCAAGAGGCGCACTTGCATTGGCGTTAAATCGTGAGTCTCAACTTTCATGACGAGCTCAGTAGCTGAGGTGGCGACGATTTTGTTCATGCAAAAGCTTCCTTGTAAGAAAAGTACTCTCAAGGAATCTAATCGGCAGTTTCTTAAGGTCTTTTAAGGGTTTTCACTAGAGCGAAGCGCTCCAATCATAGATTACCCGCCCAACTTAGTATGAGAACGAATCCCGCCCCACCCATAATCCGCGAATAGAGACGTGGAGGGTGGGCATGAAAACGCTCGGTAAGCTCACGCAAAGTGACCTGGAGCATGGCCCCGCCGGCGAGAGCTAACAGACTAGGAAGTGCCGCTTCAGTGGTGGTGACAAACATCCCGCCGAGCCCGCCGCCGATCACTTCCACGAAACCTGAAGCGATCCCACCGACCATGGCCTGGGTGTTGTTCAAACCGAGCGCCCGGAAGGCGAGGACAGTGGCAAAGCCTTCGGGGATGTTTTGAATCATGATGGCGCTGATCAAGCTGCTCGAACCCAGGTTGGAGAGTCCGACGAAGGCGGCACCGCCAGCCAGGCCCTCGGGCAGGTTATGCAGCATCATCGCCACGACGAAGAGCTTGGCGGGTGAGCTGCTGTGAAGCAGGCGGCCGATGGAGTACATGGCGGCGGCTCCCAGGAGCGCCATGAGGACGGTGACCGTGAAGGCTTCCATCCCTTGCGCCCAGGAGCCCTGTGCGGCCGGTAAAAGCAGAGAAAAGGCTGACGCCGCCAACATCATACCGAGGGCGAAGTCCATGTTAGGGAGGGCCTTGGTTCCGGGGAGGCGCGATCGAAGAAGCGTGAGCAGGGCGCCCAAAATCGTCGATCCACCTACCCATAAACCTGCAATGAGTCCTAGTTCCATAAGTCCTCCTCCCCCTATTTTACGGTGCCTTAGGGGGTGAACTCCAATCGATAGTCTTGATGAGTTGATAGATAAACCTAGACATATTCATGGGCTATCTGTTAGTTTTCAGGCGCGGGATGGAGCAGTCTGGTAGCTCGTCGGGCTCATAACCCGAAGGCCGTTGGTTCAAATCCAACTCCCGCAACCAAAAAGCTAAAATAAAGGTCCACCTCTGGTGGGCCTTTTTTTTTGCTTTTAGTTATGGCTTGGATTTGAAGCCGAAACGCCCGGCCTGCAGTGCAGGCCGAGGGAGCTGGATGCGACCGAGAGGGCAGTGAGGAGGGTCACGTAAGAAGTGAGCTTGATGCGAACTTCTGGAGTGACCAAATCCAACTCCCGCAACCAAAGCTTTAATATGGGACCCTTTCTGGGTCCCTTTTTATTTCAAAATAGAGGCTAGTTGAATTCCGATACGGCCCGATAAGCCTCATCAACCGCCGCATGAGCGTATGCGGTCCAGGCCGCATCCGAGTTGGCGATAGTGACATTACCCACGCGCTGTCGAGCAAGATTCATCAAACGATTACTTTCGTCTTCTGTTTCGATAAGCGTGTTCGCACTGAAAGAGTAACCGTGTGACCAACGGTTCACATGGATGTCTAAAATATCAGTCTCGGCGTTAAAGCCACCAGGGCCAAGCATGCGAGTGAGATCACTCTTGATGTGTTTTTCGTGGTCTTCAAATTTAAGAGCGAAAAACGTTTTACGTGCCTGACGAAGGGCCGCTCGTGGATCAGACGCAGTTGGCACCGTGGGAACGTGAACCATATGAACGACGATAGGTTGAGAAGGATCGGTAGGAGTAGCGTAGCCGCCCATACTCACCGAGTAATCAAGCTTGATGCGTGAGTGGAAAGTGTTCACTCCATAGATCTCATGCACCCCAAGCTTCACCCACGCGTGCCAGTTTTTAAGCACGACATTGGTATACACCATAGGAACTTTCACATTCATTTTAAGTGCATGGGACTGATCGGCATTAAGTTCTTCGAAGATGAAGGGAATGGCCATGTTGAAACATGCTAGAGTTGCGTGCTTCGCCTGAATGCGGTGGAGAGTTCCATCTACATTATGAATGACGCCAATATCAACCAAGCCATCTTTTGTGTTCTCAACGGATACAACTGTGTGCCCGAGGCGAATGCGAACAGAGTTCTGAGCAGAATCAAGTTCAGTCATTTTAAAATCGGCGCCCACAATATCTTCCATCGTGCTGCCGGTGGCAATCGTTGGAATCAATGAACGAACGAGGAGACGTGCGAGGGATGCGTTTCCATCTGGGAAATGATAGACGTAGGGCTCATCGAGAGGGCCAAGTTCTTCTACGTGGTCATCAGAAAGACCAGGGAGACCGTAGTGGCAGGCATCAAGAGCAGGGATTTGATTAGGAGTGAGACCAAAAAAATCACAGGTGCGTTGAGAAAAGTAATGTATCGCTTCATCACTTAGTTTCCAGTCTTCGCGTAGGAATTTTTCATAACTGGTGGTCTTGAGATACTGCTCACGCTCTTGCGGTGTTTTAAAACGATCCAGCATTTCTTTTTTGGATGTATAGAGCTCTACTAGTTGTTTCTTAGAATCTGTAGAAATGGGGAATTGAGCAAAGAAGTCTTTGTATGACTTTGCATTCAAATTCTCTGGAGCCACATCATCGGAAACCCATGCCGTAGGGTCGCCGGTTACGAGTGTGTCTTTGCCAAAGATTTCTGCACCGAAAAATGTTCCGCGAGATAAACCAAGCTTAGGATAGGTATCGTGCTGGAAGAATTCCTTCTCAAATCTGCTGATCTCTACTTTGAGAGTCTTCATTAGACCGTGTACTTGCTCACTAAAATTGAGCTTGGGTGATTGAAAACTTTCTGAACCACCGTAGCCAAGCATACTATTACCGTCGACAGAAAACTCATTTCTCGAAGCATGGCCACCAAAGTAGGCGAGTGGGTCAATAATAAGGACTTTTTTGTCTTTGCCGAATCTCTCTTGGTAAAAGTGCGCTGCCGATAAACCACTGATTCCAGCGCCGGCGACAACGAAGTCGTAGCTCTCACCAATAGGAAGAGAGCTTACATCGTACCGTTTACCTTGGAAGGCCATGCCATGCATGATGGCTGCGGCAGGGAGGCTGTGGCCATCGATCTTGTGTGTACTCATAAATTTTTCTCGTGATGTTTTATGTGGGCTTCAATAAACGTAGAAATAAAGTAGTAGCTATGGTCGTAGCCTTCGCACATCTTGACTGAACACTTCTGGCCAGCTTGAGTGGCGGCTTTCTCAAAGTTAGTGGTTTTGAGTTGGCTTTCAAGAAACTCGTCGCCCAGTCCCTGATGAATCAGTATCTCGGCCGGATGTGTTTTGCCAGCAAGTAGTAGTTCGCAAGCGTCGTATTGTTTCCATGCAGTTTTATCCTCACCGAGATATCCCGTGAGCGCTTTGGTTCCCCAGGGAACGACGGATGGATTCACAATCGGTGAGAACGCCGAGATGGCCTTAAATTTTTTCGGCTCACGTAGACCCATCACCAACGCTCCATGGCCGCCCATAGAATGTCCGCTGATGGAAATATTCTTCACGCCGAAGTGATTGTTGATGATCGAATAGAGCTCCGAATTCACATAGGAGTACATGCGATAGTTTGTCTTATAAGCACCTTCTGTCGCATCAACATAGAAGCCCGCCCCAGAACCAAAGTCATAGCTGTCATGCTCACCCGGAAGATTGAGTCCGCGAGGAGATGTATCAGGGCAGATCACCATTATGTGGTTGTCTGCGAGAAACTTTTGTGCGCCGGCCTTGGTGATAAAATTCTCATCGGTGCAGGTGAGACCTGAAAGCCAGATCATGCAGCCTTTTACCGTTCCGTCCGGAGTGAAGGTGGAGAATTTCATCTCCGTGCCGGTCATCTCGGATGAGTGAGACCAGAACTCAGTCACACCTTCAAACGTTTTGTGGGCCTTCAGCTCTTTCATCAAAACTCCTAAAACGTGACTACGCTGCGAATACTTTTGCCTTCTTTCATATATTGGAAAGCAGTGTTGATTTCTTCAATCGGCATGGTGAAGGTTACCATATCATCGAGGTTGATTTCGCCTTTCATGTATTTGTCCACGTAGCCCGGAAGTTCCGTGCGGCCCTTGACCCCGCCGAAGGCCGAGCCTTTCCATACACGGCCTGTGACAAGTTGGAACGGACGCGTGGCGATTTCTTCGCCCGCAGCGGCCACACCGATGATGATGGATTCGCCCCAGCCTTTGTGGCAGCACTCGAGTGCTTGGCGCATGAGTTTCGTATTACCCACACATTCAAATGAATAGTCTGCTCCGCCATCGGTGAGTTTGACGATGGCATCAACGACGGTGCCCGTGATTTCATTTGGGTTAACGAAATCTGTAGCACCGAATTTTTTGGCGAGCTCGAACTTCGCGTTGTTGATGTCGACGGCGATGATTTTATTCGCGCCTGCCATCTTCGCACCTTGAATGACTGCGAGGCCGATGCCGCCCATGCCGAAGACGGCGATGTTCGCCCCTTTTTCGACTTTGGCTGTGTTGAGGACTGCGCCGATGCCGGTGGTGACACCGCAGCCGAGCAGACAGATTTTATCCATCGGGGCCTTCTCATCAACTTTCGCCAAGGAAATTTCTGGCACGACAGTGTATTCCGCGAAGGTCGATGTGCCCATGTAATGGAAAATAGGTTTGCCGTCTTTGGAGAAGCGCGAAGTACCATCGGGCATGAGTCCCTTGCCTTGGGTTTCGCGAATTTTTTGACAGAGATTAGTTTTGCCTGAAAGACAGAATTTACACGTGCGACACTCTGGCGTGTAGAGAGGAATAACGTGGTCGCCCTTTTTAAGCGAGGTCACGCCTTCGCCGACTTCTTGCACGATGCCTGCGCCTTCATGACCGAGAATGACCGGAAAGATGCCTTCGGGATCAACGCCTGAAAGTGTGTAAGCGTCCGTGTGGCAAACGCCAGAGGCCACGATGCGCACGAGCACTTCGCCTTTCTTAGGACCTTCGAGATCAACGGCCTCAATTTTGAGTGGTTGATTGGGTCCCCAAGCAACGGCGGCTTTGACTTTCATGTGTTTTTCCTTTTCTCGTTAACCAGTCGTAAGCATCCCACAAGAAACTCCAACAAGAGTTTCACGCAAGAGGGCTTCGTCTGATCGTTGCATCGCTATGATTTGTAACAGATTCAGAATATGAACATGAGGAGAACGGAGGCGAATGCTTTCTTCAAGCCAAGGCCGGTGCCAAATCAACTTTGTTTCTCCAGTGAGTTCCTGCATGAACTGAAGTGTAGCCTTAAATTCTTTTTCGACTTCGTTTTTCGGATCTCGATAGCCGTTAACTTGCGCATAAAATTTCCAAACATCTATTTCTACTTTGGCCAGAGTAAAGCCCAGAGACTTGATGAACGAACTAAAAAATGTTTGAGAATGTAATAGCAATTTGAGCTCTTCACGAGTGCTAGGATCAAGTTTTTTCCAGGCACTACCAATGCCCCACCATGTAGGTAGGAGAAGGCGAGATTGAGTCCAGCAGAGCACCCAAGGGATGGCCCTTAGTGAATTGACTGTAACGTCACTAGCCATTCGCTTAGAAGGTCTAGAGCCGATCTTGAGCACGTTCAGATAGCGATAGGGTGTTGTTTCGAGAAGTTGTGTAAGCTTCTTCTGATCGCCTACGAGCTGGCTATATTCAATTTCGATGAGTTTAACGAATTTATCAAGAGCCGCTGAAGGAGTAACAACGGGTTTTTTACCACGGCGCTTTGTGGCTTCATTCACAATGTGAGAGCAGTAAGAACTTAGGATTTCTTGAGTTGCAAAAGTCCTTTGGACCATCTCGCCTTGGATCGTCAGTTTTGGCTTATCCAGAGCTGAATTTGGCCACCAGGCAATTTGATTTTTTATGCTGCCGCCACCACGAGCCACGCTACCGCCTGAACCGTGGAAGAAGATTGGTTTGACCTTAAAAGTTGCCAAGACAGTTTCTAACTCGTGCATTACTTGGTAGATGAGCCGACGACTTGGAAGCACACCCATTTCTTTGGCCGAATCAGAATAGCCTAGCATGATCTCAACGTAACCTTTCCAGTGACGTCGAACCGTCTCGAGATTATTTTTCTGTGATAGCCACCCCTTCATGATTTGAGTAGATGCTCTCAGTGCAGCCGCCGTCTCAAATAAGGGTATGACTGGAATGGTCTTCGTTTTGGTGACTGCGGTGACAAGTTGAGTCGTTAACAAAAGGTCATGAACAGTTTCACAATGTGAAATAACAAAACCGCGCACATACTCTGTGATTTCTAATGGCCCAGCTATTTTGCGCAATTCTCTGAGCATGAGTCGTATCGGCGCATCACGGTCAGTGATAGCTTTTTTAATCTCTTGAGCATCCTCACGAATTTCAAGGGGAACGACGAATGCAGGGAAGATCTTTAACAAGTTCTCAATCTGCATCATCTGGTGATGGTACTTAGCAACCGAACTTGTTTGGTGGTGATACTTTCTGAATTTAAGGCACCACTTCTTAATCTTAAGACCATCTCCTTGGTCAACTTCTTCAAACAACAGTAAATCTTTTTTTAGTCCGTTCAGCACTTCGGGCCTTGAGGCGAGATTTACTCCAATGCTAATCTGAGAGGATAAATCATTAATGACTTGTTCGAGATAGCCGCGCAGGGTGAGTAAAATATGCTTCCGTGAAACTGAGAGGCATTGCTTCATCACGAATGAGTTAATTCGTGGGTGGCCATCTTTGTCGCCACCTACCCACGTTCTGATTTTAAGATTGTAGGGCAGTGATTCAGAAAAGATAAACTCCTTCATTCTCTCTGAAAACAGCAACGAGAAGAGATACTCTGCCTCGTCTACCGGACTCGGAGAGACCTTCTTCGCCAAAGGTATGGACCACAAGAGTCGAATGAGTGTTTTTATCTCTTCTTCATTAAATATAAAGTTTCGCTGGAGACCAGCAAGTAAAACATCAACTAGCCTCTGGACAAAATTTACGACCAAACTCGAACGCGCTTCTGACGGATGAGCGGTTAGGACGAAAGTGAGTTCATTTTTTTTGGGAGGCCGATGACCTCTTGGCGATTGTTTGAGCTTCCATGTACGATATGTCGTTTCGCAAGCGTTTACAATTTCAAGCTGAAGAGCGAAGGCGTGAGCAATTTTGAGCTGGCGAGAGTTAGATTCTTTAGTCAGTGAATCGTGAAGAGTAACAAGCCTTTCTTTGTTGGCACCATTTCGCATTTTTTTCAAATAAAGACGGTAGTTCTCTACGTCGGCATAAAAAGTATCACCCTCTTCTTCCCTAATGATATCTCCGAGTGTGTTCGTGACTTTTCTCACAAGCCGATGCAGTTCGCGGGGCAGAACATCGGTAACGAATTTTTGATTCGTTAAGAAGTACTCCACACTGTCTGTGTGAAGCTTAAGTTCTTTTTTTGTGCTCTGTTTGGGATTAAGCCGTTCAATAACTGCTGCATATCCTAGGCTGTCTGGATCACCAGGAAGATAGTCTTTAACTACATCAATAACTTTGAAGCCACGCCCAAGCTGGAAGCTGAGAGTCGGATCAATGATTTTCTTTTCTATTACTTGAATGACATAGTCATAGGGAGTCATCTTGTCTTTGTACTGGCTGTACCCAATCAGTCTTGCACCAGCACGCACACGCTTGAGCTCGTATTTTTCAACAATTTTTTGTCGACCTTCATACAATAATTTGCCAATACCTCGCCCGCGCGTATTGGGGTCCACCATCACCTCTGCGCCGTAAAGAGTCTTACCTTTGACGGGGTCATGATTGTAGAAAAATCCATTGGAGGTAAAATCAGTCCATCCATCTTGTGGGGAGTAGCTGTCCCAGTGCACGATAAGACTGAAAGCCAAACCTAGAACTTGACCTGTCTCATTATCAAGGGCAATTAGTTGACCACCAGGAAAGGCCTGATGGTGGGCTTCGAGTTGTTTTATGGACCACGGTTTTGTAAAAGGGTAAACCCGCTTACACAAGTCTTGAATGGCTTTAAAATGTTCCGGACGCGGATGAATGATCCGTACCGAATTAGATGCAGATTTTAACATTGTCTGTAATCTTTATGATTTCACTAGTCGTTTGGCTGTCTCGTAATGGCATCACAGTGCCAGACTCACGCGAATCGTCGATCAACGTAAGATTGATGTCTCCTATTACCATGCTCTCTTGGTTAATTGCGCCTTCTGCCAGTAGCCCATCACGAGAGAATGCATAATCGCTTGGAGTGTAGATAGCAGCTTGGCCGTAATTCAAAGAGACAGCTGGAACCGTAGGAAGTGAGCCAACTAGGGGAGAATGGATGACATACATTTGATTCTCAATTGCACGTGCCTGAGCGCAGTAGCGGACACGGAGATAACCTTGGCGGTCATCCGTACAACTTGGAACGATAAGAAACTGGGCTCCTTGGCGAGCTGCCGCACGTGCTATTTCGGGGAATTCAACATCATAGCAAATATTTACTGCGAATTTTCCAGATTCAGTTTCAAATATCTTCAAACGATCACCAGGGCTAACGAACCATTCTTCTTTCTCAAAGCGAGTCATGTGAAGTTTCGCCTGGAAATCGTAAGAACCGTCGGCACCGTAGACATAGGCTTTGTTGAGAATTTTTTTCTTCTCCTCCGCAAAGGCCGGCAGTGAGCCTCCCACGATGACCATGCGATGCTCTTTGGCGAGCTTCGCCATAAATTCGACGATACGTTCTTCTTGAGATGCGAGATCGCGAATCTGCTCTGCAATTGGGCGCTTGATTTGTCCTAGAGTCAGCAATTGAGTTACGTAGTATTCAGGAAAAACGAGGATTTTTACTTTGTAGTCTTTCGCTGTTTCAACGAGAGCTTCAACTTGTTGAGCAAAGCCATCAAATGACGTCACAGGGCGAATGAAATATTGAAGTGATGCTACGCGAATTCGATTCATAGATTATCCTCACATGTAAATGACGCCTAAATTTTACACTCTAATGCCCCATCACGCTATATTTGGGTTTTAAATATTCCACACTTCTTAGCTCATTTGTTATCGTACTTTTCTTCAGTCATATCGTTCAATTGAGACTCTGAGAAATGCAGGCGAATTACCGAAACACAAATTCTCCATGCTCTCATGCGCACAGGGAGTGACACCAAAGGTCATCTGGCGCAAATAGTCCCAAGTGCAACAGAAAATTACTGCTGACAGAGGCAGTAGTTACAAGATCGAAAACGGAGAGATCGCTTGGCCTATAGGAAACCGTTATGCGTCTAGTTTTAACGAGAAAAAAAGTGCACGGATTCGATTGCTACATTTTTAAGCAAATCAAAGGATTTGGGAGCTGATATATTGCTGAGCGATTTACTCTGGCCCGCAGGTAGGAGCCATTCTTTCCGTCTGAGAGTCGCAATTGGAGACATGCTAAGATCATCTCAACGGGGGTAGGGGATGAAACTTGTTCTGTTGGCTTTTTTGATGTGCACTTTCAGTGTTCACACTCACGCTCAGTCTACCGTTGTTCCCACTGCCGAAGAACTTTATTTGGAAGGAAATGTCCAAGTCAGAAGAAGTATCTTCCGTCCTTTTGACGAAAATCATTACGGAGAACCACTTGATCTGAGTGAGCGTCGTCCCATGGTGAACGTGGAGGAAAGCGTTTTTGGGACGAAGTATTCGCGCCCAGGATCAAAGCTTTTCAGTAACTTCTATCACAATGGCCGCTTCTATCTTGCTCGCGTTCCAGACCAAGGTGTCCGCAATACTTATTTCCAGCTTTCATATTTTCCACCGCAGGTTGCAGGCAGATACATTGCTGCTCACTCATTGCTGCGCTTCGAGATGGGACAAAATACGCCGATCGAGCTCGTGGCACCGATGCCTACCGCTGAGGAACTTGCTCGCCTCGCCGCTGCGCCCGAACGTCAGAGAGCAGGGATGCTTCCGCAAGAAAGAATAATTCCGATTCACAATGCCGCCATCTCAGCGGAAGCCCAGTGGACTCAGAACGACCCAAAAAAAGCTTATGACTTGAAGCGTGGAACCAGAGGAGCCTTTACTCAAATCGTTCGGATGGTTTCCATGACCGAAAGAATTGAAGGTGCGCTCCAAAGTGGAAATCCGGCCAATCAAATTCGTCTCCCACTTTGCAATGGTGCTGGGGATAAAGTTCTGGCTGAAAGTCTCAGAACAAGTCAGGCCGATGGCATCAGCAAACTCTACGACACTCTTTGGTATAACTGCACCACGCTGGCGTTTGATATCCTCGAGCGTTCGGGCACAGTCAGTGATAACAGACTTGGATTCATGCGAAACTTTATGCAACGTCGGGTTCCTATCATCGCACCTGCTATTCTCACGGAGTATGGTGGAATCAATGTGGGACCTATGGGGCGTGACCCCTCTCTGGCGCGTGAAACGGCGGAAGCGTACTCGCGGGTCTTTACTGACGGCAGAGAGGCGTGCCCTGCAGGAATGCCGGCAGCCAACTGCCAAACGGTCAATGAGATGATTGACTTGATAACGAACGCGGCACAGTCGAGTTCCCCCGATGCAATGTGCACTGCCGTGGAGACGTTGGAACCAAGTATCACTCGGCTCGCTGAGCACGTGATGTCACAAGAGCAGGTGCAGGGTGAAACGTCATGTCCGTCGAACTAAGTTTTCCTTAGGCGACTCAGGGACTGGGGCGTAATCCCCAGGTAAGAGGCGATGTGATAGTCCGGAATTTCTTGGTGAATGTTTTTAAAATCTTCCAAGAAATTTAACCATCTTTCTTTCGCACTCAATTTTAAAAACTCGTATTCGCGGTTCTCTTTTTTGAGATAGAAGCGCTCCGCGACTCGTCGAAGAAACATTTCCCAACACAGCCGACCATTCACCGCCGCCATGAATTCTTTCTGAGGAGCGACGAGGACTTCGCTGTCGGTGAGGGCCTGGATGAAGGTCCGGGAGGGGCGATCCTGCAAAATTTCGGCATACGGCGCCAGGAGCCCAAGGTTCGTTTCGAAGGATTTCACCCATTCTTTTCCGTCCTCATCGATGTAGTAAAAGCGGAAAAGACCAGACTGAACGACTCCGAGATAGAGGGGAGCTTCATCAACCCTTAAGAAGAACTCATTCTTTTTGAAGGACTTACGATTGAAAAGTGGACCAACTCTCTCCCATTCATCAGCGGGAATAGGGGCGAGGCTTCCATAGTGGTCGGTAATGAGTGGTGTCAGCATTCTTATATCTTAACCTAGGTGAACGCACAGAATGAACCCTCCTGTTATGACTATTAATGACAATAGGAGGCGACCATGTCGACGAACATCTATGCTTTATTCACCATCCCGGTTCTGCTGCTGATTGTGGCCGAAATCAGCTATTGCCTGATCACCAAGAAGCCCTACTACACGTTTCAAGACTCGATCTCCAGTTTAGGAACGGCGATCATTAATCAGTGCACCAATCTGCTGGTCTCTCTCTTCTTTTTTCCTACTTACAAGCTTCTTAATGATTTTTGGGGCTTCGATTTGCCTCTTGAGTGGTGGAGCTACGCTCTGCTCTTTTTGGGCGTCGATTTCCTTTTCTATTGGTTCCACCGCATGGGACACACGATGAACATCCTGTGGGCCGCGCACATGCCCCACCATTCAACCGAAGAATTGAATTACGCCGTTGCTTTACGCGCGAGTGTGACTCAACGAGCAGCTTCTTTCTTTTTCTATTGGCCGTTAACACTGTTCTGGTCGGCGGATTTGGTTTTGGGCATGGTTGCCTTTCATTTGATTCTTCAGCTCATTCCCCACACGCGTGTCGTTCCGAAGCTACCACGTTATATTGAGTCTTGGCTCAACACACCTTCGCATCACCGCATTCATCACGCTTGCAACAAGCAGTACCGCAATAAAAACTTCGGTGGCTTCATCATCATCTGGGATCGCATCTTTGGTTCATACGTCGAAGAAATCGAAACGCCATATTACGGCGTCACGATGCATCCCGGCACATGGGATCCGACCATCATCAATTTTCAATGGTGGGGCTATCTCTTCAAAGACATGCTGGCGACCAAGAGTTGGTGGGATAAGATTCGTCTTTGGTTCATGCCCATCGGTTGGCGCCCCGCTGATCTCCCTCCTCGAAATGTCGTGATGAAGCTCGATGGCAGTGCCAAGACACAAGTGAAGTTTGCCACTCAGGATTTTAAATTTCTTCGTCCCTATCTGGTGCTGCAGATTCTTGTCGGGATGGGCACGATGCTGTTTGTCATCGCCGGTTCTTCGCCTCTTAGCTTTATTGAGAAAATGTCACTAGGGTTCTTGCTTTGGCTGAGTGCGACCTTGTGGTCTGCCGTGCTGGAGTCAAAGACTTGGGCGCTAAAAATGGAGCCAGTTAAAACACTCATGAGTTGCTTGCTGTTGAGCTTTTATCTTGCGAAGTACTACCCACAGCAGGAAATGTGGCAGGCAGGAGTCATCACGGTTCACGGCATGGTGCTTATGTGGTTCTTCCTCGCACTCCGAGGACAAAAAAAGGTTCCCGTTACTACATGATGAAGCGAACAATAATCCCAATGATCATGCTCGTTGCGATGATCTGAAAGAGACTTCGTTTGAATCTAAATTGCAACGCCATGGCGATGAGACAGATCGCCGAGGCATAGGGATCGAGGGAACTAAGTAAGGGATATTCAAAATCGAGAGCGAAGTCTTGGTAACGTGCGGATTCAGTAAAAAGCGTTTTGAGCATAAACCACAATGACAAGTTGCAGATCACGCCAACAACGGCTGCGCTGATGCCCTTGAGTGCGTCAGCGAAAATTTTCTTCTCGCGAATAAATTCCACATAAGGTGCAAAGGTAAATATCCACAGGAAGCAAGGAGCAAATGTCATCCAAGTGGTGAGAATCGAAGCGATAAGGGCAGCAAGGTACGGAGAAGAGACATCAGGAAAACGAAAGGCGCCCATGAAACCAACGAACTGCACGGTCTGAATAAGGGGGCCGGGTGTCGTTTCGGCCATCGCCAGCCCATCGAGCATTTCAGGGGCCAGGACCCACCCGTAAACATTCACGGCCATTTGGGCAACGTAGCTTAGTACCGCATAGGCACCGCCAAAAGTGACCATCGCCATCTTGCTAAAAAAGAGATTCATCTGGTGAAAAGTGGAGTCGGTGCCAAACATCATCGCAGTGAGAATGATCGGTGTGATCCAGATCCCCAGCCAAACAGTGAGCGTGAGGAGAGTTTGAGTGGTAGAGGGCAGAGCGAGATTTTGTGTTTCGGTCGTGGACCTTGAACCACTTAAGAAAATTCCCATCACGGCCGCGACAACGATAATTAAGGGGAATGGTAGATTAAAAAAGAAGATAGCCACAAAAGCACACAGTGCGAGAACGCGGTGAAAACGATTTACAAGAGCCTTAGAGGCGATTCTTAGAAGGGCCGCTAGCACGATAGCGAAGATGGCAGGCTTCATTCCGTAGAAGATTCCTTGCACCACTGTTGAGTCATTGAAAATGACATAGAGATAGGAAAGGGCAAGAATCGAAAGAAAACCCGGCAAAATAAAAAGTCCACCTGCAATGAGTCCACCACGCCACCGATTCATGAGCCAGCCCATGTAGGTCGCAAGTTGCTGGGCTTCCGGTCCCGGCAAAAGCATGCAGAAATTCAAAGCATGGAGAAAGCGTTCTTCGCTGATGAGTTTTTTATCTTCAACGACGAGCTTATGGATGACTGCAATTTGTCCGGCCGGCCCACCGAAGCTGTGAGCGGCGACATGGCCCCAGAGTCTGAATTGATCTTTAGTCGAGATTTGTTTGTCCACGTTAGATCCAGTCTAGCGCGAATGTTCTAGTGTTGAATACGATCTTCACTTGATTTCGAGATGTGCCCCGGCGGATCGCTCGCCGGGAAGCTGTCCTCAAGCGTTTGGTCGAGCAGTTCGTCTTCAGTCATCACGTGCTGCTGATCATCCTTCCTAGGATTATAGGTAGGCTTTTTAAGCCATGGGATCGTGAAGCGCTTAATTTTGTCCCAAAATGCGAATCGAGCCATGAATCCTCCTCAAATAAAAACAGGCCACCGAAGTGGCCTGCTCGTGGAAGTTTTCTGACTCTGCTTTTCAACGTCGTCATAGCTCTTCCTGAAACCAGTATGCCAAAGATCACGGCTTAGGGCTTGCTGGGAATGTGATGAGACTGTGGAGAAAAGAGCAAAAAAAAGAGATCACCTTAGCGATCTCTTTTTTAGGAAGGTTTGATAATCCATTTGACCTTATCATCGCTCTTCCTGAATACCATTTTAGCAAAGTCGCGGAGAGGATTGTTGCTCTACGTTTAAAAAATATGTGTCGATTCTTACACAATTATTTGAGCTGCAATGCTTTTTCAAGGATTTCACCCTCTGAGCCAGTGGGGGGAATAATACCTAACAAAAATGCGAGGGTCGGTGCGATGTCGACGACTTCTCCACCTGCATATGTTCCAGCTTTAAAGGGTTTTCCGGCAAAGATCAGCGGCACGTAGCGATCATAGGCGTAGCCGGTCATGTGCGTGGTCGCGCCGTAGGCGAGGAGATAGTTCGGTTTTGGGATCATCATGACGTCACCGCTGCGACCTTCGAAGTACGTGCGGAGAATTTGTTTCTCGTGCTGTTCGGGCGGGAGCGTCCGGTTGCGCACGTCGGCCGCGGAGAAGACGTAGGCGATGCCCACCAGGAGTTCTGGCTTGCTGCTGATGTGCTTGGCGAGGTCGGCCTGCACTTTTGCCAGGTCGAGTCCCTTCGAGCGAATCGCCGCCTTGTTCAAGTAGAAGTTGAACTCGGACGGAGGGGCGAGCCATTTGCTGGCGACTTTGCCGTAACGTTTTGCGAGGTAGTTTTCCATCTCGGTGGCGATGGCATCTTGATTCACGTAGCCCGAGGGGATCTTCTGTGACTTAAGTACTTGCACGTTCCCCGCAACGCCATGGTCGGCGGTGAGGACGATCCAGGTGTTTTCAAGCCCAACGCTATCGTCGATGGTGTTCAGCAACTTGGCGATCGCCTTGTCCTCGAGGACTGTCGTCTCCTTGATCTCGTCGCTCTCGGGCCCGAAGCTGTGGCCGACGTAGTCGTGGCTTGAATAGCTGATGGCCAAGATGTCGGTGGACTTCTTCTGACCGAGCTTGAGTTCTTTGAGCGCGGCGATGGCGACGTCCCCCGGCATGTCGATGGCGATCGGGAACATGAGCGTCGACGGAGAACCGATTTTCCCCTTGTGAGGAAAGGCGAGGCCCATGTCGGAATTAAATTTCGTGACAGGGACGTGCTTGTTGGGGGTGTGGCCTACGAGCGTTTTTTCCCATACCTGTTCTGTCCCGAGTTTCTTCTTCAGGCCGTCGTTGATGGTCACCACCCACGCCGGCAGGGCCTGGGTGTAGTAGTCGCTGGAGACCCAGCTAAAGGACTCGGCATCAAACCAGAGCGCCATGTCCGCGCGATGCCCGCCCATCAAGATCGCCGAGCGATCTTTCAGTGCCACTGAGATCACGCGTGAATCGGCGTAGGCGTTTTTCAACTCGTCCCCGAGAGTTGTGCCCACGAGGTTTTTAGGAGAAGTGCCGATGTGAGGATTTTTCGGTGAGGCCCCGATCGTTTTGTGGGATTGATCTTCGGCGCAGTAGGTATACTTCTGATTCGCATCCACCCAGTCATTATTGGGAATACCGTGCTGATAGGCATAGGCGCCGGTGAGGATGGTGGCATGTCCAGGGCCCGTCATGTTCTGCAGCAGGCCGTACTCAGCGTGAGAAAAGTAGGCCCCTTTCTCCATGAGATAGTTGAAGCCACGTTTAGAGGAGGGCAAAAAATGGTGTGAGAGTTTTTGCAGGTAATCTGCCCGGAACTGATCGATGGAAATCACTAAAATTAATTTGGGCTTCTCGACTTTTGCCGATACCGGGACAACGACAAATGAAAAGAGAAGGAAGGCGGCCATGGCTTGCTGTTTCATAGATCTCCTAAGATGCACAAATTCTAAGGTTTCGCTGGCCTTCCGTCTGTCAGGAATTCGTAAATAACTGAAATGGTAGGGCATATGGCACTGGGCAGAATGTCTATGTGCTGATCGATATTAGTGATTTCACGAAAACCAAAATAACGACGATGATTTGTGAGTGCACCTAACCAAGGAGATCCCTATGAGTCCCGAAAAAATTCTTTATACCGCTCACGCCAGTGCAGTGGGTGGCCGTGATGGTCAAGTCGTCTCGAGCGATGAGCATTTGAAGGCCGGCCTGACGACACCTAAGGAGCTGGGCGGTGCCGGCGGTGCTGGTACCAACCCAGAGCAGCTCTTTGCTGCGGGCTACTCGGCTTGTTTCTTGGGAGCGTTGAAGTACGTCTCCATGCAGGCAAAGATCCAGCTTCCGGCCACCACGAAGATCGAAGGTGCTGTCGGCATTGGCCCGATTCCTACGGGTTTTGGAATTAGCGTCGAGCTCACGATCAATGCTCCGGGCCTCGAGAAGAGCGTTGTGGAGGGCCTCGTAGAAAAGGCACACATCGTCTGCCCGTACTCAAACGCCACTCGCGGTAACATCAGTGTGACCCTTAAAGTCGTCTAAAATAAAAAAGCCACCCCAAAGGGGTGGCTTCTTAAAGAAACTTGTTTTTGGGTGCTAATTAAAGCTCAACACCGAAGAGTTCTGGAAGGAGACGGTTCTCCAAGTTCGCAGCAGAAGTACCGATCTTGTCAGCGATCTTGCCAACCAAGTCAGACTGAGCTTGCTCAGATTGAGAAGCTTCCATCACTTCGGCCAAAGTTACACCAGCAAGACGCTGAAGATCGTTAGCGAATGCCGCTTGATCTTGAGCCGTCAACTCGCCGTTACCTTTGCCGAGCATCTTCTCCGCTTTCTCACCCAAAGTGACGAGAGACAATGAAGTCTCGATGCCGACGTTGAACGCGAAAGAGATGTTAGCCGCTTTCTTGATGAATTCTTTCTGCTGAACTTCAGCCGTCATCAAAGAAACGTCAGTTGTCGATGCTTCGTCTTCGTACTCGAAGCCCGAGTTGCGACCAACGTACGTGTTTGTGAAGTAGTCGAAGTCTACGACTTCGTAATCGTCACCCCAGTAGTCACCGTTCAACTCGCCAGACAGGATATCGTCAGTTTCGATTTCGCGGAACTCACGAGCGAGAGCTGTGTTGTTCGAGTAGTAGTCGTAGTAAATGATTGAGCGGATGTACTGCAATGAAACAGCTTTGTGCTCATTGTAGCGATCGTCGTAGATCACGAACCAGTCTTCCTGGCCAGGAGTCAATGAACGAAGAGTCTCGTCAGTGTAGAGCTCGACGTATGACTGGTAGTTCGTACCTTCGATGTTGTTCAAAGCTGCCACGAACGCGTCAACCGATACGAATGATGACGAGTAGGCGCCGTAAGTCGAACCAGTAGTGCCGCCGCCAGTTGAGCTACCAACTGTGCCGCCGCCGCCGCCGCCGTTACAGCTTGCAAGTACTGCAAGTGTCGCCGTAAGAGCAGTGGTCTTAACGATACGAGAAAAAGACATGTAGATCTCCTTATGTGACTAGTTAATCCAACTAGGGTTTTTGGTTGTGAGCTTTAAACCACGAATTCGAATTCCGTTCCAACGCAAACGCATGAGTGTGTAAATTACTCATGTTGCATAAAAGCACTGTTCACAAAAATGAATTAAGGCAGGGGAAAAAGAGCTCCCCCAGGACGGGGGAGCCGTTGGAACTAGTCGATTTGTAGAGGGAAAAAGCTCAGATCTACGTCACCCGAAGGCTTCAGGCAGAGCATTGTAAACGCCGAGAGCCCGGTCGTGACCGAAAGGACTTGGCTCTTGAGCGGTACGCAGTTCGCCGGGATCTTCACGCTTAAGGCGATGGGCCGGTTGAAGGCTTCTTCGCTGCTCACCATCGCGTAGAGGCGGTCCCCGTAGATGAGGGTCGAGTTCACCGCCACGGCCGGGTGGTTCACGCCCTGGTCTTTGACGAGGACACTTTGCAACGTTTCGCTGAAGTTCACACCTGGGAAGCTCGAATCGCGGTTGATCGGAAGGCGACGGGCCTCCGGCTTTCCTGAGCCGGCTTGGTCGTAGACGTACACGTGGTAGCGCGATTCGAAGAAAAGCACGCGACGGTCGTCACCTTCAAAGGTGGCCACGACTTCGAAGAAGGGGTTGTTCCATCCAGAAGTCTTGAGCGTCCAGGCCGGCAGCGCTTCCCCTTCTACGAACGGTTTCACGCGAGCGCTCGAGCGATCGAGCAGTGCCATCTGGAAGGAGTTCTCCGATACGGCGAAGTTGTCGAGGCTTCGCAGGGTCAATGGATTGTTACCGATCTGGAAGACGTCGGTGTCGACATGGGCCTTGAGCGTGTAGTCGCTCGGCGCGTTTAGCTTAAGCACGGCAAAGCGGCGGAAGAAGTTTTCACCCGCCGAAACCACGTGACGAACTGTGCCGGTGGCGCGCTCGAGAGCTGTCTGCGGGAGGATCCGCTCAACGTCGGCCTCTTCCCATGGAGCGAGGTTCATGGATTTTTGTAGTTTCTGATTGAAGCTCACGGAGTCGACCACCCGCGGACGTGCGAGAACTCGTTCTCCGTCGATGGTTGGTTCCCAGTAGTAGAACCGGTTTGCCATGCCGGCCGGCTCGAAGTCCAAAAGGTCTAGGGTGTTGTCTTCTTTCGGAAGCAACCAGGCCTTTTGGTAGTAAGGAACGGCCACGTCGCCCATGAACGTCTTCACTCGCAGCCAAGCGAAGTCAGCACGTTCGCCGTCTTTCAGGGGAAGGCCCTCGAACGTGGTGATCGGCATTTCCCAGCGAGAGTTTTTTCCGAACAATGGAGCGCCGGCAAGATCGGTGAAGGTGAGGACGAGATGATCACGTTTGGTGTTCATGCCGTAGAACATGAGGTCGTTCTTACCGTCGAAGTTAATGTCTTTTTCAAACACGCTCAGCAGCTGGTGGTGACCTTCGAGGATGATTTCCGTGCTCTGAGATGTTGTGCTGTCAGCGTTTGCGCGAATGGTGATGACGCGAATCTTCTCGCCGTTCTTCGCTTGGATGTAGCCGTGGAAGTCGCTGCTCGGTTTATCTTCTACAGAAACCTGACCGACGCGTGCACTCTTGCGCGCACCTTGGATGCTCATCAGGGCGTTCCCGGGAATGCCCTTGAGGCTCACGTTCAAGAGGTCTTTCGTCTCGAGCTTGCGCGCGAAGGAGAGCGTCATGGATGTGCGTGTGATAACGCTTTCAAGTGTGGTTGTAAATGTGACCGGAATCTCACTGTCCGCACGAAGGTTTTCAACCACGCCGCGGATCCGCACATTCTTACCTTCAACAGTCACCTCCGCCTCGAGGCCAAGAAGTGAAACAGAAGGCGTGGCCGCGGTGGTACCAAGGATTTCGATGGGAAGAGAAAAGTCGAATCCACCCTCTGGTGAGACGTCGATCGTAACGAGGTTTTTTACCGAAACGCTCGCGATCGTCAGGTTCTTTTGTGCCAAAGCACCGGCGATGTTGAGAGCGCCAAAGCGCACGAAGCGTTGGTCGCTGTCTTTCGTCATCTTCGTCGCAGATGCGTAGAGGCGTGCCTTCACTTCCTCACCGGAAATGTCCGGATTCTGGAGCTTCAGCAACGCGGCCGCTGCTGCTACAAACGGAGAGGCCTGGCTTGAGCCGTTCTTCGCTTCGTAGCCTTGGATACGTAAGGTTCGTGATTCGAGCGCGCGAGGAATGGTTGAAACGATCCATTCGCCGGGAGCGACGAGATCAACTTTACCGCCGTGGTTCGAGAATTCCGTGAGCTTGCCTTGGTTGTCGACGGCCCCCACACAGATCACCGCCGGGTGAGCGCAGGGCCAGGTCGGAACGTCTTTATTGTTGTTGCCGGCCGCCGCAACGATGACGATTCCTTGTGCAGCTGCGGTATCGAGGGCCTTGACGATTCGTGGCGTGTTCACGACCTGGGGCCAGCCCAAGCTCATGTTGATGACGGAGGCTTTGCCTTCGATCGCGTAAGCGATGGCGTCGGCGATGATGTCGGTGATGACTTTGCCTTTGTAGACAAAGCCGGTGGTGTCTTTGTTAAGCACTTTCAACGGGAGGATCTTCACGCCGTTGGGTGTGACCCCTTGGATACCGCGGCCGTTCACGTTAGCGGCGATAATCCCTGCGACGTGCGTGCCGTGACCGGTGTCGTCGGTCATGGTGGCGTTGTCCAAGAAATCACGGCCCGCGTAGACGCGATCTTTCAATTCCGGATGACCTAGGTCGAGACCGCTATCGATCACCGCCACGATGACTTCGCGGCCTTGGCCCAGGGCTGCAAGTGCCTCGACGCCGGGCCACTTGATGTCGACGCCGGGAGTTCCGACGATTTCTTGGTTACGAATTTCACCTTCGGCGCGGAAGATCTTCTGGCCACTGTTTGCGAGGCCCCACTGCTTTGTGAAAAGAGGATCGGCCGCGAAGGTGTTGGCGGCAAGCGCCAGGCCCAAGAGAGCGTACATTGAAGATCTCATAACTTCTCCCGCAACCAGTAGCCGTTAAGTTCACCTGACTGGATGCCGAGCATCTCTTGGATCTTGTCGAAGGGGCCGTTCCAGAATCTTCCGCCGATGCGGCCGTTGGTGTTCGACATGATGCTGTCGTTGAGGACTTCGTCACCATTGCGGAAGCCGTTGATGCTGCCGTGGACGAAGACGTTGTCTTTGCCCAGGAGGCGCGTGATGTCGGCGTAGTCGAGGTCGTCATACAAGTGACGAAAAAGTGTCATGAGACACTTGGTGACTTCTTCTTGCGGCTTGTTCGCTTTGAGCTTGTCCTGGCACTGCTTGTTCGTGTGGATGATCGAGTTGTGCGTGCCGCACGAGGTGACGATCTGGCCCGAACTCAGGCGACGGTGACGGATCCGGTCTTCCTCGCAGCCAATGTTATGGAGATTGGCGCGGACTTCGTAGGCATTTTCAAGGCGAATGAGTGCGTCCGGCGAGAGCGCCTGAAGCTTCTGGAGACCTTCTTCGTAGAGGTTCAAGTTCACCGACACGTCGAAGAGCTTGAGCTTCGTGGCGTTTTCAAGAGTGCCTTCGTCGAAGAGCGTGAAGCCGAATTTTTCGTTGGCCTTGCGCATGTGGCGCTTGAGCTTGTTCACACTCGCACTCCAGCCTTCCCAGCGATCTGTCAGGCGCATGAAGCGCTCATCAAAACGACCAGGCACTGGAACTCGTCCTTCAAAACGCACCTCTTTCGTGGTGCCCATGCCCCCGATGGTTTGTGAGGGGTTTTGAAAAACGGGGACGGCCCACTGGACGTCTTCGGAAACTTGCTGGAAGCCGTAGTTGATGATGTCTTTCGCAAATGCTTCCCAGTTGAGGCCCGACTGGCGTTCGTCGGTGAATGAGACGTAACGACCGTTCAGGCCGTCGCGCGACTTGATGTCGAAGTAGGTATTGCTCTTGAGTTTCTTATGGCGCCAGAACAAGAAAGCGAAGCGCGATGAGCGGTCCATGTATTCCGCGTCGACGGCGTGGGGCTTCTGGATGGTTTCGAGCAATTCGGATGAACCCGTCTGCAGGAACTGAGCGATCGCGTGCGCCTTGTCGAAGAGCTTCGGGTTCTCAGAAACTTCTGGGTTGATATCAACTTCGTGCAAGCGCACCGAGTAGTCGCCTTTCTGACGGCGCCAACCCAAGCGAATGATTGGAATCAGGTTTTCGATCGACACGTCGACGCTCCAGCCACGGCCGTGACCGATGTCATCGTAGATCTGAATGACTTCGGCGCTCTTGCGGTAGATCTGCACACGGCGAACGTCCACACTGTCGATGCTACCAGACAATTTCACGCCTACCGGCATGCCCATGAACGCGGCCGCGTTGGCAGACGCACCCAAGAGAGGATTGATGCGTTCGACGTAGAGGAGAGATTCGCCCACACCGAGGTTATTATTGATGTGGCCGATGACCTTCGAGAGCGGACTCTCGTCGTCTTTGAGACTCCACTCGACCGTCGGATCCGTGCTGTCGGCCAGGTCGTGGAGGCGGTTCAACTCTTTCGTGAGCTGCCATTTCATGAGCGGGACGACGACGTTCTTGTAGGGCTCTTCGAAGACTTGCTTCAAGTTGCGTAATGGCTTCAGGTGGCTCCAGGTCTTCGAGAGGTTCACCGTGCCACGGATGGCGATGGTTGGAGCGATCTGCACGTTCTCGACACCGAGGTGACCTCCGAGCTGAATGCTCCAGCCGATGGAATCGGCGAGCTGCACGAGGTTGTCTGTGCCGAGGTAGTTCCCGACGACGACGTCTCGAGAAGCGGTGATGCCAAAGTCGGCGACCGGAGAGAACCAAGTCCCCACCGGAAAGGCGAGGAATTCGCCGGTTTCCACGAAGTGGTTCAGGCCTCGTGTGAACTGGTCTTTGAAGAATTCCGTTCTGACTTCGTTTGGATTAAAGACGGACAGTTCGGCGTTTGCACGTGCGACGACGTTGTCGAGCACGAACGTCTGGAGCTTCGCGAGAGCGTACCAATGGACGTCTTTGAACGGAGACTCGGGATCACCATGAGCGAAGCGGCTGGCGTAGCCGGCGTAGTCTTCTTTATCAAGTTTGCCATTTTTAAGGTTCGTACCGTCGGTCACTTTCGTGTTCACTGCCAGTGGCGTCGCTTGAACAGTGAAGACTTGCAAGAGAGCGTTCCGACGAGCGGCGAGCTTCTCCGTGATGAGCTTCGCGACTTCTTTTGGGTAGTGGGCCAGCTCCACCGCCTGGCGAATTTCTTCGAGAGAGATTTTCTTTAAGATGTTCAACGCCCACTTGGCGTCGGCCAGCGTGGTCGCGAAGCTGCCGCGAGTGAAGTGCGGGAGGAGGATTTCATTGTTGCTGACTCGCCCCACGGTCCATTCAAACTTATTTACGCTCTCGCCGAGGTCGAGGAGCGCGTAGGGAATGATGAGTGAGCGCAGTGTCCGGCTGGTGAGAGTTTGCGGCGGAACGCCCATGGCGAGGTTGTAGTGATCCGATGAATCCGGAACTGTGATCGCGACGTCTTGCAAGACGATGCTCAAGGCCTGCTCGTCTTTAGAAACGAGCCAGCGAGAGGCAGCACCGAGGGTGGCGCGTGGGATCTGGCTGTCGAGGAAGTCCTTCATCTGCTCTTCGCTCTCGAAATTTACTTTGAGGCGCTTGAGCCACTTGATCTCAGGGACTTTGTAGCCCATGAGGCCCAAAAGGTTGCGACGCAAAAGTACGGTATGCAGAGTTTTATCGAGGTGCACGATGGCGGTCACGTCCTCGGTGCGGATGTTGAAGCGGAACATGCCACTCGCCGAAAGGAGGGCACCGCTGAATTCAACCGTATCTCCGTCTCTGAGTGCGATGGAGCTGGCGGTGCTGACAGGTCTTTTCTGTTTTCCCCATACGGCACTTTCCGCTGGGTCAAGTGTTGCGAGGTCTACGCCCTGACGTGAAAGCTGGTAAGCTTCGTCAGTGCGAAGAATGCGATTCTCGTACTCCAGGTCATCGCTGGGCATGCGCTGATCAGACAACGGCACGGACGCCATCTGTTGAGCTTGGGCCGGGAGGACCTGCACCAATGCAAGAAGGAGCCACCCGATGACACGAGGTAAACACACAATAGAGGTTTTCATACCGGTGGTTTAAGCAAGTATGGGGCCAAAAACAGGCTGCTCAAGATCAATGATTTCAATTAGTTGAGCTAGCTTTGGCGTCACAAAAATGAGCGCTGACTGAGGTTTAGACACTAGAAATCAATGATTTGGAGTTTCAAGTTCGGTATACTCACGGACATGAAAAAGACCATTTTGAGCGGCAGTACAGTCACCGGTGATTTGACCCTGGGGAATTATATTGGCGCCATCAATAACTGGGCCAAGCTGCAAGACGAGTACGAGTGCTTTTATTTCCTGGCAGATTTGCATGCGCTGACGGTCTACCAAGATCCGGCCGTGTTGCGGGAACGCACGTACAGTTTCTTTGCGCAGTATTTAGCTCTCGGACTCGATCCGAAAAAAAATGTCATTTTTGTGCAGTCTCACGTGCCGGAGCACTCGCAGCTCATGTGGATCCTCACGTGCCTGACGCCGATGGGTTACTTGAATCGCATGACTCAGTTCAAAGAAAAATCTGAGAAGCACGTGAAGAACATCAATGCCGGTTTGTTCACGTATCCCGTTTTAATGGCGGCGGATATCTTGCTCTACAACGCGGACATGGTGCCGGTGGGCGAAGACCAACGCCAGCACCTCGAACTCTGCCGCGACATCGTCGGTTTCTTCGACAACAAATATGCGGAAGGCATCTTGAAGATGCCCGATGCCTACATTGGTAAAATGGGCGCACGGATCATGTCGCTGCAAGACCCCACAAAAAAAATGTCGAAGTCCGACGAGAACGATAAGAACTTCGTTTCCATCATTGACGACGCCAAAAAGATCGAAAAGAAAATCAAGTCCGCCGCGACTGACTCTGGAACTGAAATCAAGTTCGACGCTGAAAATAAGGCCGGTCTCTCGAACCTGATGACGATCTACTCTGTCTTGAGTGGCAAATCGATCCAGCAGATTGAGCAAGACTACGTTGGTAAGATGTACGGCCACCTGAAAGTCGATCTTGCAGAATTGACGGTGCAGACACTCTCGCCGGTGAAGGCGAAGTACGACGACCTCATGAAGAACAAAGATTATTTGGATCAGTTGATGAAAGCTGGTGCTGACCGCGCGCAAGTACGCGCGGCCGTCACATTAGACAAAGTCTATAAGGCCGTGGGCCTTCACAGATAACTAGCGATTGCAGCGGTACTGGTCTTCTTGATACGAACCGCCCGGCATTCCCGTCGCAGAAACCAGTACCATCAAGCGCTGACCTTGGTTCCCCACGTAGGCTTCGAAAGCCCTGTTGTATGGACTTCCAAACAGCATGTAGCAGTCAAAGCCAACTCGCTGCATGCTCTCGAGGCAATTAGCATAGCCCGAATGGCCATAGCCACCAGAGAACAAGTCGCGGATGTAGATCGTTGAGGCAGATGTATCAACATCGAGGGTCAAACCAGGAAGCACGCGTGGATCAAATGTACGCGCCACTCGCTGACCGTTGCGAAGAATTTCTCCGCGTGAAAAATTGCAGTTGAAGTTTCCTTCGGTCGCAAACGCCGGAAGTGTGATGAGGAGTAACAAGAGAGCTTTCATGGTGAATCCTTTGTTTTGCTAAAACATTATGCGAACTTGCTGTGCTCTGTCGAATGGGGCTACACTCGCCACGTGAAACCCATCGTCTTGTTGTCATTTTTCGCTCTCATTTTACCTGTTTGGGCCGGCCCAGATCGGGTGGGGTACGAGAAAGACGACCAGCGAACCTTCGTGGAGATCGAGCGTCATAAGCGCAGCTACTTTATCTCCGGCGAGCCGAACACCAAAGCCCAGCTTAGCATCAAGATTCCCGTCAAGCAGGGCTCCGGTCACTACCTCGGTTATTCGCAGCGCCTGATCTGGGAGCTCTTCACGGAATCGTCGTCGCCCGTCACGGACGTGAACTTCAATCCAGAATACTTTTACCGTATCACGCGCACGGATAACGGCATCTGGCGCGGAATTGACTTTGGCGCCGAGCACCTATCTAACGGCGGCGAAGAACCTAAGTCCCGCTCATGGAATTCGGTCTATGCGTATCTTCCCTTCGAGCTGCAGCTCGGTGAAGGAAATGTTTACTTGTCGGTGAAGACGTTTGCGTTGTTTGCCATGGACGAAGAAAACAAAGATGCTCGTGACTACCTAGGCTGGTATGAGTTCGAGTTCGCGACGCGAGATTTTTTTCGAAATATTTTAAGCTATGACGAGCTCTACGTGGCCGTGCGCCCAGGTGGCCGCGAGGGCGGGCGCTTCACACACGGGAGCCTCGAAGTGGGGGCGCGCTTTAAGGTCTTTCGCGGAAAAACTGCGCCGCATGCTTTTTTGCAGTACTTTACGGGCCATGGCGAGAGCCAATTAACCTATAAACAGAAGACTCACGCGCTGCGCATCGGACTTTCTCTCTAGGCGTTGCCAGGCGATTTTGCCATGCTCTCAGTCTATGAGAATCGTACTCTTTCTTGCCTGTTTTTTCCCCCTTCTCTCCTCTGCTACGACGCCAGTTCAACGTGAAATAGAACGCACGGCGATTCTCTTCTTTTTAGACAGTGCGCACCCGGTATCCGGCCTCGTGCTCGACAAGGCGCCAAACTTTCGTGCCACACCAACGAGCAATCGCGTGGCCTCCATCGCCTCCACCGGATTCGGCCTCGCCGTTCTTGCGAACGCCGCCAAAAGGAATCTCATCGACCGTGATCAGGCCGAACAACAGATCCTCAAGACCCTCGAGTTTGCCCAGGCCCATGTTCCGCGGTTGCGTGGGTGGTTCCTTCATTGGGTCGATTGGGAAACCGGAGAGCGCGCGTGGAAGAGTGAGTACTCACCCATCGACACGGCCTTGTTCATGGCAGGCGCACTCTACGCCGCGCAGATTTTCCCCCACGGGCGCATTGATCAAATCACCCGCGAGCTCTACCGCGACATGGATTTTCATTTCTTCATGACGAACAACGGAAAGAAGCCCCACAAAAAAACGCTCAGCCTCTCCTACACGCACGAGAAGGGCTTCGCGCCGTACGAATGGGAGATCTACGCCGAACAGCACATCCTCTTGCTCCTCGGTCTGGCGCATCCGTCGCGGCCACTTCCGGTGGCTGCGTGGACGGGGTGGAGGCGCTTCAATTCGGTGCGCGCCTTTTTTACCGGCATCATGGGCTACGAGATGCCGATCTTTGTTCACCAGTACTCGCAGGTCTTCGTGGATTTCCGCGGTTTCAACGATGGCCCCGGTGACTACTTTCAAAACGGTGTGCGCGCCACACAGGTTCACCGCGACATGCTCAAGTCGGCGCGAAACTACAAAACATTCGCGGCCGGTTTTTGGGGCGTGAGCGCGGGCGAAGATCCGGAAGGCTACAAGGTCTACGATCCCACGAAGTACCAAGGCACTGTGTGCATCGGCTGCACGCTGGCGTCGGCGATGTATCTTCCCTCGGAAGTCGCGCAGGATGCGACCCAGTGGATGAACGGAGCCTACAGAGGGAAGATCTGGGGCCGCTACGGCTTCGTCGATAGCATCAACCTTGATCGCAACTGGTTCTCACAAAATGTTTTGGGCATCACAGTCGGGCCCGCGTTCCTGAGTTTCGCTAACACGAAAACCGAGACGTCGATCTGGCAGGACTTCATGCGCATCCCCGAGATCAAATTAGCGCTCAAGCGTGCGAAGGACGAGTAGATGTCGCCGCAGTTCTATAAACTTCGTGTGAAAGAAGTGCGCCGGGAGACACCGGAGTGTGTGTCCGTCGCACTCACGGTTCCCAGCGAACTCGCGTCGAAGTTCGCCTTCACGCAGGGCCAGTACCTCACATTTAAACTTCCCGGAGAGGCGGACGTCCGGCGCTCTTACTCCATCTGCACGAGCCCCCTCGATCAAGATCTGCGAGTGGCCATCAAGAAACTTGAAGGTGGCGCTTTTTCCACCTACGCCAACGACACTCTGAAAGTCGGGGACGAGCTTGAAACCATGCCCCCGCAAGGTCGCTTCTTCACCGAACTGAAAGCGACGAACGCGAAGAACTATCTCTTCTTTGCGGCCGGCTCAGGGATCACTCCTATTGTATCGCTTGCGAAAACTATCCTCGCGACGGAACCCAAGAGCCAGGTCACCTTGGTCTACGGAAACAAAACCAAGGGCACGATCATTTTCAAATCGGAGATTGAGGCGCTGAAGAATATGAACCTCCAGCGACTCAGTGTCTACCATGTGCTGAGCCGCGAGCGCGCTGAGGCAGAGTTCTTGAGTGGGCGCATCGACGCCAAGAAAGCCGAGTATCTCCTCGACAAGATCATCACGGCAAAATCCATCGACGAATGCTTCCTCTGCGGCCCTGAGGACATGATCCTCGGCGTGAAAGATGTCTTGCTGGCTAAGGGCGTCCCGCCCGAAAAAGTTCACTTCGAACTTTTCTTCAGCAACACGGCACAGATCAAGAAGCAGCAACAGGCCGCCAGGGCCTCCGAAGATACGGGCGCCAAGAGCCGCATCACCCTCAAACTTGACGGTGTGGAAACGGTATTCGAGCTCGGGCACCAGGGTGAAAATATTCTAGACGCCGCTCTCAAGCAGGGCGTGGACTTGCCCTTTGCCTGCAAAGGCGGGGTCTGCGCGACTTGTCGGGCCAAGGTCGAAGTCGGCAGCGTCGAGATGGATGTAAACTATTCCTTAGCCCCGGATGAACTGCAGGCGGGCTTTGTCCTGACCTGTCAGGCCCATCCGCGCACGCCCGATGTTCGTGTGAACTTTGACATCAAGTAAGGACGGTTTATGACGGAACAAGAAATCTTTGATCAGAAAATCGACGCCGACGTCCGCATCGAGCCCAAAGACTGGATGCCCGAGGCGTACCGCAAGACACTGATCCGCCAGATCTCGCAGCACGCCCATTCCGAATATGTGGGCATGTTACCCGAAGCGAACTGGATCACCCGGGCGCCAACGCTGCGTCGGAAGGCGACCTTGCTCGCGAAAGTGCAAGATGAAGCGGGCCACGGACTTTACCTCTACAGTGCCATGGAAACCTTGGGCATGAGCCGCCAGCAATCCTTGGATGACTTGCATTCCGGAAAGGCGAAGTACTCGAGCATCTTTAATTACCCGACGCTCACCTGGGCCGACATCGGGACCATCGGGTGGCTCGTCGACGGTGCGGCTATCCTGAACCAAGTTCCGCTGTGTCGCACGTCCTACGGTCCCTACGCGCGCGCCATGGTGCGTGTGTGCAAGGAAGAAAGCTTTCACCAACGACAGGGCTTCGAGATCATGATGGCGTTGGCGCAAGGAACGGCCGAGCAAAAAGAAATGGCCCAGGATGCGATCAACCGCTGGTGGTGGCCGACGCTCATGATGTTCGGTCCGAAAGATTCGGAGTCTGGCAATTCGGAGCTTTCGATGCGCTGGCGGATCAAGCGGTTTTCAAACGATGAGCTTCGTCAGAAGTTCGTCGACATGATGGTACCTCAAGCGGAGTTCCTAGGGCTCAAGGTTCCTGACGAGAAGTTGCAGTGGAACGCGGAGAAGAACGGCCACGACTTTGGCGAGATCGATTGGGAAGAATTCTGGCGTGTGGTGAAAGGCCACGGCCAGTGCAACAAGCAGCGCCTCGATGCCCGCCGGAAAGCCCACGAGGACGGCGCCTGGGTGCGAGACGCGGCCATGGCCTACGCCGAGAAGCGCGCACAGCGCGAAGCTACAAAGAAGGGAGCCTAACTTGAGTAAAGATTGGCCATTATGGGAAGTTTTCATTCGCAGCCGCCAAGGCCTTGATCATAAGCACGTCGGAAGCTTACATGCTCCGGACGCGCGCATGGCGATGGAAAACGCCCGCGACGTGTACACCCGTCGCCAAGAAGGCGTGAGCATTTGGGTGGTGGAATCAAAGAACATCCACGCCTCGAATCCCGACGAGGCGGCCCAGTTCTACGATCCGGCTGAAGACAAGGTTTACCGTCATCCGACTTTTTATAATGTACCTGACGACATCGAGCACATGTGATGAAACAAGACTACGTCCTGCATCTCGCTGACACGCATTTAATCCTGGGCCAGCGCCTGGGCGAATGGTGCGGCCATAACTTCGTCCTCGAGCAAGACATCGCCATGTCGAACATAGCCTTGGATCTCTTTGGACAGTGTCGCTCGCTCTATCAATACGCAGCGGAGCTCGGCGGTAACACGCAGACCGAAGACCAGCTCGCGTTCTTGCGTGGTGAGCGGCAATACAAGAACCATCTCCTGGTGGAACAGCCCAATGGCGACTTTGCCTTCACACTCGCGCGCCAGTTCTTCTTTGACGTCTATCACCAGTTGCTCTGCGAAGAGTTGGTGAAGTGTTCGGATAAGCAGCTCCAGGCGATCGCAGAAAAATCTCTCAAAGAAGTTCGCTACCATCTCACCTGGAGCTCCGAGTGGATGATCCGACTGGGAGACGGAACGACGGAGAGTCACGATCGGCTTCAGACAGCGGTCAACGAGCTGTGGATGTGGACCCATGAACTTACCACCACCGCAAGCTACGAGAAGGCGCTGGATGTCCCGAAGCCGGCCAACTTTAGGACGGCTTGGCAGGCGAAGGTCCGGGCGATCTTGAACGAAGCCACTCTCGAGATTCCGGCCGACGGAACTCAGCAGGCCGGCGGCAAGGAAGGGATTCACACCGAGCATCTCGGATACATTCTTTCTGAGATGCAGATGATGCAGAGAACGTTCCCGGGAATGACGTGGTGACTACCGAACAGATCTGGAAGCTCTTGGGCGACGTCGCAGATCCGGAGATCCCCGTTCTGAGTGTGCTCGATCTGGGAATCGTTCGAGACGTGACTGTCACGGGTGAGCGTGTTCGCATCACCATCACGCCGACCTACTCTGGCTGCCCCGCCATGAATACCATCGAAGCCGACATCCGCGAGAAAGTGCAGGCCCTCGCCACAGTGGATGTGGTCACCCAACTCAGTCCTGCCTGGACCACCGATTGGCTCACGGAAAGTGGCAAACAAAAATTAAAAGAGTACGGCATCGCTCCTCCCGTTGAGGGCGGAACCGGGATGTTTGAGAACCCGAAGGTCTCGTGCCCGCGCTGTGAATCGGCGAACACGAAGATGCTTGCGCAATTTGGCTCGACGGCGTGCAAGTCGATGTATCAGTGCCAGGACTGCTTTGAACCCTTCGATCATTTCAAGTGCCACCGATGAAAACGCTCGAGGCCATGCTCGCGAAAGACCGGTTCAGCGAGTGGATGAAGTTAAATGTCACCCATATCGCTGAAGGCACCGCCACGGTGGAAATGACCATTCGGGACGACATGCTCAATGGCTTTGGTGTGGTTCACGGAGGCGTGACGTTTGCGCTGGCCGACAGTGCCTTTGCGTTTGCTTGCAACTCACGCAACAACATCACTCTTGCGCTTGATGCGCAGATCTCCTTCATGAAGAAAGTTGGCCTTGGCGATGTCCTCACGGCGCAAGTCGAAGAACTACACAATGGCCGCACCACGGGTGTGTATGAAGTTAAGATCACCAATCAAAATCTCGAGCTGGTCGCTGCGTTTCGTGGCACCGCTCATCGCACCGGTAAGGAACTCGTATGAATGCTTATATCGTTGATGGCGTCCGCACTCCCGTAGGAAATCTCAAGGGTGCTCTCTCGAGCGTGCGTCCGGATGACATGGCCGCCCATGTGTTGAAGGAACTCCTCAAGCGCCATCCCACGCTGGATCCCAAGGCCATCGGCGACGTGGTTCTCGGCTGCGCCAATCAGGCCGGTGAAGACAATCGCAACATCGCACGCATGGCACTCCTGCTCGCGGGCATGCCCCTGACGATTCCGGGCGAGACAGTAAACCGCCTCTGTGCTTCCGGACTTTCTGCGGCCATGAGTGCCGCGCGCATGCTCCAGCTCGGCGAAGCGGATGTGATGATCGCCGGTGGGGTGGAGAGCATGACACGTGCTCCGATGGTGATGTCGAAGCCCAACACGGCCTTTGGCGGCGATGCTCAATTGTTCGATACCACCTTCGGCTGGCGCTTCATCAATCCACGCATGAAAGAAATGTATGGCGTCGATGCCATGGGGGAGACTGCGGAGAATCTTGTCGCTCGCGATAATATTTCACGTGCTGATCAAGACAAGTTTGCTCACCACTCGCAGATGAAAGCCGCGAAAGCGCAGGAGAGTGGACGGCTCGCTCAAGAGATCGTTGGCCTTGAAATTCCACAAAAGAAAGGCGCGGCTCTTAAAGTTGATAAAGATGAATTTATCAAAGCGCAAACAACCCTTGAGGGCCTCGCAGCTCTTAAGCCGGCCTTCAAGAAAGATGGCTCTGTTACGGCAGGCAATGCTTCTGGCTTGAATGACGGTGCTGTGGCACTTTTACTCGCCAACGACGAAGGCCTCAAAAAAAATGATCTCAAGGCCCGCGCGCGCATCGTGAGCATGGGTGTCGCCGGCGTCGAGCCGCGTATCATGGGGATCGGACCCGTTCCCGCGACGGAGATTGCTCTCAAAAAAGCCGGTCTCAAGATGAAAGACATGGACGTGATTGAACTTAACGAAGCCTTTGCTGCCCAAATCTTAGCGGTCACCCGTGCGTGGGGTCTTGCGGATGATGATGCTCGCGTGAATCCGAACGGAGGTGCGATTGCCATTGGCCACCCACTGGGCATGACCGGCGGTCGTATCCTCAATGCGGCGGCTTTGGAATTGCAGATCACGGGCAAGCGTTACGCGTTGGTCACTATGTGCGTAGGCCTGGGGCAAGGCTTCGCCGTTATCATTGAAAGAGTTTAAAGGGACATTATGCAGAAGTTAGAAAACTACGCTCTTGGGAAATGGACGCCAGGCCTTGGCGATGGCCAAGTTCTTTTTAACGCGATTACCGGCGAGGCGCTTACAACCGCCAGCTCACAAGGACTCAACTTCGGCGACATGATGGACTACGCCCGCACCAAAGGCGGCGCGGCCCTTCGGAAGATGACCTTCCAAGAGCGCGGTCGCATGCTCAAGGCCCTTGCGATGCACTTGATGGAGAAGAAAGAAATTTTCTACCAGCTCAGTTACGCCACCGGGGCGACGAAGGTTGATAGCTGGATCGACATCGAAGGCGGCATCGGGAACTTGTTCGCGTATGCCAGTTTACGTCGTCAGTTTCCGGATCTGCCGTACTACGTCGACGGTGACATGGCGAAGATGTCCAAGGGTGGAAGCTTTATTGGTCATCACATCTGTGTGCCAAAGCAAGGTGTGGCGATTCACATCAACGCGTTCAATTTCCCCGTCTGGGGCATGCTCGAAAAAATCGCCGTGAATCTCTTCGCGGGTGTTCCGGCGATAGTGAAGCCCGCCACCGTGACGAGTTTTCTCACGGAACTCGTGGCAAAAGAAATCATCGCTTCAAAAATTCTTCCCGAAGGCTCTCTGCAGCTCATCTGTGGTTCGGCGAATGGCATTCTTGAGCATGTCATGAATCAAGACGTGGTGACGTTCACCGGTTCAGCTCACACCGGCAAAATGCTCAAATCTCACCCACGGCTCGTGGAAGAGTCGGTGCCGTTCAATCTCGAAGCCGATTCGTTGAACGCCATGGTGCTCGGGGTGGATGTTAAACCGGGCAGTGTCGAGTTTGATCTCTTCATTAAAGAAGCCACCAAAGAAATCACCATTAAAGCGGGCCAGAAGTGTACTGCCGTTCGCCGTTTGATCGTTCCGGAGAATTCCGTCGAGGCGGTGCAACTGGCCCTGGGGAAACGTTTAGATGGAGTCACCATCGGCGATCCACAGAAAGACGGCGTGCGCATGGGATCCCTCGCCGGACAGACCCAATTGAAAGAAGTTCGAGAGAAGATTCAGCAGCTCGCTCGTGCGCAAAAGATGATCTACGGAAATCTCGAAACGAAGTTCGCGGGCCTTGAAAAGGGCTCCTTCATCTCACCGGTACTTTTCCTTAATGAGCGTCCATTTGAGAACACCGACTGCCATCACATCGAAGCCTTCGGCCCAGTCTGTACCCTGATGCCATACAAAACCACCGACGACGCCATCACGCTCACGCGCATGGGCCTCGGCTCCCTCGTGTGTTCAATCACAACAGCTGACGATGACATCGCCACGCAGTTTGTGGTGGGTGCCGCTAACATGCACGGCCGTATTCTCGTGCTCAACGCGGATTGCGCGAAAGAAAGCACGGGCCATGGGTCACCTATGCCAATGCTCGTTCACGGCGGGCCAGGACGCGCCGGCGGTGGGGAAGAAATGGGAGGAAAGCGCGGAGTTATGCACTACCTCCAGCGCACGGCCATTCAAGGCAGTCCAACCACACTCACGAAGATTACCAATCAGTACCAATATGGGGCCAAGCAAACACTGAGTCAGGTGCATCCATTCCGCAAATTCTTCGAAGAACTCAAGGTCGGCGACACACTCGTCACGGAAAAGCATCTCGTGACGATGGAAGATATTGAGAATTTTGCCGACCTTTCGGGCGATCGATTTTACGCCCACATGGACGAGAAGTCCCTCGAGGGGACGATCTTCACCGGTCGGGTCGCCCACGGATATTTCATTCTTTCTCGAGCGGCGGGGTTGTTTGTCGATCCACCTAAAGGTCCGGTCCTGCTAAATTACGGACTTGATGAGTGTCGCTTTATTAAGCCGGTCTATCCGGGCGCCACCATCGGGGTGAAATTCACTTGCAAAGAGAAGGTCGATCAGGAGAAGAAGACTCCAGACGATATCCCGAAGGGTATCGTGAAATGGCTCGTCGATGTGTATGACGAAACTGGGGACTCTGTTGCGATCGCAACGATCCTCACGATGGTGAAGAAAAAAGGCGAATGATGAAATCGATTTTTCTGCTGTTGAGTTTAGTGATGACCACTTCGGCCTGGGCGATCCCTGAAGCAGACTACGCCAATGCCTACCAGCGCGAAATCGTGCCACTCCTTAAGCGCTTCAAGCGTGAGACATTTGTCGGTGCCAAAAGCATCACCATTAGCACGGCCCAGTGGAAATCGTCACCACTGGCCGATCGCTGCCTCGTCATCCTTCCCGGCCGCTCAGAACAGCTCGAAAAATACGCAGAAGTTGTCCACTCTCTCAACGAGGGTGAACTGAAGGGGCAGTTCGTTTATTTTTTGATGGATCACCGTGGGCAGGGCAGTTCTCAGCGCTTCATGCCCCAGATCGATCGCGGGTATGTGGATGACTTCGATCATTACGCTCAAGACGTAAAAACTTTCTTCGACCAAGTCGTCACGCAGACCTACTGCCGGGATACCTACCTGCTCGCTCACTCCATGGGGGCAGGCATCGCCGTGGATTTCTTGCAAAAGTATCCAGGCGTCGTCGACCGCGCCGTTCTTACGTCACCGATGCTGAAGATTCTCACGAAGCCCTATCCCTACGCGGTGGCACGCGGCATCGTCTTGGGTTCCATGACCATTGGTCGGGGCAAACAGTTTGCCGTGGGCGAGAAGCCGTACAGCCCCGTCGATAACTTCGAAGCGAACAAGTTCACCAGCTCGAAGGTCCGTTATGACATGTGGATGAATCTCTTCCGGGAATTGCCACAAACGCAGCTCGGTGGTGTCACGAATCGCTGGGTGAACGAGATCATGAAGGGCACCAAGAAAGTGCGTGCCCGCTACGGACAGCTCCTGCTTCCGCTGCGAGTGATCAAGGCCACGGACGAGAGGTACTCAGAGTCTTCCGAGATGGAGAAGTTGTGCCGTCATGCCGCTCAATGTGAAGCCACGACTCTCGTAGGGAAGCACGAAGTGCTTATGGAGAAAGACGAGGTCCGGGACCTCGCCATGCAGACGATCGTTCAATTTCTTAAATAGCTAGATGCGACGGCAGATCATCGTCACTGCTGATTTGCCACCGTCTGAATCCGTGTAATCAATGCGGCCGCGCATCGGCGCGATCGTTGGGTCATCTTCCGTGAATGACTTAAACTGTTTTGCGGGAAACGAAATCGTGTACTCGTTGTCACATTGATTCGAGAAACCGGCCTGCATTTCTTTGCCATCAGCACTTAACTCAAAGGCCACCAACGTATCTTGATCGGGAAGGGTGGCGCGGAGAGCGTATTCACCCATGTCTGGACCGTCGATGTTGGTAAGGACCACTGCCGTCACTTTCTCATTCGGCGTTGTGAGGGGGCGGTCCGTGAAGCAGGCCACATCGACGGCAAGTGCGTTGAGTGACAAGAAGGCCGTTGCCAACAGAAGCAGTTTCATGGGGTTCTCTCCTTAAAAGTATTGCCTGAAGGATGTAGACCCCTCCGGGATGGCCGTCAAATGAACTCACCGTGGTCTGTCAAAAATCCCTGCTTCCTTAAGCAGTCGAGCACCGTTTGAGAGTACATCTGATGACTTTCACGTGTGTATTTAAGCTGCGTATAGACCTGGGCCAGATTCTCAACCCCCGCCGCTTCGGTGGCCGTTCGCAGTTTCGGATCGGCCATGTAGCGCTTCCAACCCGTCTCTTCTCGCGCTGAATAGCCCTTCAGCAGAAACTCATCACTCGGGTCTTGGTAGTGTTCGCGATGAACTAAGAGTTCCAAGGGTAGACGGTCGCGCGGTGCTGGGTCTTCTGCTGGATGACCCAGTGAAAATCCGACGATGGGGACCACGCCTGGAGGACATTGAAGGATTTCCGCGATTTCAAGGCAACTCGCAAGGGTGGTTCCCATGTAGCAAAGCCCGAGTCCCTCGGCTTCGGCGGCCAGGGCCGCATTCTGGGAAGCAAGCACGGCATCGATCGCAGCGATCATGAAGCTCATGAAGTTATCAAAGTTATCCGGTGCCTCTCGCAGAGCGAGCCAGCGGCGCATGCGCCGAAAATCCGCGCAGAACGTGAGCAGCACTGGAGCATCAAGGACCATGGATTGCTCAAAGTGCGGACGATGAAGCTTCGCCTTCAACTCGGGATCACTGGTCACAATGATCGAGTAGGCCTGCATGTTCCCTGAAGACGAGGCGCGAGTCGCCGCGTGAAGAATTCGTTCTAGAGTGGCCTCGTCGACGGCTCGATCCGCATAGGAGCGAATCGAGCGGTGAGCGTACAGGTGTTCATGGACGTTGTTGGGTGGCAGTGAAGTTTCCAAGGAGATCTCCATTTTCTAAAGTTGCACTACCTTCAAGAATCACGGGAGCACCTGAGAACGCCTCGTAGTAGTTCGCCACAGTGGCCTGATAGTTCACTTTAAATTCTTGCCCGTTCTCCCGGGCGACGATGGCGAAGCTCAGTTGGCAGACTCCACCCCAAGGCCCGCTGCAGTAGCTCTTTCCGGCAAGATCTGCGAGGAAGACACCAGGGACTTCTAGCGTGCCGGCGAGGGAAGCGTTGTGACTCCGGACGGGGAGTCTTCCTTTGAGCACGAGGATGTCGGTGAAGTCGCGCTCACTGATTTTAATTTCCATGTGATAGGTCCCGGCGAGATCACCGGGAAGATTGGCCTTCGCAACAAAGGGAATGAGTAGGGAAAACAACGGGATATGCAGAGCAATCAGAAACGAACGGTAATTCATAAAACCTCCATAGGGAGGCAATTTGGCCAATAAAACACTTGAATAAAAGTGAATAAAATTCGATATCATGTGAGATATGGAAACAAATCGTTTGAAGTATTATTGTACGATCGTCGACACCGGGAGCCTTTCGAAGGCCGCCACACTCTTGGGTCTCTCGCACAGTGCGCTTTCGAAATCCATGACACTTCTGCAATCGGAGACGGGCCTTCAGCTGCTACGCCCGCAGGGGAGGGGCCTGGAGATCACACCTGAAGGCAGGGCCTTCTATCAACGGGCTCAGATCGTTTTACGAGAAGTGTTAAGCCTCACGGCCAATCCCGCCGCGCAACAGACCTTCACGCGCATCGGTCTTTCCGAAGCTTTTAGTTGTTCGTTAGTCGAGAAGTTCGCTGATGAGCTAGGCAGTGGAGTGGAGTTTCACGAGTTGGATGCGGGTGAAATGGAAGTGAAGATTTTGCACGACGAAATCGATTTTGCGCTTTCGTTCACGCCGTTTCCACATCCGGAGCTCGAGTACCTCAAGATCAAGAAGATTCCGATGGGCGTCTTCTTCGTGAATCCGACCTTTCAGAAGATGAAACTCGAAGAGATCCCGTTCGTCGTACCTCTCGGCACACTCAAGGATAACCCCCTGAGTATCCGGACACAGGATGGCTGGCCGACAGAGCGCCCGCGCCAGATCGCTTTCAAGGTGAGTACGCTGATCATGGCGACTCGGATCGTAGAGCAAGGCCTCGCGGCGATCTATGCCCCACGTTTCACGATGGAGCGACTGCTCGGCAAGAAAATGATCGAAGTTGAGGGCAAGTTTTCTTCGCGGGACGTGTTCTTGGTGAAGAGAAAAAACACGGAAGAAAATCTCGTCATGAAGCGCCTCGCACGTCTGGTCCGAACGGAGCTGCGAGATTCCTAGGTTCGTCGGATGATAAAAGCTTCAGAGTCGCCGTGCACCTCGAGCGTTCCGATCGGTGTGAGGCCGCATTTCTGCAAGACCGCCTGAGACACCACGTGGCCTGCCTGAGTCGTGCCGTAGATTTCAGCGAGCCCTACCTCATTGAAGCCATAATCAATCAGGCAGCGAGTGACCTCTTGAGCGTAACCCTTTCCCCAATACTCCGGGCGAAACTGGTAGCCCACTTCCACTTTGCCGCACTCAATTTTGAGCTCCATGTGAATCAGTACGCCCACACCAATGTGTTCGTTGGTGTCCTTGAGGTAGAGAGACCACGCCCCGAGACCAGGAGCTTTTTGTGAGTAAGTGGTATAGCGCTCGAGTGCAGTCTGCGCGGCTTCCATCGTGTCCGAGGTCTTACGGATATATCTCATCACGTCTGGATTGCTGACGATTTTGAAGTAGTCCGCGAGATGGTCGACGTGGAGGGGAACGAGTTTGAGGCGTTCAGTTGTAAGATTCATTTCAGCTGAAGTCCCATGGTGAGATCGTCGAGATACTCAGTCTCGCTGATTTTAATACGCTTTTTCAGACGCCCTTCTTCCTCAAATCCCATCATCTTATATAGTGCGATGGCGGCAGTATTAGAGGCACGAACATGTAGCTCAATCTTCTCAACTGAGGGTGTGGCCTTGGCCCAAGCAATTAAATTCTCCATCAGTAGTTTACCTACACCCTGCCCTTGATGGCCTTCATGCACGGCGATCGTGAGCCGCATGATATGCGCGACCGCTTTGAGTCTCATCTGTTCTAGAAAAGCGTGCCCGATGATCTCGTTGTTTTTCTCAACGACGATGTAGCGAGTCGTGGACTTCTCAATCATCGCCACGAAATTTTCAACAAGAAGTTCTTCTGGCCGAGAGACGAGGTGCCCGGGCCTTGTTGCTATCGCCTGTTCAGCTTGGCAGAGGAAAGGGGCGTCTGATGATTGAGCGAGGCGGATGTTCATTTAGCCATTCTTGCAATCAGACATAAAAAAAGCCACCCAGAGGGTGGCTTATTTTATTAAAGATGGCGGGAGAGACGGGACTCGAACCCGCGGCCTTCTGCGTGACAGGCAGACGTTATAACCAACTTAACTACTCCCCCGAACCTGAGCAATGAATATAGGGACCACCCCAAAAAGCGTCAAGCAAAAATCCCGAGTTGACGCTGCGTCATTTGGCCATTCTCTAGGCACCCATAGGCGCTCATGTTACCTTTTTAGACCTATGAATAGCGTATTTATCACTGGTGGAACTTCAGGCATCGGGCTCGAGCTCGCTAAAATCTATCTCAGGAAGGGATGGAAAGTAGGTGTGTGTGGGCGTGATGCGGATAAGTTTAAAGGCCACTTTGATTCGGACCACGACAATATCCAGTTTTTTCCTTTAGACGTCGCTGACCGAGAAGCTGTGAAGCGTGCCGTGCATAAGTTCGCGCAGCCCACGGGCCTCGCCCTTTTGATCGCCAACGCCGGCATGTCTTATCCCCATAAATCAAAAGTCCCTGATTTCGACCGCACCTATCGCATGGTCCACGTGAATCTTCTGGGCGTCATGTACGCCTTCGAAGCCGCCATGGAGATCATGATCCCGCAAGGCCAGGGTCAGATGGTCGCCACGTCCTCTCTCGCAGGCTTCAACGGTTTTCCGGGAATCTCTGGGTACAGTGCCACCAAGGGCGCGGTCATGAAGTTCTGCGAGTCGCTGAGCTTGGATCTGCGTCACTTGGGGTTGAGCGTGACCTGCGTGTGTCCGGGCTTCATCGACACGCCACTGACGAAGATGAATCACCATCCCATGCCGTTCTTGATGAAGGCGGATCGTGCGGCGGAGATCATCGTCCGTGGAATCGAGAAGAAGAAGGCGTTGATCGTCTTTCCGTTTTTCTTTGGCCTCATCGTGCGCTTGCTTTCGATCATGCCGCGCAGCCTTTACCGTCGCATCATGCGCACCGGTCCCATAAATTTTAGTCGCGACAACACGAAGGAGATTTCAACATGAAGACACTATTGTTGATGGCCATGTTCACTGTGGTTTCTTGCCAGGCGAAAGAGAAGCCCGTAGAAGTGACCCCAGCTGCGACGACTGAAACAGCGACGGCGCCCGCGAAAGAAGACTGCGACGACAAGGCCGCGGCCGCGAAGAAAGTTGAGATCAAAGAAGAGGGCATCTCTTTGAGCAATAATACTGCGGGCTGCACGCTCGAATAGTTAGAAGAAGCGTCCCCACCAGCTCGACTCCGAAAGTTCTGCTCGCAAGAGATGGAACGAGATCGAGAGCAACCACCCAAAAAGAATTGCATAACTCACGCCGAGGACGACGAGTAAAAAGTCGTCTTCGAGCAGTCCGAGGCAGATGAAGAAGATGCCGATGGCGGGCAAAAAGTTACTGCTCGGGATCGGTAGTGGAAGAGACAGAAAGAGCGACAAGAAGATCAGTGTCAGCCCAGCTATGAAATGGGTCAGACGATGCCGGACCCAATCCTGCCCACGGCTTTTGACGAGCCAGCCAATCCAGGGAAAGACCTTACGGGCCCCACGAACAAAGGTGGCAACCTTCTCTGCGGGAAGGATTATATCGCGCATGCTTTGAGTCATCAGGGGTTGGCCCAAGAAAGCCAGGCCAATGCCTTGAAGAATTATGACGAAGCCCAGCACAGTGGAAAGGCCCGGGATGGGAATGGGCTGCATGAAGGGAATTACACAAACCAAAGCGAGGAAAACCAAACCCTTTTTGCGGAGTTTCGTGGCAATCTCGCCCAAGGTCACGTTACCGTCCTCGAGCAACTTCTCCATTTCCTGCAAAAAAATGCTCTGTTTCACGACGTCTCTTCACTTTTTTGCTGCGGTCCATTTGGTTTTTCAGAAAGCCTTTTGCTTAGACTTCATTTAAGCTGATGGCTACACGTTTGCCAATGAGAGGTTGCTATGATTGAGACGTCAATAACGGTGTGGGTCGGCTTTATCGTTTTTGTTTTTGCTGTTCTGGCACTTGATCTTGGCGTCTTCCACAAGAAAAGCCACACGGTCGATTTCAAAGAAGCCATTATCTGGTCGGTGGTTTGGATCGCCCTCGCGCTAGTTTTCAGCGTCATCATCCTCCAGTGGCGCGGCCAACAAGACTTCATGCTCTTCCTCACGGGCTATGTGATTGAGAAATCCCTGTCGGTGGATAACCTCTTCGTGTTCTTGCTGATCTTCAGCTACTTCAAGGTTCCGAACCAGTACCAACACAAAATTCTCTTCTATGGCATCTTGGGTGCACTGGTCATGCGTGCGGCGTTCATCGGCGCCGGCATCGCGATCATTCGCCAGTTCGCGTGGGTGATCTACATCTTCGGCGGGTTCTTGATCTTGACAGGTATTAAGATGTTGATGCCTCACAAAGAGGAAGCCTCGCTCGAAAACAATAAGATCATCGTCTGGTCGAAGAAGATTTTCCCAACGAGCCACGACCTCGACGGCGACAAGTTCTTCACGGTGCAAAACGGCAAGCGCATGGTGACGCCGCTCTTCATTACTTTGATTTTCGTGGAATTCTCAGACGTAGTTTTTGCGGTGGACTCGATCCCGGCGATCATCGGTATCACCGACGATCCGTTCCTGGTCTTCACGTCGAACGTGTTCGCGATCCTCGGTTTGCGCTCACTCTACTTTGCCCTGAAAGGCTTCGCTGATATCTTCCACTACTTGAAGTATGGCCTCGCCGTGATCCTGATGTTTATCGGGACCAAGATGTGCATATCTCACTGGTACCACACGCCAGTGTGGGTCACGATGGCCTTCATCTTCACGATCTTGATCGGCTCGATGCTCTTGAGCCTCTACTTTAAAGAGAAGAAAGAAGGCGACATCGCTTAGTACTCGTATTTAATTTCCACCTGCTGGTTGCCGCCCTTGGCATCCGGCAGGTTCGAAAGACCTCTGTATCTCATCAACTTTCCATCCTCGGCATACCAAACTTCTAGCTTCGGCGCGAAGAGGCGCAAGAACGCGCTCTGGGCTTTGATGACGAACTTCTTGAGGCCCTTGTCTTCGCCGGCCGGCGTGACGAGGAAGCTGTACCAGTCGAGCTTACCGGGAATCAAGATCGCGATGGCCGTGTCTTTTTTCGCGAACTCCGCAAGGCGTGTGCGCATGTGGTAGTGGAGTCCCTGACCACCGATCACGAGCTTGCCGTCAGCGAAGTCTTTGTCGATCTTCTCTGTGCGCTCTTTTTTTCCAACTTCTTGATCCCACATGACGGCTTTGCCATCTTTCCAGCGGACACCGTAGCGACGATTGTCACGTAGGTCGTGAAACTCGTGGTCCGCATTGGTGATGCTGTTCTTGAAGTCGGACGTGAGCGTCGCTTCGGTCTTGCCATCGGCACCCACGTACGTCGTTTTTGCGGTCACGGCTTCTCCGTCACGGAAAAGGGCTTCGTGCTGTTCGATGTAGACGACCTTGCCGTCGTTGGTAGCGACGCCCTTGTGCATAAGAGTGAAGTCGGCGGCGTGAACAGAAAAGGCGAGTAGAAGTGCGATCATGTTTTATTCTCCGTGCGAGTGTGCCAATAGGCCCATTTGATAAAGAGTAGTTGAAACGGCAGACGAAGCCACGCCAAAGTAGGCGACACATCAAGCGGTGCACCGCCTTGGAGGGCGAGTTCGAGGTTCGCCGGAAAGACCCCCACGAGCACGATGATTAACAGCCAAGCGGCGTACCTTTCTAGACGGGGAATCAGCAGTCCGAGGCCTCCGATGATCTCCAAAACTCCGGCGGTCAGTTGAAGAGCGTTGGGCCACGGGAGGTAGGGTGGCATCATCCGCAGGTAAATCTCGGGATTCACGAAATGGTTGACTCCCGCGACCGTGTAAAGGATGGCCTGCAACCAACGGGAGAAGAGCTTAAGACGCATAGAACTCCTGGAAAATTTACCCGGGGCTGGTTTACAACAGCTTGCACCGCTATGATGGTCTCAAAGGTTCATTCCAATGAAAACAGCTGTCCTCACGTTGTCGCTCCTCTATTCCGTCTCTGTCTGGGCGGTGCCTAAGGCTGCGACCTGCGAGATGCATTCCGGCGAAAATCAAACCCACATGGGAATGGTCGTCAACGGTGCGCAGGTCAACATCAAGATGGGCGACGGCGATCCGGATCGCTGCGCTCTCGAATCGCATTCGAACTACGACCTTCACGCTCGCTGCGGCTCTGGCGAAGACGCTGTCTACTTTGGCGTCAAACGTTCCAGCGGCAAGGTCTACGCCGACTTCGGTACCATCGCTCAGCTCAAGAATTGCCGCGTCCAGAACTGAAGTAGAGAAGAGCAAGCGCCACAATGGCCGGCCCTGCTTGCACCATCAGAATTCGCGGCGACACACTCCACGCCCCGTACGCACCTGCTACAATCACACATCCCAAAAAGAAAAAACCGAGCTGACGACCAAAGGCCGCGTCGCTGTGACACAGGGCCCAGATGAGTCCGGCCGCAAGAAATCCATTGTAGAGTCCTTGATTCGCCGCCAATTTTTCGGAGATCTCGGCGTGGGCCGCACTCTGACGAAAGATGGTGAGGCCGATGGGATGGCGCCAGAAAAACATCTCGAGCACGAGGAAACCGATGTGTTGCAGGGCCACGAAGCCCATGAGAATTTTCGACGCAATGATCATGGGATCCTCTTGAATGAGTATTTGGTTTGCCCGGCATCGATGAGAAGCGAGCCATCTTTTTGGAGTTGGAACGGGACGCTACCCGCAAGTGGCGGTGACGTGAAGGTGAAGGTCTCCGGCGAATCTTTCACGGAGCCCAGTTCGGTTTGCCATTCGCCGAAGTCAGCGGTGTAGCCATTCTTTGAAGCCGTGATGACCATGGGTCCCAAGTTCTCCGAGGTCCACTGCCCCACCAGGGCTTTGATCCACTTGGTCTGTGACGCAGCGGTGCTGACCTGCTGGCGCGACTTCGCGAGTGCCTCGCGCATGCGCTTCATGATGTGGCCCTTCGCTTTTTGCGACGTCGCTTCGGCTTTGAAGAGGACCTCGATCATCTTCTGCTGGAAGACGTTTCGTAGCGAGGAGCCTCCTGCATTGAGGAGCAGGACCCAGCCGACTTGCTGCTTAGGAATGAACACGAGGTCGGCCGTGAAGCCCAAAGTGTTTCCGCCGTGGCCCCAGGTCTCGAGGCCCTTCACGTCATCGTAAAAAAGACCCAGGCCGTACTTGGCCGTGTCGTCGACCTTCACACCGGGAGTGCGACGGGCGAGCACCTGTTTTTCAGACAGGATTTGTTTGCCGTCGAGTTTTCCGTTCCCGAGTTCGAACAAGACGTAGCGAGAGAGGTCACGGGCATTGGACCAGACGGCCCCGGCCGGTGCGACGGCGTACACCATGTCATCCATGCGCTGGGGAATCGGAGTCATGCGCCCTTGCAAGTTGATGGCGTGGGGAGACGCGAGTCTGTCCCCTGAAAACGGGCGCACACGTGAACGCATGAAGCCTAGCGGATTGAAGACTTCCTCGCGCAACGCTTTCTCGTAAGCCGTGTCGTACGTGAGTTTCGGATAGAGCGCATGGGCAGCCGCGTAGCCACCGGCCGCCACGAGAAGATTCGAGTACTGGAAGGTTTCTCCGAAATCCGTCGTGGGCGCCATGGTCTTGAGCTGCGCGATCCGTTGCTCGCCGGTGATGTTTTCAAAGTCAAAAATAAAGTCTAAGTCTCGGCGTGGCATCCCGGTGCAGGCGCAGGCCGTGTGCTGCAGCTCGAGTTTGCGAGTGGCCGCACTGTCGGCGAGTGCAAAACCCGGCAAGATCTCGCGGAGCGGTTGATCCCATTCAAGTTTCTCTTGATCGACCAGACGAGCTTGCAAGAGTGTCGTCAGAGGCTTGGTGGTCGATCCGATCATGAAGAGAGTATCGGTGGTCACTTTGTCTTTCGCGCCCTTCTGATGCACGCCGAAGGCTTTTTCCCAGACGACTTTTCCATCTTGCACGATCGCCACCTGCGCTCCGGGAACCAGCATCTCGCGCATCGAGTTTTGGAGGAAGTTCTCGAGCTCCCGGATTTCTTTTGGACCGAGTTTGATGGCTTCTCGTTCACTGAGTTTTTCTTCGATGAGGTCGATGGGCTTCCAGCTACCCGCTACCAACGCGACCTGCGCGCCTCGTTTTTGGAGCGTCGAAAAGGCACCGTCGAGCAAGGTGATGTACGCCTTGCCTTTAAGGACACCGTACTGGCCTACGACGGCGCGTGACTCTTTGATCGGCACGTCATAGGTGATCTTTTGAATTTCTTCCCAGCCGCCGCTCGCAGGGGGGGTGTTCTTGAGGTCGACCTTTCGGTTGAAGTCGGGCTTGAATTTCTTCCAGGCCTTCAGTAGGAGGTCTTCGGGCTTTCCCACAGCGGGCAAGATCATCTGAACCATTACGAGGTCACCCTCTGGGAGAGTGAAAATCTGATGGTCATCTTTGTCTTCGATCGACCACGGCGGCGCCACGGTGTAGCGAGTGTCGAGGAATTTGCGTTCTTCTTCTTTTTTTACAGCGGTAGGTTTGGCAAAGGCAGTGACTGAGAAGAGGAGGGCGAGAAGGAGTGTATTCATGGAGGAATTGTAACACCTCCATAAAAAAAGAAAGGCCAGGATTTCTCCTGGCCTTCCGTAGTGAACTCTTTAGATCAGATTACTGAACAGATGGCTTGAACCAGCAGAGTGGGCGAAGGCCAGATTTTGAACCGATAGAGCCGTGGCAAGTGCCGCGAACTTCGTCTTTCTGGTCGACTTCTTCGCCGACAGCTTTGTCACACAAAGCACCCTGGAAGTAGGTATCCAAGCGGCACTGGTGAGCTGGGTGAGAATCGTTTGTGCGGCTCACGACGTTCGCGTCTGGAGTTTCGAACTTGCCTTCTGGCTGGTTGCGCATGCTTGCGAAGAGACCGGCAACAGAAACACCTGCCATACCGCCGCGGATACAGATCGCGCGCTCAGATTCGTCAGTGAACTGCTCGCCGCACTTCTCAGACAAGAGAGCTGGAACGTTCATCGCTGCTACGATCGCAACGTTGTCGTCAGCGAGGAAGCCTTGGCGCAAGCACTTCAGAGTAGCGAAGTAGTCGGACTGACCTTCGTTCGATGCCCATGCGTTCATGCCCAAGAAGCCTTTAACTTTCGGAGCGCCACCGAGGTGGTGACCGATTTCGTGGCAAACAACGAGAGCGAAGCCGTCAGCCGTGATCGTCGCGTGACGAGCAAGACCGCCGTACATGTTCACAACCCATGTAGAACCCGAGCGCTGAGCGCTGGCGTTGACTGTGGCGTCAGTCCACTTACGTTTGATGTCGAGTTTTGCACCCATGCCAGCAATGATTGGCGTGTAGATCGTCTCGTAAGTGTCGATCACAGCGTTGAACTGCTCTTCAGTGAGGCCAGCAGCGTTTTTGTCGCCGACAGCAATTTGCATATCGTTTTCTGGAAGGAATCCGCCTTTGCCGTCTTCGCTGCATGCGAAAACAGTTGGGCTTAACAGGGAAGCAACAATCATCAATGATAAAAACTTCATAAATCTCCTTAAGATAATCCGTTATCTTGAATCCATTGATTGAATGACAGTTGAATTCCCTTCGTCACGCGTATGTTAGGATTGCGTGAAAATGTTAGAAAACTCACTGAAATTAGTAGAGTTTTGCCGTCAGAGAAAACGTGAAAGTCATGGTTTGGAGTTAAATGGTCGGCCATGTTTTTCCCTTCGCATCTATTCTTATGCAGGGAATCGCCTATGCTAAAACCTCACAGGAGACACCCATGAAAAGTTCAGCACAGCAGGCCATAAGAGACGTTCAGCACTTCGGCGAAGAGGGCGGAGTCGTGCCCGTGATAGATGTGGCGTCGACCTCTACCTTCTTGGACCCAAAGGACATGGAGCGCACGTTCATGGGCGAGCTCCAGGGGTGCTATCTCTACAGTAGGCATTCAAATCCGACCGTGAATATTTTCGGCTTGAAGATTGCGGCGATGGAAGCTGCCGAGGCGGCCTTGGGTGTGGCGAGCGGAATGGCGGCCATCGCGTGTGCCGTGGAGCAGATCTTTCGCAACGCTGGAGTTTCTGGTGGTCACATCGTCACCTCTCGCACGGTTTACGGAGGCACCTACGCGCTCTTTAAGAATATCTTACCGACGCGCGGTTTACAGGTGAGCTTCGTCGAGGCGACGGACCTGAAGGCCATCGAGGCGGCCATTCGTCCCGATACGAAGGTTCTCTACGCTGAGACACTGAGTAATCCCTTGCTCGCCGTGAGCGACATCCGCGCCATGGCGGCACTGTGTAAGAAGCATAACCTAAAGCTTGTGATCGATAATACGTTTGCGCCGATGATGGTGCGTCCGCTCGAGCTCGGCGCAGACGTGGTGGTGCACTCCTGCACGAAGTACATTTCGGGAGCGAGTGATTTCATCGCCGGTGCGATCGCTGGGAGTCAAGATTTCATCGCCTCACTTATTGATGTGAATACCGGCGTCGTCATGCTCACTGGCCCCGTGATGGATCCGCGCGTGGCACACGAACTCTACATGCGCATGGACCATCTCGGAGTGCGCATGAAGGCCCATTCTCAAACGAGTCTTTTCATAGCGAAGAACATGGCGAAGGAGAAGTTGCCCGTGATCTACCCGGGGCTCGAGAACCACGCGCAACACGGTCTCCTTAAAACGATGATCGACGGTTCCATCGGCTTTGGCGGTATCCTGACCCTCGAATGTGCCGATGCCGACCAGGCGCGACTTTTAGCGACGAAGCTCCAGGACGAGAAGTTCGGATTGTATGCCGTGTCCCTGGGCTTCGCGCGCACTCTGATGAGCTGTTCGGCGAAGAGCACGTCCAGTGAGATCCCAGAAAATGAACGCAAAGAGATTGGCCTCTCGGAAGGTTTACTGCGCTTCAGTATCGGCTACACGGGAGATGACCAGGTGATGTGGGAGCGCTTCATGAAGTGCTACCGCAGCGTGGTGGAATGAGTTAGAGCCCGATGCCAATGCGATGATCATGGCGATTGTAGAGCTGCATGTAGTCCTCAAACTCTGCTCGCACTTCCATAACTGCGGAGTAGTGGTCGGCGAAGATCGATTCGACTTTTGAGTTGTACTCATCGAATGAGGCGGTGACTTGTTTGTTGAGCTGTTTGTATTTCGCGCGGTCTTTAAAAACGATCTTCTCGCGTTCTTGGTCGTAGTAGTAGTGCTGGTCCCGCTCTTTCATGAGAGCGTCGACTTTCTTTGTGAAAGACTCCCGTTCAATCTCATAGTTCGTGATGATTTTTGTGGCTTTATCCGGTGCCAACTCCGCCATGCGCTCTCGCAAAGTGCTCATGAATTCTGTTCTTAATTCCTCCCACGGAACATCTTCTTCTTCGGCTTGTTGTTCTTGAGGGGCCCTTAAGATTTTTTTCTTGGCCAATGGGGTGGCCGGTGAACGTGCGACTATTTTGTTCACCGTAACAGCTGGTGCCTTAGGAGTACGAGTTGATCGCCTAGGCGTTTTAGCTTGAAAAGAGAGAGTGTAGAAAATGTAGGTAAAGGCGAGAGTCGCCCCAAGCACATTGCGGAGTCTCATAAGAGCATTGTAGCCCAGTATGGGCTTTTGGGGAAAATAAGCAGACTTTGCCGGACAGGTATCGATGTCGTAACGTTATAGCTCATTGATTGAAGGAGATAGGATGAGATACCTCGTTTTTTGTACTCTGCTTTTCACGGGCGTGGCGACCGCCAAAGATACTTTGATGACGACGGCAGAACAGTCAGGGTGGCTGAGAACAGGACGAGCGGATGAGACTCAACGTCTTTGCCGTGCTTTCGAGAAACGTTTTCCAGACCAAGTGAAGTGTCTAAGCTATGGAACTACTCCGCAAAATCGCTCGTTGCCCTACATGGTCATTGGTGATCGTAAGAATCCAGTGGTGTGGGTGCAAGCAGGGATTCATGCCGGTGAAATTGATGGCAAAGACGCTGTCTTATACATTCTGCGGGAAGCCCTTGGAAAAAAACTCAATCCGAACCCTCTGAAGGGGTTGTGCCTAGTCTTTGTTCCCATCGTTAATCTTGATGGCCATGAAAGATTTGGGAGATGGAATCGACCCAATCAAGTGGGCCCTGAAGAAATGGGCTGGAGAACGACGGCACAGAATTTGAATCTCAACCGAGATTTCATGAAGGCCGATGCACCAGAGATGCAAGCGTTGCTAAAGCTCTGGCATCAGATGGACCCCGTTCTAAGCCTTGATCTCCACGTCACCAATGGAGCGCAGTTTCAACCCGAGGTGGGTCTGATCGTTCTGCCAGTGGCGAACTATGGGACATCACCTTTGCATCAGGCCGGCAGCGTATTTGAAGCGAATTTATTAGAAAAAATGGAAAAACGAAATCACCAGGCCATGCCGTTCTATCCGGATTTTGAAATTGAAGGTGATCCACTTTCTGGTTTTTCTCGTTACGTGGCCACGCTACGATTTGCTCATGGTTACTGGCAGGCCAACAATCGCCTGGGGATGTTGGTCGAAACGCATTCCTGGAAAGATTATGGCACACGAGTAAGAACTCATATCAGCACCGTTATTTCTTCACTCGAGATTGCGCAAGAGAGGGCGGCAGAGTGGAAAAAAATTGCGCTACAGGCAGATGCAAAAAGTATCGCTGGGCAAAAGCTAGCACTGAGCTACGCACGCACTGAAAAGTCTCGTCCGCTTGAGTTTGCAGGTTACAAGTACGCAGTTAAAAAATCAGAAATTTCTGGTGGAAATGTGATCAAGTATTTTCCTGAAGAACCCCAAATCTGGAAGGTGCCATTCTATGAGGAACTTGTCCCGGTCCTCGAAACAGTAGCACCGGAGCAGGGCTATTTCGTTCAGGCGCAGGATGCCCTTTGGATTTTACCGCGCCTCGCTCCTCACGGCATTCAGCACCGAAAGTGGAAGCAGCCTTTGCCCGCTGGCCTACAAGTTTTTCGTGCTAGCAAAACGCAATTTTCGACAACGTCCGTCGAAGGACATCAGACTCTAGTTGTTGAGGGGAGATGGAAGCCAGAAAAGGTTACCAGCAGCGCTGATCTGGTGTTTGTTCCGATCCAACAGCCTAAGGCCAGACTTGTCATCGAATTCTTTGAGCCGACGGCGAAAGATTCTTTTGTTTCTTGGGGGTTCTTTAACAAAGCATTTGAAGCGAAAGAATACATGGAAGATTACGTCGCAGAAGATGTGGCGATCGAAATGCTCAAGGACGCTTCGATACGAGATGAGTTCGAAAAGAAACTCAAAGTAGACGAGGTCTTCGCTAAAGATCCGGCGGCGCGTTTTGAGTTCTTCTATCGTAAACATCCGTCCTGGGATGACCGGTTTAACAAATACCCTGTTTTGAAAAAATAGTAAGGCGGCGCATTGCAACACAGGGCCAGGCTTGAGTGGTCTTTTTGTTTTATCTTTGCTTACCTATATCTCAATCAACACGAATATCACGGAGGTTAGTCATGCTTTCCCATCGTACTCTCTTGGCTTTCGTTTTCATCCTTTGCGGTTTTGCTCATGAGGCCCATGCGCAGCTTCGCACAGTTCCTTATGTCGAAGTCGAACGCTACCTTGGCACTTGGTATCAGATCGCTCGCAATCCGCTGATCTTCGAGGGGAACTGCATCTGCTCGCGCCAAGTTCTCTCCCTCGGCCAAGGCCGTGTGGATGTCTACAACTCTTGCAACGAACCCACAACCGGCGCGCTCCGTGAGATCCGCGGCTTTGCCACCAACAACGACCCAAGCTCGAACGCCCAGTTCACGGTGGATTTCGGACTTCCGCAGACAGGCCAATACTGGATCATCGGACTGGACGTAGATTACCGCTTCGCCGTGGTCAGCGATCCGAGCCTGCGCTCACTCTATATCCTTTCAAAAACTCCGGCGCTGGCACCCGAACTGTATGAAGAAGCTGTGTCTCTTGCGGCCGAGCAAATGGACGTTTCGAAACTTCAGCTCACGCCGCAGGCCGGCTGCGTCTACCCGTAATGAAAGCAGCACTCGTCGCAAGCGTCCTCTCATTTTCAGTGCTGGCCCAGGAGGTTCCTGGGCCGCCCTCAAACCCAGAGCATCCTGGGAGCAAAGTCTACACCCACGAGGTTGAGCGCAAAGACGTGCGCTGTGATGGTCGTGATGTAGTTGTGGCCTATCCGCGAGAGTTGGCGGGCCAAGCATTGCCGCTGGTGATTTACGGTCATGGCCAGGCGCTGGGATACGAGCACTACGAGCAGACTCTCTTCCATCTTGCGGGTAAAGGGACCATCACCATCCATCCTCAATACGACAAAGGTTTCTTTGATCAGGACTGGATTCGCATGGGCCGTGATTTCGTCACGCTCGCTCAATGCGCCGTGAACAAATTAGGACTGGTGGTTGCAGAAAATGAAGTCGTGTTCACCGGGCACTCCAAGGGGGCCTACGTTGCGAGCGTGGCGGCCGGACTGGCGACGGTTGAAGGACTAGCTTTAAGACCCCACTCCGTGCTGTTGTTTCAAGCTGCGGGCGTCGAAGAAAGTTCCTGGAAGAAACTCCCGCGCGACACGCGGGTCACGGTGATTCACGCCGACCAAGATACGATCGTGGATCTCGCCATCACTGAAAAACTCTATGCACTTGCTCCCGTCGATCAGAAACAGATGATCGTCGTTAAGAGCTACGGCACGAGGTTGGAAGCCAAACACTTCTGGCCTCTCACGAAGAAGTCACTCTTCGGTGGAACCGGAGAGAACGCGTTTCACTACTACGGTGCGTGGAAATGGCTCACGGCCGCGGTGTGGGATCTCCACGACGGAAACCGCGCGACGAATACCTACCTTTATGGTGATCTCGCCGCGAACAAGGGTGTAGAGGGTCTCGAGGATAAAATCGAAAGAAGTTGGTGAGAGGTTTCCCTCTCACCACAATCACTAGAACAGATTGATGTTGGCGCTCATGGCGATGTTTGTGACATCGTCACGAATGTTGCTCGGGATGTACTGAATGTTCGGGTACAGGAAAATATCGCGGGTCACCGAGATGCCCAGGCCCACTGACTGGTAAACTTTCCGCTTGCGGTAAGTATCAGAGGGCGTTCCACGGAGTTGCTCAAAGACTTGCCAGCCAAACACTGTACGGACGTTGAAGGTGTCGTTGATGACGTATTCCGCTTGCGGATAGAGACCGATGAGCTGTTCGGTGTTCGCATCGAAGGCCGGTGTGTCGGTGACTTTGTCGTTGAAGTCGTAGAAGTAGCCGATGATCGCTGCACCGTAGCTGAAGCCCGTGTTACCTACGTCCTTCATGAAGTTCTGAGAAAGCGTCAGTTCAGAGCGAAACTCGCGGTCTGTGAGTTGGTTATTGGTGATGAGCTTGCCCGTCACAGATGAGATGGACTGGATGCCCCAGAGGTTGTCGAGGTGAGCAAACTTCAAGGACGGGTCCTGGACGTTGAGCTTTTGCGAGTTCTTTTCGAACGATTTTTTGAGTGCTGAGTTGTCGTCGATCTCACTGTGGAACGGCGTCGTCATGAAAAGACCGGTGCTGGCCGTGAGGCTATCGAGCTTTGTAAGACGGTACTTCACACCGACTTCCCCAGAGAGGGCCTGGAGGGTTTGGACGTTACCACCGCCGACGATGTTCGGGCGCTCCGGATCAGTCGGGTCGTTGAGAGAACCACCAGAATAGTTCCAGAAGGTAGCAATCGACCATTTGGAGAGTGAGCCTTCGCTAGCTCGGAGGCGACGATTGGTGATCACCTGATCGGCTTCATCCGTCGGCGCAGTCGCGCTCGGCGAGGCTGGCGTAGCGGGAACAGACGCCTTCTTATCTTGGGCGAAAGCAGTCATCGACGCGAAAACCAGTGCGATAATGATGTTCAATTTTGACACGAGGTGTCCTCCTGATGGTGTTAGGGTCAACTATCAGAAAATCAAAAAAAACGGGCAAGGTCATACATAAATGATGGCGTGCTACTTTAGTTCATTTTTTTAGAAGGAGAGGTTCACAAAAAATTAGGTGAACCCTGGGAGAAAGAGGGGGTGATGGCGCTTGGGCATCACCCCTCAGTTCGCATTACGGAGAGATGTACTGAAGCAAGGCCCCCGGACCGAGAGGTAAATTGAAGGTGATCCAGGCGAACAGCATGAGAGACCAAGAAATTAAGAAGCCGATTGAGTAGGGAAGCATCAAGGCAATGACAGTTCCGATGTTCGCCTTCGGATCGTATTTATTTGTGAACGCAAGGATCAGCGGAAAGTACGGCATCAACGGAGAAATAATATTCACGACCGAGTCCGCGATCCGGTACGACGCCTGGCTGAGTTCTGGCGAGACGCCCAAGAGCATGAACATTGGAACAAAGATCGGTGCCATCAGGGCCCACTTCGCTGACGCTGATCCGATCACGAGGTCGAGCAACACGGTCAACAGGATGAAGCCGAGCATGAGGGGAATGGGACCCAGGTTCAAGGCGCGCAAAACTTCCGAGCCTTTGACCGCCATGATGAGGCCCATGTTTGAAATGCTGAAGAGCTGAATGAACTGTGCTGCGAAGAAAACCATCACCAGGTACGGCGCCATGGTGACCATGGCTTCTTGCATCGCTTTCACAACGTCGTTTTGATTCTTAAAGGTCTTCGAGGCGAAGCCGAAGGCGAGGCCTGGAAGCGCACCGAACAAGAAGATGATCGCGACGACACCTTTCAGCGCAGCTGAGTGCAAGAAGTCTGGAGAGGCAGGATCACGCAAATAACCATCAGCTGGCACAAGGCCGGCGAGTAAGAACAACACAAGTCCAAGGGCCACGAGTCCCGACCACAACAGGCCACTCTTCTCACCAGAGCTGAGTTTCTCGAGGGCACCACGAGGACTCTCGCCTTTGTAATCGCCCAGGAATGGAATGGTGATTTTGTTCGCGATCAGCGAGCCTACGCCGATGATAAGGAGCGATGACGTCGCCATGAAGTAGTAGTTGGAAAGCGGACTCACCACATAGCTCGTGTTGAGGATGCGAGCAGCTTCCTGCGAGATGCCGGAAAGAAGAGGATCGGCGGTGCTCAGAAGGATGTTCGCTGCGAAGCCACCGGAGACCCCTGCGAAACAGATCGCGATGCCGGCGATGGGATTGAGGCCCGCGCTATGGAACGTGAGTCCCGCGAGTGGAATCAAGAGGACGTAACCAATATCGCCACCGGTGTGGGACATGACTCCTGCAAGAAGGACCGCAGGAACCAGAAGGCCCTTCGGTGACTTGAGAACAAGGAGGCGAAGGAGGGTCGAGAGGAGTCCGCTTTTTTCAGCGATGCTGAAACCGAGCATAGCGACGAGAACCGTGCCCAAGGGAGCGAAGCCGGTGTAGTTTTTGACCATGTCGGTGATGATGGTTCGAAGGCCGTGCGCCGAGAAAAGATTCACCGCCGTGAGTGTATCCTTCGAAACTGGGTGCAACGCCGTGATCCCCATGACTGAGAAAACCGCCGAAAGGATGATCACCACAAACATCAGGATGAGGAACATCAACGCGGGATGCGGTAGCGCATTACCAGCTCGTTCCACGCGTCCGAGGAAACGATAGAGAAGTGAAGTTTCGTTCGACATAGGTCCCTCTTTTATAAATATTATTTAATGCTATAGTTGAGGTAGAATTTAAGTCTACAAAATACTGAGAATAATTTTTGTGCCGACTCCAAATGCAAGCCTAGGTACTGTCTTTGCCAGCGTCCGTACGGATGCCGCGATTTTCTTCTTTCTACCTGTCTTGATAGCCCTGTTTGGCTTCAGCGCTTCTGGTCTCTTGCCGACACCGCATCCGTTTTTTTATCCCTCGCTGATCGTCCTTTTTGATATGCCTCACTTGCTCTGCGGCTACTGGGCCATGCTCACGTCTCGCAGCGAGAACACAAAACTTCGGAGCACGCTCGTGCTGGTGGCCATCGGAATCGTGGTTGCATTTTATCTGATGCTCTATTTCAGGCACGTGGACTTTCTCCTCGTCTTCGTCGCCCATCTCTCACTTTGGCACTTCATCAAACAGCAGCAGACGTGGTTCCAGCTGTCATCGCGACCCATCGAGGTGAAGCATCCCCACTTGAAGTGGATCAACAAGGCGGGAATTTACGGCATGACCTGGGGATTTTTTCTCATCGGCCAATGTGGCACTGACGTCAGCGGCTGGGATCGCATCAACGACCTTATTACCTTACCGATGTTTCTCTACCGGCCGCTCTGGATTCTAACCGGTCTCTCTGTGTTCGCGTATGTGTTAGCTCACGTAGTGATCTATCGTCGTACACGAGAGTTCGCCGTTTCAGCGCACTTGATTTGGCTCGGAGCGGGCATCATCTGGGGACTGTCTCGTTTGCTAAATGATAGCTACGCTTCACCCGCGTTGATCATCATTCCTCACGCGGTTTCCTACTTGGTTCTACTTCATAAATACGTCAAAGTGCACGGCCCGCAGACCTGGCCAGTCTCGCCGGTGAAATTTTTGTGGGCGATCTACTTCTCTGCGACGTTAGTGCAGGTGTATGAGTACAGCGAATTGCTTGAGCACCGAAACCTCGAGCAGGCGAGCTGGGGGCTTTCGCTGGCGCTCGCGCTCGGTACGATCCATTTCATCCACGACAAGATCCACTGGAACAGTCACGACAATCCCGGCTGGTCTAAAGGTGTGTTGAAGGCTTGAATCCACTTCGTCTACCCATTTGAGCCTAAGTGCGATAATCTGCTTATTCATAAAACCTGCAGTCCAATATCTTCTCAAAAATTACGAGCTAATTTTTTTAGACCTGGCTCGCCTAGCAGCTTAGATGCAGGAAATCAGGAGCAACCATGGTCGTTGCAACGAATAGAAAAATTCTCATCCGGAAAACCACCTTCTAAGACTCCGAAGCAATCAATCGTGTTGTGAGCAAGTGCTATCCCGCTGTTGCTCCTTATCCGGTAGTTGCCTTACGTGCCCAGATCAACCATTTCCCTGAAGGGCAGATGGTGGTGGAGTTTGATGGCGTGATCATCAGCTTCTGCATCTCTTTCATCATAAAAGAAGTAGAGGCGATGAGGCCTCACACCTGGAAAGAAATTACGGGTTCTGCCTTTGCGAGTCGTCACGACCCGTTGGGTGACTTCCTCTGTGGCATGGATATCTGTGTGGACCCGGAATTCCGAGGCAAGAAAATTGGTGAGCGCCTCAACAACGAGAGAAGAAAGCTCTCTCAGTCATTGTAGTTGAAAGGCATCATCCTCGGTGCGCGGATTCCCGGTTTTCAAAGAAAAGTAAAGATCCCACCATCAGCTTCCAGAACAAGAACGTCTTCCTCAGAGACGGATCAATCCACCAGCAGGCAAAGGTCCATCCCACTCCAAGTGAGAGAGATTGGTGGGACGTCAAAGGAGGCGATAAGCTTTCGGTTATCAACACCGACCGTGGCCCCATCGGCGTGCTCATCAGCTACGACGCTGAATTCCCAGAGCTCACTCGCCACCTTGTCGATCAGGGCGCCAAGATCATCTTCGTGCCGTTCGCGACCGATACGCGGCAGGGCTATTTGCGCGTGAGATATTGTTGCCAGGCCCGCACTATTGAAAATCAATGCTACTTCGTCATGTCGGGAAACACGAGCAATCTTCCGCGCGTACAAAACATGGACATCTACTACGGCCAGAGCTCGATCCTCAGGCCGTCAGACTTTCCTTTCGCAAAAGATGGCATCGCCGCAGAGACTGATACGGATGCGGAGATGGTCGCCATCGCGGACTTGAGCATTGGTGGCTTGGTGAAGGCGCGAAACAACGGAACGGTGAGAAACTTGAATGACCGTCGCCACGATCTCAAGCGGAACTTTACAGTGAAAATGCCTACGTATGGGGAGTGCTCGCTGCGATCTTGTTCATCCCTCTCTTCTTCAGGGCATTTTTGAAGTTGAGAAAGGTTCTTTTCAAGAACGATGGCGGCTTCTGACTCGGGTGGCACCAATTGAACTTCACGTGCTTGAAGATCCACACCATGATCTCTTTGCGCAACAACCGAACCTTCAGTGTGTTCTTACCATCGAGCGTACTCCAGTTCCTGTACGACTCGTGCTCGCCCAGCTTGATGTTGAATTTCTCGGGGTAGAGGAAGATGTCCGAGCCCGCCGTGGCGTTACACTCGCAGACTCCCGGAGGCCCCGAGATGACTTCGCGGTGCTTGAGCACGAAAAGGATGGTGATGAAATAGTCCCACCAGTTCTCACCGGGAAAGCCGGTGATGATGTTAACGGAGCAGCGGATCTCCGTTTTTCTCAGGTCCCTCAGGACGCGATCAGCAGCTTCTGCTGAGTAGCCCTTGCGCATCAGTTTCAGCACGCGCGTGGACGCTGATTCGAGACCGAAGATGAAGTGCGTGAAGCCGGCTTTTTCTAGCAGCTTCAGCGTCGCGAGATCGAGCCGTGGGTCGATGCGTCCGTGCCCCCAGAACCGGTAGTCGTGGTTCTTGCTGGCGAGCTCCTCAGCGAGCTCGTGCATCTTCTTGTTGTGGCCGTTGAAGATGAGCTCGATGAACATGAAGTTCTTGGCGCCGTATCTTTCGGTGAGGTACTCCATCTCGGCGACGATCCGCTTCGGAGATTTCTGACGGTAGTACGTGTCCCACATTTTGTAGTCCATGCAGAAGTTGCAGCGGGCCGGGCAACCGCGGGAGCTAAAAAACGGAAGTTCGAGGCGACTGCTTTCGGGAGCGTCGGCGTCGATGTACGTATCGAGTTTGAGGTCATCGAAGTCGGGATAGGGGAGCACGTCGAGGTCCATGAGCGGCGGTCTCAGTCCACCGTCTGCGACGAATCCTTTAAAGTACGTCGAGGCGCCGGGAACCGGAAGAATGCGGTTTTTCTCGGCGTAAACTTTGATGAGCTCGGAGATGGTGAGCTCACCCTCGTTGTGAACGACGGCATCGAAGATCGGCGACGGGAGATAGCGCTCGTCATTATAAATTTTTGAGCAGGCCGGCCCACCGATGACGATCTTGATGTCAGGGTTGATTTGCTTCAAGCGCTCCGCGAGTTTTGTGCCCGACGGACTCGCTGTAACGGAGATGCCGACGATGTCCGGCTTTTCGTCCAAAATCCTTTGGCACCAACCGTCGATGAACTGGCCGATGATGTTGGGATAGATGTAGGTCTCGAAGTGGGTGTTGTCGAGCCACTGAAAACCTTTGTAATAGGTCCAATAGGTTTTGAGCTCATCGGAAACGGCCCAGTAACTTTCGATGTTGAAATCGAAAGATTTAACTTCATGGCCATCGCGCTTGAGTTGGCCCGCGAGCATGGCGATCGACAGCGGAGGAATCCGGGTGTTGATGAGGGGGACAGCGACGAGAACCACTTTCACAAGGTTGCCTAGGGAAGGTTGTTAGAGACTCAATTATAGCTCCGAAAAGCGGCGGGCGGAGCTGATAATCTGAAAAAGACAGGAAGATTAAGTTTCGATAGAGCTTCCAGCGGGTTCCCGCTGACGCCCAGTATTCAAATCGACATTAATTTTGGGCAGTGGTATTTTCTTAGACAATGAATCTCCTAGAATCTCTCCAGTTTACTTTCTTGCGGCGCTGTTTTCCCCTCGACATGGCGCATGCCACCGCTACCCCACGGCTCCCCTTAGCAAGTATTTTAGGAGCGCACTTCAGCGAGACCGTAAAGGGGAAGACCGTCGTCGACTTCGGCTGTGGCCACGGGGACGACGTGGTGCAACTGTCCCAGCTCGGAGCTGCGTTGGCGATCGGCCTCGAGGTTCGGCCCGAGCTTGTCGCCGAGAATCAGGCGCGCCATGCGGTCCCTGGTGTTCAGTTCGCGACCCAGCTGTCGTCGGATCTCGCGGCGAAAGTTGACCTGGTCATTTCCGTCGACGCGTTCGAGCACTTCGACGACCCGGCGTTTATTTTGAAAGAAATGCAGCGCTGCCTGCGGCCTGGTGGAGAAGTATGGATCAGCTTCGGCCCTCCTTGGCGGCACCCACGTGGTGGCCATCTCTTTTCTGTGTTCCCCTGGGCGCACCTCCTGCTCTCGGAGAAAGCACTCATCCGCTGGCGTGCCCAGTATTTCCACGACGGAGCGACCCGCTTCAACGAAGTGGCCGGAGGCCTCAATAAGATGACGCTCGGGGAGTTTGATGCGCTCATCGCGCAGAGTTCTCTGAAGTTGCTCGATCTTCAGTGCCGCCCGATCTGGGGCCGTCCCCTCGTTCAAAAATTACTTGGCAGAGAATTCGGCACGGCGATGGTGCTCGCGAGACTTCAGAAGGTTTAAATAAAAAAGGACCCGTTGGGTCCTTTTTATTAATAATCGCCGAAGGCGATTGTGATTATAAAGATGGTGCCCGGGAAGGGACTCGAACCCCCACGATGATTAGTCGGAGGATTTTGAATCCTCTGCGTCTACCATTTCGCCACCCGGGCATGTTTGGTGATTCTAAAAAGCGCAGTGAGTCAAGTCAACGACTGCTTCCCAAAATAATCCGTAGCTTCGATCAATTTGGACTTAATCCCAGGCTCGGACGCCGAATGGCCCGCATCTGCGATGATGTGCAGCTGCGATTCTGGCCAGGCCTCGTGGAGTTCATAAGCCGAGGTCGCCGGACAGACCACATCGTAGCGGCCCTGCACGATCCAAGTGGGAATATGGCGAATCTTACTGGTGTTCTTGAGCAACCAGCCGTCTTCTTCGAAGAAACCCTTGTTCACGAAGTAGTGGCACTCGATGCGCGCGAACGCATCGGCAAACTCGTCTCCCGCAAAGCGCTCGACGAACTTCGGGTCGAAGTAAAGTTTCGACGTCGAGCCTTCCCACACGCTCCACGCCTTGGCCGCTTCAGTGCGGACCGCTTTGTCGGGTGAGGTGAGGCGTTTGTAGTAGGCGTTCAAAAGATCGTGGCGTTCGTTCTGCGGAATGGGGGCGAGGTATTTTGCCCACGCGTCGGGGAACAGGAAGCTCGCGCCCTCTTGGTAGAACCATCGAATTTCTTTTTCACGCAAGAGGAAGATACCGCGCAAGATGAGGGCATTCACGCGCTCCGTGCATTTGATGGCGTAGGCGAGGCCGAGCGTTGAGCCCCACGAGCCACCGAACACGGCCCATTTATCAATTTTTAAATGGGTACGGATTTTTTCCATGTCCTCAACGGAAGCCCAGGTCGTGTTGTCTTTGAGTTCAGAAAACGGCGTGGATTTTCCACACCCGCGCTGATCAAACAAGATCACGCGCCAAACTTTTGGATCGAAGAATCGGCGCATACTGGCATCGACGCCGCCGCCTGGACCGCCGTGAACGAACACAATCGGCTTGCCTTGTGGATTGCCCACTTCTTCGAAGTACAAAGTGTGCAGTCCATCGACTTTTAGCATTCCAGAATTAAACGGTTCGATCTCGGGGTAGAATTCGCGCATAGGACCTCTCTTGGGAGCTTGATTCAAGCAAAAGATAGGGTATCGTTCAAGCATGAAGACATATTTTTTCGTCCTGCTCATCCTTACCATCTCTTCCGCTGCTCTCGCCTGCAGATGCGACCCCACCGTCAATCTGGCGCTCAAAGCGAATCCAGAAAAAGCCCTCGTTGCCTTCATCGGGAGACTCGACGGTGACGCCTTTAAAGTAGAGAAAACGTGGACGCGTGCCAAGGCGAGCTACGACCTCGACCGCAAATCTTCGTGTCGCGTATTCCTCGAGCCAGGTGTCCGCTACCTCGTGCTCGGGTCGAATGAGAATGGCCTCCGGCAGTGCCAGACCGTTTTTCAGACGCTTGCGGATGCCGGTGAAACCATCGCAAAACTCGCGACGAAAAAATCCGTCAGTCCGTTGGCCTCAAATCCCTCTTATTTTTATTGTCAGAATAACAACGAGTGCCAACTCACGCTCGATCCCTGCGGGAGTAAGACCGCGGTGAGCAAAAATTTTTTGAAAGAGTACGACACTTTCTCCAAAGAGCTAGGCCGCGTTCTCAGTTGCGTGCAGCCGAAGGTCCGGAAGGTCAAAGCCGCGTGCGAGAACTACCTGTGTTCAGCGAAGCCGGATTAGTTCCAGCGTCTCACGGAGTTTGAAGCGAAGGAACTCGTCGCCCAAGTGTTGACGTAGATTCCGGTTGTCGATGAGGCACGAGAACTTGAGGTAGTCCAAGAGGTACTCCGGAACTTGGATGTTCATCAACTTCAGCACATTGTTCATGCCCTTCGCGATGCTGATCGGAAAGGGCAAACCCTTCGACCCCACGAGATCCAGTGCTTCTCGCAGCGAGATGAATTCGCTGCCGGCGACGTTGTACGTTCCGGTGGGCAGTTTGCTGATGGAGCTACAGAGAATCTGCGCCATATCAAACTCGTGGATGAATTGGAAAAACGGATTGTAGTCGATCGGCCGCAGCGCCATCGGCGTCGTGAGGTAGCGGCTCATAGTGTTTTCGATCTGAGTTCCGACGATGTTGCAAGGCCGCAGCACGACCGTGGAGAGTTCGTTCTGATGCTTCCACATGAACTGGCCACACATCTGGTCCATCTCGACCACATCGCGCAGCTCCGGGTGCTTGATGCTCGCCTTAAGTGGTGCATCTTCCGTAAGGAAAATCGAATTATCCGGGAGTGCGCCATAGACGTGGAAGGTAGAGAGAATAATCACTTTGCTCACGCCCGAGCGCAGGCAAAGTTCCAGAATTCGATTGGTGCCCATGACGGAAATCTCGAGGCGCTTGGCGAGAACTTCAGCGTCGCTCGAGCTGTGCGAGATGCGACCGAGGTGAAGGACGGCGTCGAACTTGTGGCTGCGGAAGATGTTTTCAAAATTGCCGCGCGAGTACTTCATGCTCAAGGTCGTCAGACCCGGCAACGGCGAAACTTTATCCAGCGAGCGCGAATCAACGCCCATGATGGTCCACGTCGGATTCTCGGAGAGCATCAAGCGCGCCGTGATTTGGGCGAGGCCCCCGGCCATGCCGATGATCAGAATATTCATTCGCGGTCCTGCTTGAGGATGAATTTTGAGAGCGGCTTGCGGATCTCATCGAAGAAGGGGCGACGGTGCTTGAGTCCGACCGCGAGCATTTTTTTGATCTGCCCCTCGACGCGCATGACCTGTTCTTTGATGTCTTTATCAGGAGCTTCAGATGAAAGATCATCCGGAACGATGATCGGCTTACCGATGTGGATGTCGATCGGAGAAGGCAGCGGGAAGAGATTCGCCGTGAGGGGGAGTGCCGGCAGACTTAGGAGTTTCGCGAGGCTTTTGACGTGCCAGGTGAAAGGAAACATTTCCTCTGCGCCCACGACGGCGATGGGAAGAATGGGGGTGTGCTGTTGAAGTGCGATTCGGTAAAAACCTTGAGTGAAACTTTGCACTTTATAAAACTGCGTGGTGTTCTTACTCACGCCGCGCACACCCTCTGGGAAAACTAAGATCGATTCTTTGTGTTCGAGAAGATACTGGCAATTGGCGCGGTCCCCAAGAATACTGCCGGTCTGCGCAGCGAAGTCGCCGAGGAAGGGCAACTGCGCCATGAAACGTTCTACCATGGCCCGCAAAATCCGCGGAGGCTGGACGTCGATCAAGAAGGCCATGGTGATCAGCATGGCGTCTAGCGGGATCTGTCCCGTGTGGTTTGAAACCACCAAGTAGGGAACATCCGCGACGTTTTCCTGACCAAAGACGCGGACTTTAAAATAGCGACGGTAGAACGGGAGAATGGTCCGTAATGTTTTTTCGCAAAGCTCAAGGTTGAAGCCCCAAGGGTCTTCGTAACCTGCGTATTTCACGCGTAAGACCTCGAAAACCTCTTTGATTTTCGCGTCGTCCTCCGGTGAGACGCCCCAGACGTTGCTGAAAGCTTGACTGAGATGCATGGGAAAAAAGCCTCTGAGCATTGCTGATTGAGCCGTTTAAGGCATAATAACGGCCATGCGTGATCCAAACAACGAGTCTTGGCGTAAAAAAGCGATTGGCGTTTTACAGGCCTGCGAACACGAGTTGCGGCGCACGACGGCCATCGGCATGAAGATGATCCACGCCTCCAAGGCGAGCGGTGATCTCCATGAAACCTATGAGGAACTTGGCCGCTTGGTTGCGAAAGCCATTAAAGAAGGTGAGCTTGAGTGGAAAGAGCCACGCGCCCGTGTGCTCATGACTCACGCGGAAGAACTCGAGAGCTTACTACATGATATGGAAGGTCAGGTTCAGGATTTAAAGAAGCCGCTCGACTAGATCAAACTCTTCAACAGAAAGTTCATCATCCCTTCTACGACTTGTGGCACGCCCGTGCCTTTTTCCGCCGACGCGAAATAGATCTGCTTCACCCATTTATTTTTTTCATAAATCTCGGGCATGCGTTTTTGCAGAACGAAACGCTCGCTTTGAGTCTTGAGCTTATCGATCTTGTTAAACACCAAGTAGGTCTCGAGCTCGAACTGATGGATGTATTCTTGAAACTGCAAATCGGCATCTTGCAGAGGATGGCGCGCATCTTGAAGATTGAGCAGGAGGACTTTGCCGCTGATGCCACGGAAGAATGTGCTCAAAAGGATTTGCCAGTTGTGGCCCATCTCTTTGGAAACTTCTGCGTGGCCATAGCCGGGCACATCGAAGAGATAGAACTGCTTCGGAACTTTTTCGCCTTCCGGGAGCCAGTCGAACTTAAACACGTTCACTTGGCGCGTGCGGCCCGGCGTTTTCGAGACGCGCGCCACCGACTTTCCGAAGATCGCGTTGATGAACGACGACTTGCCCACGTTCGAACGGCCAATGAAGGCCACGCCCTGAGCGGCGGGATGTTCGCCCAACCACATGGTCAACTGATCGACCTTGTCGATCCCCATGAGAAATTCGGTTTTGCCTTTTTGAATCGCCATGGCGCCATTGTGCCTTCAAGCGCAGCATGCGTCTAGCGTTGCAGACCTGAGATTTTTCACTTCCGTTAGCGTTTCACCTGTTTTCTCAATCTTGCCTGAGCGATGGTCGCGTCCCAAGGAGAACACATGCAACAACTCAAACTTACAGGCCTGCGTTACGGCGACTCGTGTGCGGTGATCACACCGGCACGGCCGAGCCGAAAAATTCCGCTCAACCGCACGAAGTGGGACATCGTTCCGGAGGGAGACCACGAGCAAGAAAATGTTCCGCTCATCTCCGTGCCCGGCGCGCGACCTCGCTCTTTCCGTTGGCGTCTCGAGCTCGTGCCAGTGCAAGAAGAGTCACGCTTTCTTCTGCGCTCCCTCGATGGCACGCCGTTTACCGTGAACGGGCAGTGGGGACGAGAGGCCTTCATCGAAGGACAAGATACGATTGGGCTTGATGCTTCTGGCCGCCTCGAGTTCCGGCGCGAGGGGCCACGCCACGCGCATCTTCCACCGGCGATGCCGGAAGTTTTGCAGGATGCCCGCATCCTCACGTCGTCACTTCCCGTGCTGCTCCAAGGAGAAACCGGTACGGGCAAAAGTCATCTTGCGCGAGAGATTCACAAGCAGTCGGGGAGAGCGGGAGCGTTCGTGACTCTCAACATCGCCTCCCTCGCCGCCGGTCTCATCGAGACAGAACTCTTTGGACACAAGCGCGGCGCGTTCACCGGGGCGCACGCTGATCGCCTGGGTGCACTTGCCCAGGCCAACGGGGGAACTCTTTTTCTAGATGAGGTGGATTCGCTGACACCGGAGCTGCAGGTCAAGCTCCTTATCTTTTTGGACCGCGGATTCTATCGGCCAGTGGGGGCCGTGAGAGAGGAGCGCACGGACGCGCGGATGATTTTCGCCTCGGGCCGCTCGCTTCGACGTCTCGTGGCCGAAGGATCCATGCGTGCGGATTTTTTCTTTCGTCTGGGACAAGGCGTGGTCGCCGAGCTGCGTCCGCTGCGTGAAAAACCGAACGACATCGAGCGCCACTGCCAGCTGTTCGGCATCGAACAAGACGTGGTTGTCGGAAGTAAGCTGACGGAATTTTATCGCACGCTGCCCTGGCCCGGGAACGTACGACAGCTCTACGGCCACCTGCAAGCGAAGAAGATTCGTAGCAAGAATCGCAAGCTCGACTTCGATTCTTGGGACGAGAAGCTCCTCACCATGAGCAGTGACTTGAACGGCATCGCCCAGTCCGATGCGCCGATCCGCTCGATCGAAATCGTGAAGCGCGAATACGCGCGCCAAGCGTTCCAGCGCTGCCACGGTGAGGTCACGCGCACGGCACGAGAACTCGGAGTGAATCCGAAAACATTGAAGGCGTGGTTGCAGGGGGCCTAGTGCGCGAGGATGTAGACGAGGCGCGCTTCTTTGATCTCGCCTTCAACTTCGTGAAGAGCGAGGAAGGCGTTGAGTTCGGACTTGAGCTTGTCACTCACCATGGTGCGGCCTTCGTCAGTCATGGGAAACGACGGCAAAACGGGTTCGAGCGTTTGGATGAGGTGGTCGCGCATTTGAAATTCATTTTTCTCGAGCCATTTCTTCGTGGCACGATTGGACGTGATGACACTGAAGTCGATGATGAGTGCGCGGAGTTCGTTGATGCCGGTGACGTAGACTGGAATTTTTACGTTGTTAAACGACAGCTCCCGCTCGTTCAGCTTGTGGTAGGCCGGGCGGCCGTAGCTTTCTTCGGCTGAGGCGGGCGCTCGCGACGCTTGTTCCGTGGCGAGCATCTTCTGCGATTGCACGACGATGCCCATGAGTGAAAACACAGAAGCAGTCGTGAACACGAAGAGCACCACGAAGTGTGCGGGTTTGAGGCCCGTGGCCCACTGGTAGAGGTACACGAACGGAGCTGAAAGAGCGGCGACAACGGCTTTAACCGGGGAGTACTGCTGGTATTTTTTGAACGCTTTCGTGCCGGCATCGAGAGCGGTGGCGAAGACACCCATGTAGTCGACTTTGATGAGTGTGCGCGGCGATGAGAGTTTGTTTTTCAGCTCGTTGGGAATGCTCTTCCAGCGGGCAAGTGTCGCTTGAAGCGAGAGCCATTTTTGCTTTACCCACGAGGGGCAGATCTTATTCCACAACAGCATGATCTTATGGCCGAGCCACAAGAGCGCGTTGTTGAGGAGGTCTTCAATTTTGAACAAAAAGTTCATCACGAAACTTATCGGGTATCCGAGGGCGTAACCTGAGGGAAAGCTGTTTAGTTGAGCGCCACACCCGGGCATTCTTTGCCTGGGGCCCCAGTTGTCTATGGTTCAGGCAGGGGGGAGCCGAAAAGTGTGTAGGTTTTTGACGGAGGACCTATGAAAACTATCCTAGCTCTACTCTTTACGCTCCCGCTGGCGGCCTGTTCGCTGACGCCGAACCGCAGCTACCTCGCCGAGATGGAAGACGACGACAGCGCGTTCTTCCAGCCGCGCGAAGATTTCCCGGTCATCCCGGGTGACACCGGTCGCTCGTGGCGCACCCAAAAAGATTGGCAGCGCCGTACACCAGCTTCGGAAACTTCACGTTTGCGTGAGCGCGAAGAAGTGTCCCTCGAAAACGAGTTGGCGAAGCTCGAGTCGGCACAAAGCGAAGGGGCGGCGAACCACTACCAACAGTACCGAGCGAAATTGGGGTCGACCTCTGAGCGCATCTATTTTCTCCAGCTCAAAAGTAAGACCGAACGTGAAGAATATCTGTCCTCTCGGGGAATGCTCACGGACAACGCCGTCATGCCTTTTGAGCACCAATGGGCAACCGCCCAGGGTGAGCTATTATTGGGCATGAGCAAAGATGATGTGGAAGAGTCCTGGGGCCGTCCCGAGCGCGTCGACGTCGCGGGCAACCCAACCTATGAGAATGAGCGGTGGATGTACCGCCGCGATGGCGCAGCGAAGTATATTTTCTTTGAAAGTGGCCGCGTTGGCGGCTGGTCTTCCGCCTCTCGATAGGGACAAACCGCACTTTCCCTTGGTACTCTAGGGCCTCGCCTCAGACCAAGGGAATGCGATGGAATACACACTCGAATTCGAGAAACCGGTTTTCGAACTAGAAAACCAAATCCGTGAACTCAAACAAGCCTCCGAGCGTCCGAACATCGACCTCACGGCCGAGATTGGTGCGCTTCAAGCGAAGGTCGATAAGCTCATCGTTGAGATTTATCAAAACCTCTCGCCGTGGGAACGCACACTTCTGTCGCGCCACCCGAGCCGCCCGCACGCCATCGATTACATCGAAGCCTGTGTGACTGACTTCCATGAGATTCATGGTGATCGCCGCTTCTCCGATGATCCGTGCATGGTGTGTGGCTTTGGGTATCTCGAAGGCCAGCGTGTCGCTGTCATCGGTATCGAGAAAGGTCGCAAGACCCAAGACAAAATCCGCAACAACTTCGGCATGGCGCAACCAGAAGGCTACCGGAAAGCTTTGCGCTTGATGGAGATGGCGTCGCAGTTCGGTGTGCCCGTTCTCACCTTCGTTGATACGCCGGGAGCGTACCCAGGCATCGGCGCAGAAGAGCGCGGCCAGGCCTTGGCGATTGCGGAGAACTTAGAAAAAATGTTCGGCATCAAAACGCCCATCGTCACAGTTGTCATCGGTGAGGGCGGTTCTGGTGGTGCCCTTGGTATTGCGATTGCTGACCGCGTGCTCATGATGGAGTTCAGTGTCTACTCGGTGATCTCGCCAGAATCCTGCGCCTCTATTTTGTGGAGTGATCCGAAGATGGCCGAGACGGCGGCGAACGCCCTTCAGCTTTCGCCGAACAAAGCGTTCGAGTTGAAGGTCATCGACGGCGTCGTGAAAGAACCCGTGGGCGGCGCTCACCGTCACCCAAGTGTCGCGATCAATTCGGTGAAAGAAGCCGTCGTGCGCGAGTTCAACATTCTCAAGAAGATTCCTACTGCGCAGTTGCTCGACGAGCGCTTCGCCAAATTCCGTCGCATGGGCAACGACACAATTACGGGTGCCGATGCATGAGTGTGTATTCAATGACAGGGTTTGGCCGTGGCGAAGCCGCGGCCACGAAGTGGAACGTCGTGGTCGAAATCAAGACGGTGAACAACCGTTTTAAAGATTTCCGCTTCAAGATGGGCTCGGCTCTTTCGTCACTTGAATTTGATATGCGCGGCCAGCTTGAAAAACAGTTCAAGCGCGGCACGTTTGATATCTCTGTGACCTATCAGCGTCGTCCCGATGCGCCGACGGAATCAAGCCTCGATACCGCCAAAGTGAAGGCGTGGCTCGAAACCATCATGCCGTTGCTCGAAGGCAAAGTGCAGCTGAGCGCATCGCCGACAGATTTTTTGCGCCAAGATTTCCTGAAAGAAGAAGAAAGTGACAAGGGCCAAGAGCTCTCTCCACTCGTGCTGGAAGCGTTCACGAAGGCGATGGCCTTACTGAAAACATCGCGCGCCAACGAGGGCCTCTCGCTCGTGAATAAGTTGCAGGAACATCTCGCGGACTACGAGAAACTTCTCTTGAAGAATGAAGTCTTGAAGGGCCAGTACCCGGAGATGATGAAAGAAAAGCTCACGGCGAAACTCAACGAGCGCATGAAAGACTTCCAGGTCGATCAAGGTCGCCTCATGCAAGAAGTGATCTTCTATCTCGAGAAACTCGAAATAGACGAGGAAATCAATCGGGCGAAGATCCACGTGGCGAAGCTTCGCGATGTCATGAAAGGTAACGGGGAAGTCGGCCGCCAAATCGATTTCCTGCTCCAGGAGCTGGGTCGCGAAACCAACACGATGGGGTCGAAATCTGCCCACATGGAAATCTCGCAAAACGTGGTAGAAATGAAGGTACAGCTCGAAAAAATCAGAGAACAAGCGTTGAACCTGGAATGACCGCTACCGCCCATCCCAAAGGTCGATTGATCGTTATTTGTGCCCCGTCGGGCACGGGCAAAAGCACGCTCTTAGAACGCCTCAAGAAAGAGCACCCCGAACTTCACTGGTCCGTCTCGTGCACCACACGTCCCATGCGCCCAGGTGAGCGCGATGGCGTGGACTATCACTACATCACACCCCAAGACTTCGAAGCGCGCATCGCTCGCAGTGATTTTATTGAATGGGCGAAAGTCCACTCGAACTACTACGGCACATCGCTGAGCTTCGTGAACGAAGGCACTCAAGAAGGCAAGGCCCTGTTGTTTGACCTGGACGTGCAGGGAGCCGACGCCATGAAGAAGATCTTCGGCGCTCGTGCGCACGTCATCTTCATCCGTCCGCCATCCATCGAAGACCTAGAAAAGCGTCTGCGCGGCCGGGCGACGGATCCCGCGCACGTGATTGAGGAGCGCCTTAAAAACGCGCGCATCGAACTCACGCGGGCCCACGACTACGACACACTCATCACCAACGATGAAGTGGAGCGCGCCTACAAAGAACTCGCGAGCATCGTCGCCGGTCAACTGAAGGGGCGCTGATGTTTTCCGAGCGCATCGACTTTTCCCACGAGCCGAACCTCACGGTGGACGAGCTGGTCCGTCGCGTGGAAGCCTCGAATCCAGAAGGTGACATCAACCTTCTGCGCAAGTGCTACGAGTTCGCGGAACTCAAGCACATCAAACAAAAACGCAGCTCCGGCGAAGCCTACATCATCCATCCGCTGAACGTGGCGACCACGCTCGTGAAGCTCAAGATGGATCTCGATAGCATCATGGCCGGGTTGCTCCACGACACCGTCGAAGACTGCGAAGTTTCACCCGAAGAAATCGAAAAGCTCTTTGGCAAGAACGTCGCGCAGATCGTCGTGGGCTGTACTAAAATTTCGAAGATCAAGTTCAAGAGCAAGGAAGAATCGCAGGCGGAGAACTTCCGCAAGATGGTGGTCGCCATGGCGCAGGACCTGCGCGTGATCATCGTGAAGCTCGCCGATCGCATGCACAACATGCGCACGCTCCAGTACGTCTCGAAAGAAAAGCAGATGGCGAAGGCGCAAGAAACGCTCGACATCTACGTGCCGCTCGCAAGTCGCTTGGGTATCAACTCTGTAAAAGGTGAACTGGAAGATTTGTGCCTTCGCTACCTCCACCCGGATACTTACTATCGCCTCGCTGAGAAGATCAGCATGAAGAAAGCCGAGCGTGAGGAATACATCCGCGACACCATCGACACGATCCAGGAAAAGTTGATGGAGTACAGCGTGCAGGCCGATGTGAGCGGGCGCCCGAAGCACTTTTATTCAATCTACAAGAAGATGGCCCAGCGGGGCGTGGACTTCGATCAGATCCAGGACTTGCTCGCGTTCCGCGTGCTCACCGGGAACATCACCGAGTGCTACAAAGTCCTGGGCGTCATTCACAGCGCCTTCACGCCGGTGCCCGGTCGCTTCAAGGACTACATCGCCATCCCCAAAGTGAACAACTACCAGTCGCTTCACACCACGGTCATTGGGCCGGGAGCAGAACGGATTGAGATTCAGATTCGTACGTTTGAGATGCACGAAGTTGCTGAGCGCGGTGTGGCCGCGCACTGGAAGTACAAACAGCGCGACCAGAACGCACCGGCGGCGAAACTCAAGTGGGTGGAAGAGCTCATGGAGTTCAACCAGAACGTCACGAACTCCAGCGAGTTCATGGACGTCGTCAAGAACGACCTCGACGTCGGGGGCATTTTTATTTTCACACCGGCCGGTGACGTTAAAGAATTACGTTACGGCGCGACGGCTTTGGATTTTGCCTACTCGGTCCACACGCAGGTGGGGAACCAGTGCGTCGGTGCGAAGGTCAACGGCAAGATGGTGCCGCTCAAGTACCGCTTGAAGTCGGGCGACACCGTTGAAGTGCTCACCTCGAAGACTCAGGTGCCATCGAAAGACTGGCTCAAAATCTGTAAGACCTCACGTGCCATTACAAAAATTAAGCAGTACTTGCAGAAAGTTGAGCGCGATAAGCATCACGTCGATGGCGAAGAAATGCTCGACCGGGCCCTGAAGCGTTACAGCACCACCGCCAAGTCCCTAGAGAAGCAAGGTGCTTTCCATGATGCTTACGATCACTTTCATGTGAAAACGTTGGAAGAGCTGCAAGTTCAGATCGGTGCCGGCATGCATGCCCTAAGGGATGTCCTGCCGTTGGTAAAAGGGATTGATTATCAGGAAGAAGTGCAAGAAGAGGCACCGAAAGAAACCTTTGCTGAACAGATTGCCAAAAATGCACGACGCTCTATCGGCCGGGACAATGCGGTCATCGTCGACGGGCTCGATGATGTGCAGGTTCGCATGGGCCGCTGCTGTAATCCGATTCCCGGCGATCCGATCGTTGGCTTCATCACGCGCGGTCGGGGCATCACGGTCCACACGGTGGGTTGCCACCGCGCCCACGAGGTCGAGAACTCACGCCGCTTGAACGTCGAATGGAACCGCGGTTACGCGTTCGCGCACCCAGTGAACATCCGCGTGATGACTCACGATAAGCCCGGTATTCTGTCGAAGATCTCCAAAACGATCACTAATGGGGGCATCAACATTCGCGCCGCCATGGCCCGCTCGTTGCCGGATCAGAAGGGCAGCTTCGTGTTTGAGATTGAAGTGAAGGACTACTCTGAGCTCCTCAAAACAATCTCTGCGATTGAACAGATGGAAGAAGTCATCACCGTATCTCGCGCCTAATGTTTGACGACGCACGCCGCCTCTGGCGACAATAGATGTATGAAAATCCTCATTACCGCGGCCCTCATTTTGACTTCTTTTGTCGGGTACACCCAGGAGGTAGAGCTTGATCCGTTGCCGATGACGGAAGAAGACCTCGCGCCCTTGTTGGATGCGCCCCCAGTAGAAGAGACTCCCATTGCTGAGACACGACCCGATGACGTGCCGGCGTTGGTTGAAGATCCTGCACCGGTCCCTGTGGAATCCGCTGCGCCCGTTGTCGAAACCGAAGTCGCCCCACCCGTGGTCGAAGAAGTCGTCGTCGAGACGCAGGTCGAACCGGTCGCCGAGCCGAAAGCCGAACCGAAGATCGAGTCGACAGCGCAAATCGACGACGAAGACATGCCGTTCAATCATCGCAAGAGTCACTGGATTGCGAACTTCGGATTCGAGACAGTGAAGTACACCGTGCCACTGGAGTTCGCTGGCGCGAGCGAGGACTTCGGAGAAAAAGATCGCGATCTCTACGGCGCGCGCCTCGGCTTCGGCCGCGATTTTTACCTCGGCGCTGGCTTCTTGTTCCAGGGCCGTGTCGATGGGTACTACATGGGGACATTGTTTGAAGGCATTCAAACTGCCGACCCGGAGTTTCCCGGTACCGAAGTTTCGAACGAGAAAGACACGGGCTCCTACTACGGCGCCGATGCCGTCGCGCACCTGGGTTGGATGTTCGATTACAAAACTAAGAATCCCTTCCTCGGTGACATGGCCTATCTCGCGATGGAGCTCTTCGTCGAGGCCGGCGTTGGTAAAGGAAGGTCCTACCAGCGCAAAGAGTATAACTTCGATGCCGCGAGCGTCGACCAGTACGACTTCATTATGGAAGACGAATTCACCACCCAGACCGTCTCTGCAGGTATCAACATCCTCTCGACGAGCAGCGGCTTCTACCTCTACCTCAAGGGTACTCAGGTCAATCTGAGCCTCGATAAGCGTGATATCCGTGAGAAGCGCCTCGAAGGCGGTGCCTCGGGCTCGTCTGCGGGCAGTTTCGTAAAGCGCTCCGACAATAGTGCCGATATAGATCCTGTCACTATTTTCGCTCTCGGCGGGGGATACAAGTTTTGAAATGTGCCATCTCATTCATCGTTCTGGCCCTTCTGGTTGCCGCCTGTGGCAAGTCTGAGGGCGTTTGGGATGAGTTAGATGCTGCTGACCGCGCCGCCATCACCACACGGGCCTATAACGAGTGTAAGGCAGAAACGGCGTCGGACTTTGCGGATTTTCAGGCACGCTCGGCGGCCGTATACACCTCGACTGCTTGGGAACGAAGCGACGCTTGGAAGCACGAGCTTAAGAACGGTGCGACGGTTGATACGACTCATAATCTTCGCATCTGGAAAAATGCCGGCGATGAGCTGTATCTCCTCATTGAACGTGTGATCGGATCGAACACGCGTGTGTATTTCCTGCGTATCCCCAAAGCCATTAATCAAGAAATGATTGAAGATCTCAACGAGCAGTACTGCCGCAAGCAGATCGCGATGAGCACGGGCCCGAGCCAGTCTTCAGCGACTGAAGAATACATCATCCCCAGTGGGACGAATACGAAAGAGTACACTGACACGTCGACCTTCGATCACGATGAGCTGGCCTACATGGGCGGGATCTGGCGAAGAAAGCAAGTCATCGTGACTAAAGACGACGACGATGATGTGACGAACACGACAACACTCACCAGTACGTTTTCTTCCGTGAGCACCAGTGGCATGCCAGCTCTGAGCGCCGACTACACCACGTACGCGGGAGCCACTTTCTGCGATATCACGGAACCAGCGGAAGATGTTTCAACGGGGATTAGCTTCGTCCTGCCTTACGTGGTGTCGGAAACGTGTCCGGCCACCGTGCCTGGGACCTGGGCGATCGCACCCTAGGCAAACGTCAGCAAAAACCACGCTCTTAGCGTCTTGATGTTTTCAATGATCAGCTTCTTAATGTTCGCGAATGTCGACCAGTCACTCGACACGCCTTCGTAGTAGATCGCCATGGGCCGTTTGCCGATCTGGGCACGGAAGATCATGCGCACGCGCAGCACGTGGTAGTCCGACGTGACGACGAGCACTCGCTCAATCTTCTCTTGAGCAGCGTCGAGATGCTCGAGGGTCTCGCGCACGTTTCCGAGGGTATCGACCGCTTCGTAATCGATGTCCACCTGCATGGGCGATGCGAGGATCGTTTCTGCGTCCTGGTGGCCCGCCATGATCGTGCGCAGGTTGTTCGCTCCGTGAACGCCGGAGATGAGCATCTTCGCTTCGGGCCACTTGCTCGTGAGTTCGAGGGCGCGCTTGATGCGGCCTTTGTCGCCGGTGAAGACGACGATGGCATCCGGAGCTTTCTGGTAGAGGCCTTCCGCCGTGCGATTGGCCTCGGTGCGTGCGGTGACGACGGTGAAAATCAAGAAGGTCGCGTAGAGCACAACGACGCCCGCGAAGCCCACCGCGGCGTTGAGAGCGAGTCTCACGGCGCGGGTCTTACGGGTTTCGAAAATGTACTTACGCGAGAAGACCATGGTCTTCCTTAACCTTGAGCTGCGATCACTTCGATCTCAACGACGGCACCCTTTGGAAGGGCCGGCACTTGGACCGTGCTACGAGCGGGGAACGGAGCTTGGAAGAACTTGGTGTAGGCTTCGTTCACTTTGCCGAACTGCGCGAGGTCGGTCATGAAGATGGTCGTCTTCAAGATGTGCGCACGTGTAAGGCCCGCGCCTTCGAGTAGGCCGTCGATGTTCTTCAACACCTGTTCGAGTTGCGCGTCGAAACCTTCGCGCATGTTGCCTTGGAGATCCAAACCAATCTGACCAGAGAAGTACCAGACACCCTGGTGTTTCACGCCTTGGCTGTAAGTGCCGACGGCGGCGGGAGCTTTCGGGGTACTGAGAATTTCACGTTGCATCGGATGCTCCTTAGTGCTTCGCCGTCTGACCGGTTTTGATTTCTTGTGAGATCAAAGCGGTGAGGTGGGCCATGTTCACGATTTCTTCGGTGGTCGCTGTGCGCTGGACGATGTTGATCGCGTACTGCAGTGGCAACAAGATCGGGCCGACCGGAGTCGCGCCGCCGAGCTGCACCAACAGCTTGTAGCTGATGTTCGCAGAATTCAAATCCGGGAACACTAACACGTCGGCGCTCTTGTCGAGCGTACAGAAATCGAAGAGGTTCTTCATGATCTCGTGGTTCGTCGCCACGTCCGCTTGCATCTCGCCGTCGGCGATGAGGTTCGGATCCATTTTCTTCGCGAGCTTCAGTGCTGCCGCCATCGACGTCGGAGAGTCACTGCGGTTCGAGCCGAAGTTCGAGTAAGAAAGGAACGCCACACGCGGCTCTTTCTTCATCAAGCGACGGTAGAGCTCCGCCGTTGAAACGGCGATGTCTGCGACGTCCTCCGTCGTAGGATTCGATTGCGCCGTACAGTCAGCGAGGAACACGACACGTTGTTTGAACACCAGCACCATCACGCCGGCCACTTTCGAGCGGCCTTCGCGAGTTGAGCCAACGACTTTCATGATCGGGCGCATACACTCCGGATAGTTTTGTGTCGCACCGGTGACCATGCCGTCAACGAGACCGTTGGTGACCATCATCGAGCCGAAGTAGTTCGAGCGTTTCATTACGTCGCGAGCAAACGACGCCGAGACGCCTTTGCGCTGACGAGACTTAAAATAGCTCTCGACGAAACCTTCGTAGTGATCGGTGTCTTCTGGGTGCATGATCTCGATCTCTTTGAGGTGAGAAAGATTTAAAGCATCCATCTTCTTGTGGATGGCTTTTTTGCTACCCAAAAGAATCGGATCAATCAAACCTTCATCCACCAACGTCGAGACAGCTTTCAACACGCGAGGCTCGGTGCCTTCGGCGAAGATGATCTTCGGACGATCGCTGCCTGGAAGGCGTGAGCGGATGTGGCGCATGAAAGAGCCGCCCTGGCCCATGCGCTCAGTGAGAGACTGGGCGTAGAGGTTGAGGTCTTCGATGTGGATGCGTGCTACGCCGGAGTCCATGGCCGCTTTCGCTACCGCTGGACAGACGCGTGTGAGCACGCGCTTGTCGAAAGGTTTTGGGATCAGGTACTGGCGACCGAACGAGAAGTTCATGTTGCCGTAGGCGCGCTTCACTTCTTCGGGAACTTCTTCTTTCGCAAGTTCAGCAAGAGCGCGAGCCGCCGCGATCTTCATCGCTTCGTTGATCTTGCGTGCGCGCACATCAAGGGCACCGCGGAAGATGAACGGGAAACCAAGCACGTTGTTGACTTGGTTCGGGTAGTCCGTCCGGCCTGTGGCCATGATCGCATCGTCACGGACTTCGGCGACTTCTTCTGGCGTGATCTCCGGGTCGGGGTTGGCCATGGCAAAAATGATCGGATCCTTCGCCATGCTACGAACCATGTCTTTCGACACGAGTCCTTTGGCCGAGCAACCGATGAACACGTCGGCGCCGTTCATCGCATCACCCAAGGTCCGGGCCTTGGTGTCGACGGCGTACATGTCTTTGTACTTGTTCATCCCGTCGGTGCGGCCCTTGTAGATCACGCCCTTCGAGTCGACCATCGTGAGGTTTTCTTTTCGAATCCCGAGGTCCACGAAGAAGTTACAGCAGGCGATCGCCGCAGCACCTGCTCCGCTGACGACCATCTTCACTTGCTTGATGTCACGCTTGGTGATCTCGAGCGCGTTCAAGAGAGCGGCACCACCGATGATGGCCGTGCCGTGTTGGTCGTCGTGGAAGACAGGGATGTCCATGATTTCGATGAGGGCCTTTTCGATCTCGAAGCACTCGGGGGCCTTGATGTCTTCGAGGTTCACGCCACCGAAGGTCGGCTCGAGGGCCTTCACGGTGCGGACGACTTCTTCGACGGTCAGCGCGTTGATCACGATGTCGAAGACGTCGATGTCGGCGAAGCGCTTAAAGAGAACGCCTTTCCCTTCCATCACCGGTTTGCTGGCGAGGGGACCGATGTTGCCAAGACCCAAGACGGCCGTGCCGTTGGAAAGTACGGCGACCAAGTTTCCTTTGGCGGTGTACTTGTACACGTCCTCTGGATTCTTCGCGATCTCGAGGCACGGGCCCGCCACACCTGGAGAGTAGGCGAGCGAAAGGTCGCGTGCGGTCAGGCACGGTTTCGTAGAAGTGATTTCAATTTTCCCGGGACGGCCTTGTGAATGGTAATCAAGGGCCTGACGGTATTTTTCTTCGTTAGAAGCATCTTTGTTCGTACTCACGCGAACACATCCTTTGGTAAGAATTTGGAAAAGTTACGATAGCAGGTCTAGTGAGGGGTTGCTACCGAAGTGCTGCGCGTCAGTGAGTAGACAAGTCCTAAAACTGACGCTGCTAGGCCGGCATAAAATTCATCAAAAGGCATAGGCCAGTACTTGTTCGTAATAGAGAACAGCGTCATGCCTACAATGCCCGGCACAACAGAAGACAAAAACCCTTTTTCAGAGAGCGTACCGGGGCGCCACAGCCCCCACAGCAGGGCCGGTAAGAGGCAGGCCGAAATCATTCCGCCCAAAGTTTTCCAGACCAACACGATGCTGCCGCCGAAAAGGGGTGCGATCAACCACGCCATGAGGCCACAAAAAATCATGCCGCCTTTGAGCCACCACTTGCCGTCTTTGTTCAGGAGATCGGAGGTGAGTGCAGCACCGGCGGTGAAGAGATAGGAATCGAGCGTGGAAAGAATCGTGGCGAGAATTCCCGCGAGGAAAAGTCCGCGAAGTCCGCTGGGAAGTTCTTGCAGGCCGAGCAAAAGATAGGATTGTTCGGGAAGCGCGGTCGGCAACACGGCCCGGGCGTAGAGGCCTCCGAGTGTCGTTGCAATATCAAAAATAATCCATACGCCGGTGGCGATGTAGAGTCCGCGCTTCGCGGTTTTTAAATCTTTCGCCGCTTGCACACGCTGATGAAAGTTCGGATCCACCAGTGTTCCGAGGGCGATGGCGCCCCAGATGAAGAGTGCGCTCCAGTCGTTGCCGCCCGTGGGGTCCCAGTGCGCAGCGGGGACGTTCGCCGACAAGAACTCGAAGCCCCCGTAGTTCATCCAGCAAAAAACCACGATGGTCCAGACGGAAATCACCATCACGATACACTGGATAAAATCCGGATAGACCACGGCACGCAGTCCGCCCCACAGGCCGTAGCTGTAGAGGAGCAGCAGTCCGAGAAAAGCGGCGTGCCACCAGTCGATCCCCAGAAGAGGTCCAAGGAAATGACCCAGGCCCGCGACGTAGCCGATGGGGAGGAGGTTGGCGAAGGCGAGCAGGGCGGTGAGTTTGCGAGCGTTGCCGCCGAACATTTTACCGGAGAGATCGGCGAGGCCCGTGGCATTGAATCGGCGCACGCGCGTGACCATGAAGAGCGCGAAGAAGATGTACGTGCCGTACCAGAAGGCGCCCTGGGTGACGAAGTTGAAGACTCCGCGCTCGAACGTCAGCGCCGTCACACCAAAGATGCCACCGTACCAGGTGGCGACAAGAGATGTGACGAAAAGAGGCAAGGTGAGGCGACGGCCCATGAGGAGGAGCTCGAGCGGAGAGTTTTCGTCTCCACCAGCGCGTTTAGCGACGCGTCCACCCCACCACACCGAAGCGATGGTGACGGCAAGAACCGCAAAAAACACGATTCCATCGGCCAATGATAGCGATGAATAGAGAGCAGGCATGGCCTCATCATAGGATTTCGGGGTATTGTTGTGAACGTGAAATTGTTCATCTTTATCATAAATCTCATCTGGCTTACTTCCTGCGTTGAGCAGGTCAAGGAAAGCGTGCGTTCGCTGACGGGAAGCCCGCCCGCCTCCGTGGAAGATTCACCGGCCAGCTACAAGCCAGAACCGCCTCCCGCGATGGACCAAGACCAGGCCATCCAGATCTCTCCGAAAGAGCGCACCCTCACTTTGTTCGCGCAGTTCAATCGCTCGCCCGACGACACCCTCTACGGTTTGGTAATGAGTGAGTTCACCGCTAACAAGGCCCTCTTCAACGTGCCGACCGATGAGGCGCTCAAAACGGCTCTCAATCGCTCCATCACGAACATTCAGCAAGGCGACCGCCTCACGCTGCGCCTGCTCGTCCAGCTCCTGCCGATCTTGCCCGGTGACAACAAAGAATTTCTGCGCGGAGTGATTGCGCGCGGGTTCGACAGTGCGCCCGGTGTCCTGAGCGACATCCTCGCTCGCAGTAACGAAGACAAGCTTTGTCTCATCGTGAGTCTCATCCCACCGGAAGTCACACCCGAAGCGAAAAAAGATTTCCTCGAAAATCGTTTGAACACCTTGCTAGCGCTCAGTGGCGACACGACGCTGGGTCCGTTTGGCCGCGGCTACGCTGATGCCTGCATTCGCACCTTGCAGCTCGCTCTCAACATGACACCAGCGGAAACCAACGGCACCGCGCCTGTGGCCGCAGAGCCACCTGTCGCTGTTCCAGATCAGGCTCCGGTCGATGCCGTTCCTGCTCCCGTAACAACACCCGTCACACCATGATCCAAGTCACGGGCCTCGCCAAATCCTACGGCATGCAAGTTTTATTCGACGACCTCAACTTCACGCTCGGTCGCGGAGAGAAGATCGGTCTTGTTGGCCGCAACGGCGCCGGCAAATCCACGCTGCTAAAAATTCTCCTCGCAGAAGAATCCCCCGACGAGGGCAAGGTCACCATTCCGTCGCGCTACCGCGTGGCCACGCTCAAGCAGCACTTGACCTTCAGCGAACCGACCATCCTCCAAGAGGCGTGCCTTTCCTTGCCCGACGACCAGAAGTTCGATTCGTTCCGTGCGGAGAAAATCCTCATGGGGCTGGGCTTCGGGCTCGCGGATTTTTCCCGTGCGCCGGCGGAGTTTTCCGGCGGCATGCAGATCCGCTTGAATCTCGCGAAGGTTCTCCTGCAAGATCCGGACTGCTTGTTTCTGGACGAACCGACCAACTACCTCGACATCGTCGGCATGCGCTGGCTCACGGGCTGGCTGCGCGCCTTCCGCGGCGAACTCATTCTCATCACCCACGACAGCGGGTTCATGGATTCCGTTACGTCCCACACCATGGGACTGTGGCGCCAGAAACTCGTGAAGGTTCCCGGTGGAACGAAGAACTTCTACGCCAAGCTCGCCGAGGAAGAAGACATCTACGAGAAGACGCGCGCCAACCTCGATCGCAAACGCAAAGAGATGGAAGACTTCGTCGAACGCTTCAAGGCGAAGGCGAGCAAGGCGACGCAGGCCCAGTCGCGCATGAAGATGCTCGAGAAGATGGGCGAGATGAACGAGCTCGCGGCCGTGCAGACGCTCGACTTTAGTTTTAATCACGTGGACTGCCCGGGGAAAACGCTACTAGAAATTAAAGATCTGAGCTTCGGCTGGGACAAATCCAACCCGCTCTTTCGCGATCTAAACTTCGCCATCCAGCGCAACGACAAGATCGCCGTGATCGGAAAAAACGGCAAAGGGAAGTCGACGCTCCTGAACGTTATCGCCGGTGAAATCACGGCGGACACGGGCAGCATTCGCCAGCATCCCTCGATGCTGTTGGGGCACTTCGGCCAAACCAACATTTCGCGCTTGAGCAGCAACAGCACAGTGGAAGATGAGATCAGCTCGGCGAATCCCGGACTGGGCCAGCAGCGCGTGCGCAGTATCTGCGGCACCATGATGTTCTCGGGGGATCTTGCGAAGAAAAAAGTATCTGTGCTCTCCGGTGGCGAGCGCGCTCGGGTGTTGATCGGCAAGCTACTGGCGCGGCCGACGAACTTGCTGCTGCTCGACGAGCCCTCCAACCACTTGGACATGCAATCCGTCGAAGCACTCTTGGAAGAGCTCAAAGTTTATCCCGGCGCCGTCATCGTGGTGACCCACTCCGAAGACTTCGTGCGCCAGCTCGCGCAGAAGCTCATCGTCTTCCGTGGCGATCGCGCGGAGTTCGTCCTCGGTGACTACGAAGACTTCTTGAATCGTGGTGGCTGGGGCGACGAGGAGGCCGGCGTCGAAAAGCCGGTGGTGAAGCGGGACCGCAACGAGGTCAAGCGCCTACGCACGGAGATCATTCAAGAACGCTCGCGCACGCTCAGCCCGCTGAAGAAAAAAATCGAAGTACTGGAGCACGACATCGACGCACAAGAAAAACGCGCCAACGTGCTGGAAAATAAATTGATCGAAGGTGGCGGCGACGTGGCCTCTCTCGCAAAAGAGCTGGGCGTGCTTCGCAAGTTGATCGATACCGCGTTCGAAGATCTCACGAAAGTGAGCCTCGATCATGATGGCTTACTCGCAGGATTTGAGAAGCGTCTTACAGAACTCGGTGAGCCCTAGGGCTTCTTCGCAAAATCTAACACGCGCTCAGCGAGATCGTCCTGCCAGCTCTCTTTGAGCTGCCGGTCCGGCTCGAACTGCGCCACCCACTGGCCATACTCGAAGAACATGACGGTCGGTCGGGTGTTGATGGGATAGGCCTGCAGGATGTCGAAGTTGCGAAACCCCACGTCGACGCCGAGGAGCTGCCAACCGTGCGTCTTGATCTCGACACCGACGGCGTCGAGCTTACGTTCGAAGAGAAAACACGAGCGACTCGGAAACGAAGACCAGAGGCACGAGCCATCGGAGAAGACCACGACCACACGGGCGTGGATCGGCTCGACGCTCGAGGTGAATCCGGCGGAATCTAAATAGGAGATGTGCTCAACAGGAAATGCCGAGGGAATCGTCTGGGCGTAGGAGTATCCTGAAAGCAGGATGAAAAGGGTAAGGGCCAATCGCATGGTGGGATCATGCCATAGCTCGAAAATTTAGGGCGCGGGTGAGAGGAATTTACACGCCCAGCGGGTTGATCCTATGTCGTAGAAACCACGTCCAGACAGTGCCAGCGACACTCGGTGAGTCGCTAAAGTCAGGCACCTGGGGACGGTCCACGTACTGCACGCCTCCGGTGATCTTCATGGATTCGAGGGTTTCCATGTAGTGACTGGCCTTCGTATCTCCGCACTGACCTTGCTGCAGACTCAAGGCGAGCGCTTTACCAGCGGTGCCTTCCGACCAGATGAACTCCTGCTGAGAAGCGGGTGAACGGCTTTCACTGAAACCGCGGCGGTTGCCACTGACCACACTCAAGCGACACGACGCCTGGAGTGCACTTTGGAATTTTTCTTTGAGCGGTAAGTGCGAGAGTGCGAGTACACTCCAGGATTGGTTGTCGAGGTAGAACTCACTGCGATTGATCTTGCCCGTGAGCATATTCACGCCCGACCAGAAATGACCATCGACTTCGTCCCACAGGCCGACGGAAAAATCTTCGAGCTGCTTCTGGGATTTTTCCCAGCGCTTGTCCGCACTCAAAATAAACGCGAGTCGGAACGCGGCCACGCCGTCGAGAGCATGTTCGAGAGCGGCGACTTCGCGTTCGTTCCATTTCGTTTTTTTGTTATCCACAGATGAGAATCGCAGCCCGTGTTGCTTCAAGCGTGGGATGAAAACGATGTTCTTTTCGAGGTGGGTGAGTGAGTTTTTCCAAACATTTTGAAAACTTCTATCCTTGGATTCTTTCTCGTAAGTGAGCACGGCGAGCGCGGCCCAGGCGATGGCACCGTGCGGGCGCATGTCGCCCTCGCTAGGGTGAGGGCTTTTGCCATCGAGGTAATAGGAGAAGTACCAGGTGCCGTCCGGGTTCTGCACGGTCTCGAGAGTTTTCACGAGTTGCTTCGCTCGTACGTGATCACCGCTGCGGCTGAAGGCGATGATGGCGAGTGCTTGATCGTACAAGTAACTTTGCGAGCGGTCGGTGTAACTTTGAATGAAGGCCTGATCGGTCTTGAATGGACGCAGCTGGCCCTCGAGCCATTGCATCTCCGTACTCTGGGCCGTGACGGCGCCCATGAGCATGGCTATCCCTGTGATCAGTCTTAACACCGCCACATCCCCTCTGTTTCAACCTGTGATTCAAGAGTCTTTTCGTCAGGAATCAGGGAATACTTGAGTACTTTAGGTGTGTGGAATGGCTGCTTTAAAATACGGGGAGTTACCGGCCAACTTTTGCATGTAGGGAAGGGTATCTTCCTGTTGAGGAGTGGGGAGATTGGCCCACGGAAGGACATGTTCTTCGGGGACATAACGGAAAGTGAAGTTAATCCGGCGAGTGCGGAAGCCTTCGATGGGTGGGCCCAAGAGTTCACCACGCTTATCTTCGACTCGTTGAACGCGATGGAAGGTTTGTTTTTTCCAGCGATCGCCGCCGAAAATTTGCAACGACGAATCTTCCAACCACTGCGAGAGCACTTCGTTGCTTTTGCCCAAGGTTGCTTTGCCTTCGACGAACTGGAAGAACGCGCGGTCACCGAGCGAGAGCGAACCCACCGGGCCCGGCTCGAAATCTTTGTGCTCACCCACGCGCGCATTATCGACCCATTTCTCCTCTGAGAACTCGCTGCCGTAAAAATTCACGAGGCAGGTATTGAGGCGCCATTTCTCCGGGAAAAAGTTTTTCGGCAAGCGCTTGCGAGCGACGAATTCGATGCGGTCGACGATCTCGGCGAGGAGCTTCGGATAGGGCTCGGCCTTCACACATCGATGCAAGATTCCTTCCGGTGGATGGTAGTAATCTAGGCAGGCGAACTGCCAGTTCCCGAGCCAGTACACCGGCCGCAAAAGTCGGCGCTGCTTATCGCTCGGCGGGGGTGGATTATTGACCGAGAAGCGCATTTCCCAGAGGGGATGAAGGGTATCGATCCAGGCCAGAAGTTGCGCCCTTTGCTCACGGGTGAGGAAATGGCGCTGATAGATCAGGCCCAGCGGGAGGTCACCGGAGTTAGGAGTTGGACGAGGCATCCCATGGGGATAGGCCCCCCTCGTAAAACCGTCCAGCGGTCATGGAAAAAATACTCGGTTTATCCCTCTTGCATGACCTTAAAGCTATAGTGCGCCCATGGATTTAGTGATTGAAAAAGCGCGCCTCGACGACGTCGACGAGCTGCTAAAACTCTACTTCGAGATCTACGGCGCGGACTACCCCGTGAAGTACGGCACTGACCGGACGTCGATGGCGCACACCATTTCGTCGGAAGCCTATGTGTGGCTCGTCGCCCGCGACCTGGAAAAAAATAAGATCGCTGGCTCGGTGGTGTTTGAGCTCGACCGCGCGGATCGCGTGGGGAAAGTTTCCGCGGCGGTGGTGAAGCCCGCCTACCGTGGTGAGAGTCTCGCCACGCGCATGATCGGGCCTATGGTTGAAGAGCTCCTCGCCGAGGGTATCGTCGACTCCATGTACACCACCGTTCGCACCGTGAGCATGGCGCCGCAGATGATTTTTATTAACTGCGGTTTTCTCTCGCTCGGCATCTTTCCGAACGCGCACAAGCTCACCGACTACGAGACCTTCACGCTCTTCGCAAAGTTCCGCAAAGGCGTCCTCGAAAAGCGCAAGCCGATCCGCACACACGGAAAGCTCGCGCCGATCTACGCCGTCTTGAACAACGAACTCGCCGAGCGTGGCATGCCGATGGGATCGGTCACCTTTGATGCGCCCGCGCTCTTGCCGGAAGAAAAATCCGACGTGAAGTTCGAATGCATCAATGCGCCCAACCACGTGAAGCGCCTCTTTCAGAAAACTTTCACCGATCCCTACGATCGCTTCTATCCGTTCCACGATCCCAACACACTCATCGAAACTCCGGACGGCGAAACCCAAATCTGGGCGCACCTTTCAAAAGGTGACGGCTACTGCGCCATCGTGAACTTCGGCAAACCGGTTTACGAATTGCGCGGTATGTTCCGCAACCTCATGCGTCTGTTGCGCGAGCAGGGCGTGTCGTACATCGAAGTCTTGATCAGCGTCGAACACATCCGCTCCATCGAAGTCTTGATCCAGTCGCAGTTCCTTCCCTCGGCGCTCTATCCGGCGATGATGAGCCGCGATGGTTACCCCATGGACTTCGTGGTCATGAGCCGCACCGTCGAGCCTCTCAATTTCCGCGGCATCACGATCGATAGTTCGTTTAAGCCGTACATGGATCAATACGTCGAGCTGTGGAAGAAGATGCATCTCGAGACACTCGAAGTGTTTAACGACTATGAGTGACCTAATCGTTCCGGATCAAAGCCGTTTAGCGAGTGTGCAAAAAGTCTGTCTGGCCTTCCAGTATCCTTATGATTCGATGAACGAAGAGGATTTCCTCCAATCCATGCGTGATGTGACGGCATGGCATATGGAAAACTCGCTTTTTTATCGCAAGCTCGCAGAACTCGAGAACTTCACACCGGCCACCATCAAAACTAAAGCTGATCTTGCCAGAATCCCAGCGGTGCTGGCGCATTTTTTTAAAGAACACGAAGTCTTGTCTGTTCCGCGTGAAGACGTTGCTCTTCATCTGACGTCGTCGGGCACCACGGGCCAGAAGTCGCAGGTCTTCTTTGACAACTGGAGCATCAAAGCTCCACAGACCATGCTGGATCGGATCTTTGAACACTACGGCTGGGTGACACCTGCACAAAAAGTAAACTACCTCCTCTATACCTACGAAACCGAAGAAGGATCGAAGCTCGGCACGGCCTACACCGATCACTACCTTTGTAAGTATGCTCCCGCTGACGAAGTCAGCATTGCGCTTCGCTTGCAAGGAGACGGTTCGCATAATTTTGATTTCTCGGGTGTGCTGGGGGCCCTGCGTCGCTTCGAGGCGGCCGGGCTTCCGGTGCGTATCTTTGGCTTCCCCGCCTTTCTTGCGGAAACACTCGAGCGCATGGATCTACTCGGGATCACACTCAAGCTTCATGCCGATTCATTGGTGTTCTTAGGCGGCGGCTGGAAAGGCAAAGCGTCGAAGGCCATCCCGAAGAAAGAACTCTACGCCCAAGCCACGCGTGTCTTGGGAATTCCCGATGCACGTCTGCGGGACGGTTTTGGTTCAGTCGAGCACTGCATCCCTTACGTAGAATGTGCTCAGCATGAATTCCATATTCCCGTTTGGTCAGAGGTTATTATCCGGGATGTGAAGACTCTTGAACCGATCAAAAACGGCGTCGGTTTTCTTTCGTTTGTCTCTCCGTACATGACATCCATGCCGGCCCATGCAGTGGTCATGGGAGATCTCGCGTCTCTGCATTCAAATTGCCCTTGCGGCAATGCGCGTCCATTTTTTAGACTGCAAGGTCGCGCCGGTACGACTCAAAATAAATCCTGCGCCATCGCGGCCGCAGAAATCCTCGGGAGGTCTTCATGAAGAACTCCTTTGAGACACTGTCGCAAATGACCGGCGAGGCCCTCAGTCTTCCACTCTCGACGAGCGAACTTTTAGCGGCGTTTGCCAAATTTGCGGAAGGCCTGAATGAGGGCGCAGAGTTTCGCGCGAAGGCGACATCCATTCTCAAGGCTGCGGATATTCCTGCGCATCAAATCACCGAAGGGCTCGATGGCATCAAGGCCTTCTTACAAACCAAAACTCTCAAAGCCAAACTTCGTCGTGAACTCGGCGACGAAGATCCCTTCGCGCTTCGACGCATCGACTTTCAGCAGGCCGTGTTCGAAGGCTGGGCACCCTTAGGTCTGATCGTCCACGTGGCACCATCCAATGCCTGGACCGTTGGGTTCTTGAGCGTGGTGGAAGGCTTGCTCGCCGGCAACGTGAACTTTTTGAAACTTTCATCTAACGAATCTGATTTCGCTCTCGAAGCGCTGAACTTTCTTGCTCGTCAAGAACCGACAGGTGCTCTTCGTGCCCGTATTCATGCCGCGCGAGTGCCATCCACTGATAAAGAGCAGCTAAAAAATCTGCTCGCGCAAGCCGACGGTGTGGCCGCCTGGGGTGGGGAGGAGGCCATTCGCTCTCTCAGAGAAATGACTCCAGAAGGGGCGCGTTTTGTGGATTGGGGCCCGAAGATCTCTTTTGCTTATTTCACGCCCGCAGGTGTGACGCCGGAAGCTTTGATGGGACTCGTGAAAGAAGTTTGCGAAGGCGACCAGCAGGCCTGCTCAGCTCCACAATGCGTGTACCTGGAAACAGAGGATAAAGAAGCGCTCGATGCTTTCTCGCAGGCGTTGGCGATTACTTTTGAAGCGATGGCAGCTGACTTTCCAGCGCGCACACCGGATATGGCCGAGCAAAGTGAGATCACCGTTGTGACACGTATGCAGGAACTCAAGCGTGCCCTGGGCGAGGGTGACACGATTAAAGGTGAGGGCTGGCGTTTGTTGATTGATAGCAAACCAGGCCTTCGTCCGTCGCCGCTCTACAGAAGTTTGTGGGTGAAGGCGATCACACGCAAAGAACTCGTCACGACACTTCGGCCCTTACGTCGCTACCTGCAAACGGCAGGTGTTTCAGCGACGCCGCTGGAAACGACTCAACTCACGACACTCTTGAGCACGGCCGGTGTTCTTCGTGTCACACCCATGGGTAGCATGATGGGCTCGTATGAAGGCGAGCCCCACGACGGTGTATTTGCACTGACTCGCTACGCGAAATGCATTTCTTTGCGCGGCGACGAGCGCTTCCAGCAGATCGGTCGCCTTGATGAATTAAAACCTACACCCGCCACGAAGCTCACAGGGAAGATCATGGGCAAGGAAGACTTCCAGGCGATGGAAGTGAGCGATGACATGGCGGCGCTCACGTTCCGCAGCGGCGGTAGCTCTGGTGCGCCGAAGTTTTCACGCTTCACCTACTCGGACTACCACGCGCAGATGCGGCTCGCAGGTTACGGTCTCTTAGCAGCGGGACTCAGTCCAGCGACTGATCGGTGTATGAATCTCTTCTTCGGCGGCGGTTTGTACGGTGGGTTTGTGAGTTTCTTTACGATCCTCGAGCTGCTCGAGGCGATCCAGTTCCCTATGGCGGCATTGCCGGAGCACGAAGCGGTGGGAGAGTCTGTCATCACTCATCGCGTGGATACACTTTTAGGCATGCCATCATACCTCGTGCAGCTCTTCGCCGCGAACGATGCGCTCTTCAAGAAACACAAAAGCATTAAAAAGATTTTCTACGGCGGCGAGCACTTCCAGGAATCTCAAAAGCGGCATTTGCAAGATACCTACGGTGTCGAGCTCATCGCTTCGGCGGCCTACGGCAGCGTGGATGCGGGACCTTTGGGGTATCAGTGCACGCACATGAAAGGTTCTGAGCACCATTTACATAATGACTCGCACACATTTGAGATCGTCGCTCTCGATTCAGACACTCCAAGTGATAACGGCCGTCTCTTGGCCACCACACACTTGCGAGAAGGCCAGCACATCCGTCGTTATGATCTCGGTGATCTCGTTCGTCGATTACCTGGTGTGTGCGGCTGTGGTCGTCCGGGATTGCGCGTGGAACTCTTGGGTCGTCATGGAGATGTGGTTCGCGTGGGCTCGTCGTTCTTTAACTACGCTCGCATGAGCCGCGTGCTTGCTGAAGAAGCGGGCTATGCTGGTGAGATGCAATTAAAACTTCTTCCTGGAGAGAAACCCGGAAGCCCTGAGCAGATGGTGCTCATCCTTGATGAGTCGAAAGCACCCACCAACGAAGTCATCGAGAAGATTTTCATTCAGCACGAACCTGATTTCAAAGAAGCGGTTCTGCAAGACCGCGTGCTCACTTGGCGTGTCGAGCGCGTGATGTCGGCGCAGATGGAGCGCACCGCGGGCAGTGGCAAGCTGATTCATGTGATTGACCGGAGGCGTGTATGAGCCTTCATCGTCTTGTCGCTCTCGTACGCGAGAAGTCTCCCTACTATCGAGAACTTTACAAAAATCTTCCCAGCAAGTTACCCAGCACTGACAGCGAACTCTTAGCTCTTTTGCCCGTCATCGATTCCGCGGAGTTTTGGAAGGCGAATTCACTCCAAGACAACACGCTTCTCACGGGCCCCATGAACGATGGCATCGTCTTCAAGAGCGGTGGCACCACCGGCGCTCCGAAATTCTCCGTGTTCAGTCGCAACGAGTGGACGCATTTCTGCCGTACCTTTGGCCGTGGCCTCACGGCAGGTGGATTGCAAGAGGGCGAGCGGGTCGCCAACTTGTTTTACGCTGGTGAGCTCTACGCCTCGTTCATCTTCATCATGAAATCTTTTGAAGAAGCGACCAAGGGCAGTCTGCATTTGCCGCTGGGTGGTGCCACTTCTCCCGAGTCTGTTCTTAAAACCATCCGGGATCTCAGTGCCACGACTGTTGCGGGTACACCGACTCTCTTAGTGCAACTGGCAGAAACCATGGTGAAAGAGGTCGGCCAAGCGCCAAGCCTCAAACGTTTACTTTTTGGTGGCGAAAGTCTCTATGAAGACCAACGCGAGCGCTTGCTGGAAGTTTTCCCGGGCGTCACTATTCAATCCATTGGCTATGCCAGTGTGGACGCGGGTCTGCTGGGCTACGCGGATAAAACCTGTGCCCCAGAGGAGCATCGCACTTTTGGTGCGGAGACAATTTTTGAAATCATCGATGAAGCCACCGGCCAGGCCATCGACGCTTTGGGTGTTGAGGGCAAAGCCTTCGTGACCTATCTCGACCGCACACTGATGCCGATCATTCGTTATCCTGTAGGTGATCGCGCGGTGTGGATGGAAGAGAAGGGCGCGCATGCTGATCGCCGTTTTAAGCTTTTGGGCCGTAGCGAAGAAGCCGCACGCGTGGGTCCTGTTTCCATCTTCTACGATGATGTGCGCGAGATTTTCCATAGCGCAGGATTTTCGCTGACGGGTTTCCAGCTCGTCACCAAACACTTCGAGCGCAAAGACCAGCTGGTGATTCGTTTGGCGCTGGCGCACGAGACTCCAGCAGCGAGCTTAGGCACTGCTCTCCTCAAAGCAAGGCCGATGCTTAAAGAAGAAGCCGAGCGCGGCAACATTCATTTGCCCGTGGTGGAGATAGTGAATCACAGTGAGCTCGAGAAGAATTCGCGGACGGGAAAAATGAAACGCGTGATTGATCTGCGCCAGAAATAAAAAAGCCTCCCGAAGGAGGCCTTTAGAATTATTTCGTCGTGCAAGTGCTGTTGTAAGTCATGCCGTTTTTAAAACGGATGGTCGACGTCAGCTTCCCTGGAAAATCCACTACGATATTCATGAGCTGAACTTCGTCGTCTTTCACGACTGAAGTCAAAACAAAGAACGGGAACTTCGTGATGACGTCAGCGGGGAAGACCGTGAGCGTGCCCGTGCGAGCAAGGCCCAGCTCAGAGGTCTCAGCGTTGCGGCCGTTCGGGCGGAGGGTGAACTCGAAAGACTTATCTTCAAAAGTGGCGGCTTCGTCGTCGAAGCTGAACTCGATCGTAAATTGGTTGCGGAAAGCGTTTTCCACATAAGTGCATTCAACATCAACAGTTTTGGCCATGGCCGGAAGTGACAGCATAAGGGCGAGTGCGATGAATTTCATAGGATCTCCTCGTTAAGTGAGGGCACCATAACGCCGGTGAGCGTTCGAAAGCAAGGTTTTAGAAACCCGCTTGTTCAGCTTCTAACAAAGCGAGGGGAAGGGGGAGTTTGTCCCACCATAACTTGTGCTTTTCACGTAGAGATTTGTTAAGGCTTATCTCTTCGTCCCAGACCTCTTCACGGCGCGCCAAGAGACTTTGATCAGAGCCGCAGCTCTTGCCTTCGCTTTCATTCGTCGCCGTGGGGTTAAAGCCCAAGCAACCATAGGGTTTCACTTCGCGCGGGATGGTGCAGCCGTGATTTTTGCCGGCAAAAAAAGGACAGTCATACGTGCGGCGAAGATAGCTGCGCTTCCCGTTGCCCGGGATCTGATCGAGACGAAACTTCGCCACGCTCGCGCGCAACGCTGTCTTGAGCTCCTCGTTCCAGCGCCCCGCCTCGCGCAGATACTGCAGAACATCTTGGGTCTCGAGCGGCGTGGTCTGCATGGAATTCGCCACGGCCGTGCAGCAGTGGCCTGGACAAGCGGCGCAGTGCTTGCCTTCATCGGCCAAGCGTTGCATTTCAGATATTAAAGGTTGGCGGCGCTCGAAGGATTGCATGAAGGCTTAGATAGCCCATGCGTGAGCTATTTCAAAGCGCGAAATAGTTTTCCCAGTGGAGGAAGCGGCTTTTGGTTAATCGTATCTTCAAAGGCTTGCGCGAGTTCTTTTTGAAATTTGCGGATGGTCTTAAAGATGTCTGTCGCCGACACGTGAGGATCAAGTGAGAAGTCACAGGCTTCCTTACGCAGAATCGTTCCAGCGACTACATTATAAAGAGAATCTGGGACGGCACCGGCATCGATCTCGAGCGCCCAGTCCATCACATCTCCCAGCGACGCCTCAGGAACTTGCTTCAAGAGCCAAATAAGATCAAACAGATCCTTCTCACTGCAACGACTCACCAGCGTCGCGGATTTCATCTTTAGCAGTGTCGTCAAATCGGCCACCACGATTTTATTCGGGAGCATCGTCATCTTGCCTACAGCAAAAAGATGGGCGTCGAGCACGACATCGATCGTAAAGGAATGTCCGCTTAGGGTGGCGAAGGCCTTGAAGTAGTGGGGAGTGTTTTGCAAAATTTCGAGGGTCGCACCCATATCTTTGAGCGAGAGCGCAGCTTTCACCGCTGCGGTTTGCGCACCGGCATCTTGCGTAAAAAGATCCATGTCGTCGGAGCGACGGTGGGCCGCGTAGAATCCAGCGATCGCGGTTCCACCCACCAGCACACAGCCCTGAATATTTTGCGCGAACACATGCACGATCGCTTCTCGGAGAGGGATCGGCAGAGCTTTCTCGGCTAATTGGAAGTTCGGTTCCACTGTTGCTCCCACACTTGGTCCAGCAGCTTGCGTGGGCCTGGATGAATATGCATCTTATAAATGGGGTAGCGATCCCAGAGTGCTTTTTTGTTGCCCACGATTCGCCCGGCGGTCACGAGCCCATAGGTTTGCACAAGACGGGCCACCGCAGGGGGATGCCATTTTTTGGCGGCCAGCACGAGATCTTCGAGAGTGGGGTAGAGCTTGTCCCAGTTGAGCGAGGTCTCGAGCCTTTTCTTTTCTGTGCCCGTTGTTGCCGGTAGTGGTGCCAGCAACGTCTCCATTTTTACATTCAAGACCAGTGCGAGCTTCTGGAGGTGATCGCTGCGTACATGAATTTTTTTTGCGGGATTGAGCCAGTTGCTAATGGCCTGCCGACTGACGCCGATTCTCTTCGCTAGCTGCGTAGGATTCAGTCGATGGGCCTTCATAAGTGTCTGAACGGTGGGAGTATGCACAATAAAGATTATCGGTTAGTTTAAAGCTTGAATCAACTAAACTTTACGAAAATGTGATTAAAATACAAAAATATCAATAACTTGCTCAAAATAATTCCAACTGGCTAAAGTATTGTTTTATTGATGATTTGCGTTGCCGATAAAAGGCCCGTTCGGTAAAACCGTAGCACAACAATACACCATTTTGATTTATGGGAGCACACAATGTCTGATGCTTGGTTTATGTGGGTCAAAACCCCGATCTTTTTCGGCGTTTTCGGTCTCGCACTCGCGGCGTTCTTCTACATGCGGATCATGAGATTGCCTTCTGGCAATGAAACCATGAACCGAATCGCGGGCTACATCCGTGAAGGTTCCATGGCGTTCCTCTGGCGTCAATACAAGGCCCTCGCAGTTTACTGCGTAGTCGTTGCTGGCGTTATCGTTTACGCCCTCGGTGGTGTTGCTGCTGGCTCCTTCATTCTCGGTGCGTTCCTCTCTCTTCTCGCTGGCTACATCGGCATGCGTGCCGCTACCTGGGCCAACTTGAAAACTGTTCAAGCGGCTCGCGAAGGTTCAAAGCCCAACGCACTTTTGACTGCTCTCGACGGCGGCGCGGTCATGGGTTTGTCTGTAGCTGCCTTGGGAACTATCGGCATGGGCGCGATCTACCTCGTCTACGTTGATTCTCCACTTTTGAGCACTGTGCTTCACTCTTTCGCCGTCGGCGCTTCATCGATCGCTCTTTTCGCGCGTATCGGTGGTGGTATCTACACGAAAGCGGCTGACGTCGGTTCAGACATCGCGGGTAAAGTGATCGAGAACATTCCTGAAGACGATCCACGTAACCCAGGTGTTATCGCGGACAACGTCGGTGATAACGTCGGTGACGTGGCCGGTATGGGCGCAGACATCTATGAATCCATGGTGGCGGCGGTAGTCGCGGCGATGGCGATTGCTATCACTTCTACTGAGCTTCCTACTTTGATGGCAGCGGCTGATTACCAAATGAACAAGACGGTAGCGGTTGGATTGCCTTTGATCCTTACAGCTGTGGGCCTTATTGTTTCAATCGTTTGTATCTTTATTGCTCGCGCGATGAAGAACTTCCCGGCAGCCACTGTCTTGCGTGGTGCTTTGATCGTTCCACCGATCTTGTTGGCCGTAGCTTCTTACATCATCATGAACTCACTCGGGATCACTCAGTCAGTGACAGCGATCATGACCTTCGGTGCGATCGGCGGTGCTTTGATCGGTCTCGTGACCGATTACTACACGTCATCAACTCCCGTTATGCGCATTGCTGAAGCTGCGAAGACGGGCGCTGGTACCAACTTGATCCGCGGTCTCGCGGTCGGTATGGAATCAACAGCTCTTCCTATCTTCATCGTTTGCATCGTGGCTTACCTTGCTAACAAATACTTGGGCCTTTACGGAATTGCACTGTCTGCGGTCGGTATGCTCGGCGGTACAGCCGTTGTTATGACGGTTGATGCTTACGGTCCGATCTCTGACAACGCTGGCGGTATCTCTGAGATGTCTGGCCTTGGCAAAGAAGTTCGCGACATCACCGACGAACTCGACTCGGTCGGTAACACGACAGCTGCGATCGGCAAGGGTTTCGCCATCGGTTCTGCGATCCTCACTGTGCTCGCCCTCTTCTCAGCGTTCAACATTGAAGTGAACCACGTTCGTTCATTGAACAACCTGGGCGAACTCTCTCTTGTACTCACTGATCCGAAAATCTTGATCGGTCTTCTCCTCGGTTCTGTTCTGCCATTCCTTGTGGGTTCAACCACAATGTTGGCGGTAGGCCGCGCGGCGGGTGCCATCGTTGAAGAAATCGGTCGTCAGTTCCGCGAGATTCCAGGTTTGATGGAACTTAAAGCTGAACCAGAGCCGAAGAAGATCGTAGATATTGCTACGAAAGCAGCTCTTCGCGAAATGATCCTTCCTGGGATGATCGCTGTTCTAGCTCCAGTTGCTGTTGGCTTCTTGATGGGCCCTGCTTCTCTTGCAGGCCTGTTGGCAGGATCACTTGCAGTCGGCGCGACCATGTCATTGTTCATGGCAAACGCTGGTGGTGCTTGGGACAACGCTAAGAAGTTCATCGAGAAAGGCAAATTGCCAGGCGAGAAGAAAGGCTCAGACACTCATAAAGCTGCCGTTGTGGGCGATATGGTGGGTGACCCGTTCAAAGATACGTCAGGTCCTGGTATTGCGATCTTGATCAAGGTTATGTCTGTTGTGAGCTTGATGATTGCTCCGCTCATCGCACTTCTTTAAGAAACTCAAAGGGCCCACTTCGGTGGGCTTTTTTAATTCGGATACTGACTCCACAACGGCCATTTTTTTGAGAGCACAAACTTCAACCACAAGCCTGCCATCTGTGACGTCAAAATCGCCGTGAGCACGAGTGTCGTATAAAACGTCGAGTTGATGAGCTGAGATTCAAAAGCAATGCCCGCCAACACAATCCCCGGTCCACCGCGTGCGTTGTTGGTCAGTGAGATGTTCACAATGTCTAAACCCTTAAAGCGCGCGCACCAAGCAGCGAGAGCGGTACCAAAACATGACACCAAACTCGAACCGACAAAGAACACCGCGAGTTGAGTAAAATCAAAACCGCGACCGAGAATCAGTTTGTGTCCGACCATGGCGAAGAACAGTGGAATAAAAAATGCGCGGGCCACAGTGCCAATCGCCATAAGCGATGGTTCGAGATGCACACGCGTTGGTGCATGCGCCCCACCGATGACTCCGAAGCCTGCGAGGAAGGCTGCAAAGACAACGTTTACACCCAGGAGATGCCCAAGGCTGACATACACCAGCAAAACGAGCATGGGCCAGGCCGCGGGTGAAGTACGCGCGACAAAATTCACGCGGGCCTGAGGAAGCTGAGCGAGCAAACGCGGGAACACCAACAAACCCAGCGCCATGAATCCTAAATTGATGCCGGTGTGAAGCATGATTTCACTGAGCGTGTTTTTTCCTGACGCGAGCACTTGAGCAAACGCCAGAATCCCCCACAGCAGAATATCTTCGAGCACAGCGGTTCCAAGCACAAGGCCCGCAAAACGCGTGTGGAGAATTTTAAGATCATGGAAGATGCGCGAGAGCACAGGAATCGACGTCACACTGATCGCGATCGCCAGTACCAATAAAGTAGCATCTCGCGAAGCCGCCGCGCCCATGATGCTTTCAAGCGGAATCCAGTCAGCACCCATGAGCACAAGCACAAACGGAAAGCCGGTGCCCATCATCAAGAGCCAACCCATGACTTTCGAGTTTTGCCGGAAGCTCAGCTGACGTGCTTCCGCTCCTGCGAGAAACATCAACAGCATCAAACCGGTTTGCGAGAGGAAGGCGAGGATGGTTTGTGAGGACGTTCCGAGAGCGGGAAGATGCGGGCCTAAAACAAAAGGGCCTAGCAGCACACCGGCGAGGATTTCGCCGATGAGCTTGGGCTGGCGCAATTTCTCAAAGAGAAATCCCAGCCCATGAACCGCAATGAGCATCAGCGACAGGGCGAGAACGAAGGACCCTGTCTCCGAAGTTGTCATTTGGCGAGCTTGCCGCGGTAGCGCATGTTCAAGAGCTCAACGGTGAGCGAGAAGAACATCGCGAAGTAGATGTAGCCCTTGCCGATGTGCGCGCCCATGCCTTCGGCAACGAGCATCACGCCGATCAAGAGAAGGAACGAGAGGGCGAGAATCTTAATGGTCGGGTGCTTTTCCACGAAGCCGTTGATGGCGCCGGCAGAAAGTAGCATGACGATCATCGAGAGGACCATGGCGACGACCATGACAGGAACTTGGTTCGCCATGCCGACGGCGGTGATCACGGAGTCGAGCGAGAAGACGATGTCGAGGATGAGGATCTGGAAGAGCATCATCTTGGCGTTGACCGGTACGCCTTTTTTTGCACCTGGAAGAGCGTGTTGAGGATCGCCTTCGACTTTGTGGTGGATTTCCATGGTGGACTTCGCCACCAGGAAGAGGCCGCCGCCCAAGAGAATGAGGTCACGTCCGGAGACGCCCTGGCCCAGGAGGACGAAGAGGTCTTCTTGCAGCGTCATGATCCAGCTGATGGAGAAGAGCAAAAGAACACGGATGAGGAGGGCGAGTCCGATGCCGATGTTGCGCGTACGGGCGCGGTCGGCTTCTGGTAAGCGGCCCACCAGGATAGAGATGAAGATGATGTTGTCGATGCCGAGCACGATCTCCATGAGTGTGAGGGTGGTGAGTGCGATCAAGACGGGAGCTGAAAACCAATCCACAGTTACCTCTCTCCAAAAAGTGATTCGATCCGAAACTGGATCGACGGCACGCGCCGGAAACTTTCTGATTTAGGAAAGTCTAAGCTGGGACCGATTTCTCCGTAAAGCCATTGATTGCGCAAATTCCGGCGGTAGCGGACGCCGAAGCCGTAGCCGTTCATGAACCACGTCGAGTCCTCGATGATGGAGCGGACCCGGAAGCCGTAGGAGATACCGTCGTCGTCGGTGATCTTGTGGATGAAGCTCGGGCCGTGGGCGGTGGTGAACTCCTTGGGTTCGACGTACCACTCCTGCTCGTTCACGATCCGGAAAAGCAGATCCTTGGTGACGTCGTAGTCGTGGAAGAGAGTGGTGGTTTGAATCACGCCCTGGTCGCTCACCCAGGCGAGCTCTTCCGTGAAGCGCTGGATGAAGACGGGAAGATCCCAGTTCTTGCGCAGGCGCGCACGCGTAAAAAAGATCGGCGGATAGGAGACGTTCATGCCGGCGTCCGTGCGGAAGAGCCACGGATTCTTTTCTTTCCTTTTTTTCTTTTTGGCCTTGGCGTCGGCGCTGGCCTTGTCGTCTTCGTCCTCAACGCCTAGAAAGAAGTCTTTCACTTTTTGTTCGAGCACCGGCAATCGAATGTTGATGCGAACGGCGTAGTCGTCCAGCGGTTTCTTCTCGGCGAAGACGGTGTAGGCGTAGGAGAGGCGAATGCGCGAGCGGTTCAATTCGTCGTCGGCGCGTTTCTCACCGAAGAAGGAGTCGAGGTTATCGGCGAGGCCCACGAGGCGAGAGGCGACTTCCTCCTCTGTGCCGTCGAGCAGGAAAGGAATTTGCTGCAGGATCGGGACGTCGGAGAAGATGCTTTCTTCTTTCGGCGGTGCTTTCTTTTTGCGGACAGGTTTCTTTGCGCGGCGTGGCGGCTTGGCGTCTTTGAGGTGCGGAGGCGTGATCTGCATTGCCGGCTTCGGGGCCATGTCGGGAGTGAATTTGAGCTCTTCGACCCAGTTGGCCGGCCGGGTCGATTGGTTGGCCGGAGCGGGTTGTAGTGGAACGAGGAGCTGTCCCCAGGCTGAGGTCGATACCAAGATCAGCATGAGGAGACGAAACACCATGAGTAAATCGTAGATGTTGAGAGGGGACTTGGTAAAGTATTGAATATTGGAGTTTTGAACATAAAAAAAGCCACCCGAAGGTGGCTTTTCTTATATTTGGTAGTCCCATGGGGATTCGAACCCCAGTTACCGCCGTGAAAAGGCGATGTCCTAGACCGGGCTAGACGATGGGACCATAACCGTATTTCGATCATGGCTTTTTGAAGTGGTGATCTCGGGGTGACTCGAACACCCGACCCTCTCATTAAAAGTGAGATGCTCTAACCAACTGAGCTACGAGACCATTCAAAAAACAGAGACCCTAAAGTAATGGGCACACCCAGTCTTCGTCAAGGGCATTTTGAGCTGTTTAGTGCGGTAAATTTGCAGGGTCTTTGGACAAATAAAATCCACTGACCTACAGTGCGTTTTCGATGGAAACCACACTCTCAAAACCTGCTAAACGCGTAGCTTTACATACCCTGGGTTGCCGTCTGAATTTTTCTGAGACGGGCTCCATCGCCCAAGGTTTTGTGGACCGTGGCTACGAGATCGTCGAATTGGGCCAGCCGGCCGATCTGGTGTTCCTGAACACATGCACCGTGACCGATGGCGCGGACAGTTCCTGCCGCAATCTGATCCGCAAAGCGCAGTCCTCTGCTCCCGACGCCAAGATCGTGGTGGCGGGCTGCTACGCTCAAATGGAAGCCGACAAGATCAGCAAGATGTCCGGCGTCGACCTCATCCTCGGCACCTCTGAAAAATACCGCGTGTTTGATCATCTCGACGGCATAGCCGCCAAAGGCGAGAGCGACGACGAGACCCTCATCCGCATTGATAAATCCAACGAGTTCTGGGGCGCCACCACCACGCTGGTGGACTCCCACACCCGCGCGTTCTTGAAGATCCAGGATGGCTGCAACTATATCTGCAGCTTTTGTATCATCCCCTTTGCCCGCGGCCGCTCACGCACGCTGGCGATCGCCGATGTGCTCAGTGAGGCGAAGAAGCTCACCGCGCAGGGTTTTAAAGAAATCGTGCTGACCGGCGTGAACGTCGGCGAGTACGAATCAACCTCCGGCGAGAAGCTCTCCGAACTCTGCAAGCAGCTGGTAGACATCAACGGCCTTGAGCGTCTGCGCTTAGGTTCCGTTGAGCCGAACACATTAAATGAAGAACTGGTTCGGGTGCTCAAGGATTCTGGAAAGTATCAGGACCACTTCCACATTCCGCTTCAAAGCGGCAGTGACAGTGTGCTCAAGGGCATGCGCCGTAAATACGATGTGGCCCGCTATAAAGAAGTGCTCGCCATGGTGAGGGGGTACTTCCCACAAGCGGCGATTGGCGCTGATGTCATCGCGGGTTTTCCCGGTGAGACAGAAGTTCAATTCTTAGAAACCTTCAATCTCTTGCGTGAACAACCGATCACCCACTTTCACGTGTTCCCGTTTTCAAAGCGCCAGAATACCACAGCGGCAAAACTGCCGGAGCAAGTCGCGGGCCCAGAAAAGAAGCGCCGGGTGCGGGACTTGATTCGACTGGGGGATGCGAAGCTTGATGCGTTCGCGCGCGAGCTCGCGGGGACGCAAACCAGCGTGCTCTTTGAGTCGCAGAAAGACGGATACTGGGAAGGCTACGCTCCGCACTTTGTGAAAGTCCGGATGCGTTCATTAGAGGATCTCACCAATCAAATTCGTCCGGTCATGCTGATGTCCTGGAACGGCACATCGCTGGACGCTCTTCCTAGCTTGCCTTAAGCGATTTCCGTAAAACCTGATAGGCATTGTTCAAACGATGGTACTGTCCCCTGACGAGACTCTGCATCCACGCCGGCCGCTGCTCGAGCTCTTTGTTGATCTGGTCCTGGGTCACGAGGGTGAGTGTGACGAGCGTCTTCGCCCGTGCGGAGTAGAAACGATAGAGGCCATCGGGTGGAGAAAGAGTTCCGAGAAACTGGTCGTGCTCGATCGTATCGAGCACGAGTTCCGTGCCGTCGGAGAACTCCTTGATCACATCCACGGCTCCTTCGTTGACGACAAAGCAATCGCCGCCGCGCTCACCTTCGCGAAAAAGGAAAGCGCCAGGCTCGAAGCGAAGCTGGTGGGGCTTCGGTTGGAGCACCGTCGCAGTGGTTCCGGCGAGGCTGCGCACGCGCTCCAGTAGTTCGTAGCTCTGGCAGGGCTTCGTGAGCCGGTAGATGTGTTTGAGCTCCTTGAGTTCCGCTGGCAGCGCTTCGAGATGGCCGCTGTAGAGAAGTACTGGCGTTTCGCCTCTCACGTGGCGGCGAAATTCTCTCACGAAGGTCGCGCCGTCCATCTTCGGCATTTTGATGTCGCAGATGACGACGTCGAATTTCTGGTTCTTCGCTTTGAACAATCCCTCGGCGCCGTCTTTCGCACTGACGAAGAGGAACTCTTTCGCGTCGAAGAGACACCGCACCACCTCGAGCAGCTCGACGCTGTCATCGATCATTAAAACGTTTTTTCGTGAAGCTTGCATATCATCCCCTAGGTGGACTCTACTTTACGGTAGAAGCGCACGTAATATTGAATATTTAAGTAGCGTTAATAAATGGATGGAACAGCACTTGCAAAGAAAGTTCTGACTCTTACTGAATTGCTTCCAACACCCTAGGAATAGGTTGCACGGAAGCGACACGTGTCTATTTAATAGACGGAGACGAGTATGTGGATGCGCGCCCTCTTACTGATCACACTCATCGTTACCACGGCCTGCGGCCAGGGTAACAAGAGTGACGGAACGTCGACGATGATCCAACGGGGTCAGCTGGAAGACGGCGTGGATCCGTTCGTCGGAGAGCAGACGCTGGCGTGCACGTCCCTGGACGGCAAGTGTCCCCAGGCCGTGGGCCGCTTGCTGACGGTGTTTCCTGATAAGAGTTTCTCGAGCTGCACGGGCTTCCTCGTCACGCCACAGATCATCATGACGAACTCCCATTGCATCGCTGGTATGAGTTCCGGAGAGTACTGCGCCCAGACGCGCTTCATCGTGCGCACGGGTAAGGGCATGAAGGCGAAGGCCGTTCGCTGCAGCGAGGTTCTGCAGGTGAACCCTCTTACGGAAGAAGAGACCCACAACGACAACGACTACGCGTTCATCAAGCTGAGCGTGCCGTCAGATATAAAGCCGCTGGTGGTGGATGCCCAAGCGGGCGTGCGCGAGGGCCAGAGCTACGCTGTGTGGTCGATCGACGCCCGCGACGGTGGCATGGGCCACGTGGTTCGCCGTGACTGTGAAGCCATCCAGCGCACGCTGGTGCTGCCGCACTTCGAAGACCAGTACTCGTCCATCGTGGCACTCAACGACTGTGCGATCATTCCGGGCAACTCCGGCTCTCCGATTTTAAATTCCGCGGGCCAGGCGGTGGCGATCGCCTACGCGGGCAACGATCAGAAAACGGCCGACGAACATCCCATCCTGCAGGGCCGCCGTGTGGCCCTGGGAGTGAACTTTGCCTGCGTCGATTTCCCGGGCCTCGCTGCGTTCACCGGTGAGAGCTGCAATCGCATGGACGTGCGCGGCGCTGGTCGTCGAATTCAAACCGAGATGTCCCTCAAGCTCACCGAGGCCCTCGACCTGCAGATCGCGAGCTGGCTCAAGGCCGGCGATGAAGTTTTCCGCAACCGCTTCGAATGGCGCGCGGAGAGCATCGGAAGCGACACGTGGTCGCCGGTGCCGGCCTGCGCGAAAGGTGAGGGAGAGTTCACATCCCCGATCACGCTGCCGGTGTGGGGAATTAAATCCATGGCCGATGAAAACTTACGCCCCAGACCGACGCTGAAAAAAGACAGCGAGTCTGTCGTTCGCTTACTGGCCTGGCCGGGGGAGACGGAGACTGATCCGTGGGTGTTTTCTCTCGAGGGTGATGACGAGCTAAACGCCATCACCGCCGAAATACCGGTATGTGAACCTTAGAAGTAGTCTTTGCGGAACTTGATCTGCTGCCGATCCGGGCCGTAGGCCGCGATGCCGACGGGAATCTTCAATTCCGTTTCAATCAAATTGATGTACGCCTGCAACTCAGGGGAGAGTTTGTCAGAAGCGAAGTCGTCTTTGAACGGCTTCAAGTCACGGTAGACCGGTTCGACGCGCGCGAGATCCATGCCCGGGCGCGCCGTCGTGAAGATCTTGCCGTCGACCTTGTAGCCTTCGCACACTTTCAACACGTCCATGCCTGAGAGGATATCGAGCTTGGTGAGCGCGATGGATGTGAGCGATGAACACTGAATCGCGTAGCGAAGAGCAGGAAGATCCAACCAGCCGCAGCGACGAATGCGGCCCGTGGTCGCGCCGACTTCATTGCCCGTTTTTTGAATGTACTGTCCGACTTCATCAAAGAGCTCCGTCGGGAAGGGGCCTTCACCCACGCGCGTGGTGTAGGCCTTGGTGATGCCGAGGACTTCGTCCACGCGACCGTTCAAGGTGCCGGCTCCCGTGTGAATGCCTGCGGCGGTGGTGTTCGAAGACGTGACGTAAGGGTAGGTACCGTAGTCGACGTCGAGCAACGTGCCCTGCGCGCCTTCGTAGAGAACTTTTTTTCCACGCACGAGCGAGTCTTGCAGAATGCCAAACGCATCACCGACAAACTCTTTCATGTTTTGGCCAAGGGCCCAGAGGCGCTCCGTCTCTTCAGCAACGGTAGGTGCTTTGATGTTGTAGCGTTTTTCGAGCAGGAAGATTTTCTCGTCAGCAGTTTCAGACAAACGTTTGAAGAGCTGATCCTTATTGAGAAGATCACGCACACGCAAACCGCGGCGACCGATCTTGTCTTCGTAAGAAGGGCCGATGCCTTTGCCGGTGGTGCCTATCTTTACTGCGCCCTGGCCTTCGCGAGCGGCGTCGATGAGTTTGTGCCAGCTGGTGATGACGGCGGTGTTCTCAGACACGAGAAGATTTTTTCCGTTCACCGGAATGTGCTCACGCACGCGATTGACTTCAGTCATGAAGGCTTCAGGCTCAAGCACCACACCGTGACCCACTACTGAAAGACAGTGAGGGTGCAAGATTCCAGAGGGAACGAGATGAAGGACGATTTTTTTGCCGTCGACCCAGATGGTGTGGCCGGCGTTGTTGCCACCTTGGTAGCGCACGACGAGGTCGGCTTTTTGCGACAACAAGTCAGTGATCTTCCCTTTCCCTTCGTCGCCCCATTGGGATCCGATAATGGCCAGCGTTTGCATGGTGGTCTCGCTTTTTAAAAAATGTGGGGAATTACGTGGGGAGTATAGGTGCCGGGGCAGCACTAGGAAACAGAAAACCCCAGGCGACGCTATGCGCAACCTGGGGTTGAAAGGCCCTACATCTTCTGGGAGGGAAAGATGAGGGGCTTAGGCGATACTGCGGACTTCTAGCTGGCCGTGAAGTGCATCGAGCACACCTTGGAATTCGCTCAGGGTCGGCAAATTTCCGAAGTGAGTGTTCTCGTGCATGTTCATACAGATGAAGTCTGCGACTTCGATGGGGCGAGAACGTTCTGCATCCTTACAGAACGCTCGCCAGTTGCTTTGTCCGGTTTGGCGGTAAGAGCTGAACAGGCTTTCGATCAGCTCTTGGCGGCTCTTCACGCCCATACCGACGATGTTGCTGGCGGCATCTAGCTCGAGATACCACACTCGGTATTCTTGGCGGTGCTGTGGGTGCTCTTTGTTTTCCACGGCGATTGCAAGATACATGGGTCCCTCCAGTCTCTGCGGGGAAATCCATTTCCCCTGATGTGTGTGTGAAAGGGAGTGTAGCGTTGGCATCCATCCTAGATCCTGAGCACTCCCTTGCTCGCATCCTGCTTAGAAAATCATACGCCTCAAAAGCCGCTCTACGAGTGTATTTTCGCTTTTTTCTTCTGACGTCTTGTGCATGAAAAGTCAGATATTGTGGGGCCAAAAAAGTTTTCCACTCAACAATTCTTGTAGTTTGTATCACTTGCCCCTACGCATCATGGGGGCAGTATGGGACCGACTAGTGGAGTGAAGTAGGCACCGCCAAAATAATGTCCGTACACATCACTCCGAGTTAGAATATTTCATGTCCAAAAGTGTTCTGAAATCTTCCCTCGTGATGGCGATCGCCACATTTTGCTCACGCATTCTCGGTTTAGTGCGCGAACAAATCATGGCCGCGTACTTCGGCGCGAGTGGACTGACAGACGCGTTCCTCGTCGCCTATCGCATTCCCAATTTGTTGCGTGATCTTCTCGCCGAAGGTGCGTTCTCCTCGGCGTTTGTGCCGACATTCACTGAAGCCAATCAAGAATCGCAGCAAGAAGGGCGCGCGCTCCTTTGGGAACTCTTTATTATTTTAGGAAGCATCACCTCCGTGTTGAGTGTGCTGATCTTCGCGTTCGCGCCGGAGCTAATTTCGCTCTTCGCTCCGTCGTTCGTGGCGGACCCCGCGAAGTACGACATCACCGTGACGCTCACGCGCATCATGTGTCCGTTTCTCTTTTTCATATCTCTCGCGGCCCTCTTCATGGGCACACTCAATTCGTTGCGCGTGTTTTTTGTGCCGGCCCTCGCACCCGCGTCCTACAACATCATGAGCATCCTTTCGATGTTGCTGCTGGCCGGTTGGCTGCACAGAAATGGCTACGAGCCGGTGTTGTGTCTCGGTTGGGGTGCGATGCTGGGTGGATTCATGCAAGCGATCGTACAGCTTCCATTGCTGATCAAGCGTGGCTATGGGCCCCTGCTGCCCAAGCGCATCGGCAGCAAGCGTGCGGTGAAAGTCATGGGCCTCATCGGGCCCGGGTTGATCGGCTTCGCGGCCACGCAGATTAATCTCCTGGTGAACACCGTGCTCGCGACGTCTTCCGCCGTGGGCGCGACGTCGTGGCTGAACTACGCCTTCCGCTTATTCCAGCTTCCCGTCGGCATCCTTTCGGTCTCCATCGGGAATTCGAACCTCGTGCATTTTTCGTCGGCCTGGAAAAAAGGTGAGAAAGAAGAAGCGATGAGTTCGCTGTCATCGAGCTACTACTTGAGCTTTCTTTCCGTGCTCCCGGCGATGGCGCTGTTGTACACACTGAGCGACGAGGTAGTGCGCTTGATCTTCGAGCGCGGCCTCTTTACCAGCGACAGCACCCTGATGACTGGCGTGGCCCTGCGCATGTACGCGCTCGGGTTGCCGCTCTATAGCTTGTACAAAATTTGGGTGCCTACTTTCTACGCCATCGATCGACAGCGCGTTCCCGTCCTCTCGTCACTGTTTTCCATCGGCGTGAACATCGCGTTCTGCTGGTACATGACGCCTCTTTACGGATTCGCCATGCTGGCGCTGGGAACCACTCTTTCTATGTTCGTGAACTGCGTGATCCTCGCTGTCATGCTGCGACATGATTTGCGTTTGAATTGGGGTTTCTTTTTTAATGCGCGACTCGCCAAACTTTTTGTGGCGGCAGGGTTGATGGCAGTAACCGCAGAAAAATTGTCGGAATTCTCGTTACTGTCTGGTACCGGGTTGTTGCCGCAGGTCGTTCATCTCAGCGTGATTGGCACCGTCAGCCTAGGAGTTTTCATCACAAGTTTACTGGTTTCTGGTGAGCGTGACGCGGCTTTTTCACTGGTCCGACGGGTCACAGCACGCTTCAAAAAACGCTAATTTTTCGCTGGTTTATCTTGTAGCGAGTTTTGAATTCCGGTATTCTGAGGTTGATTTTCACATTGAAGGACCTATATGAAGACCGATTTCGAAACCCTCAAAGGGCTTTCTCAACATACGATCAACCACCTTAAGCAGGCGGAGCTCATCGATTTCGCAGCCGATACTCGCGCGGATCTGATCGATGCCTTGGCCACTGAATACGGTGTGAGCTTTGCCACTGATGAGAACATCAAAGAGCAAGCGATCGAAGAGGTTGAAGAGAAGTTCGGTGCCGACAATCTTCCTGAGAACATCACAGAAACGGAGATGTTCAACCACGCGCGCAAAGAAATCATCAAGTCATTCAACGGCGAGAACATCGGTGGACTCTATTTGATGGAGTCGCTCCACAACATCGCTATCCGTGTGAAGAACTTCCTCTTGAACTCTGATTTGGTGGAAGACGTCTATTGCTCGGACGAAGACTTGATTGAGTTCTTGGTCGATAAGATCCGCGAGTTCGCTCCCAAGCGCGACCTCAGAAACTAATTCTTTTCTAGCTTCATCTGCGAGAGACACTCTTCAAAGAAGGGTCCCTCGACCAGTCCGTTCAGCACGGAGCTGCGACTTTCGCATATATAATGACCGCCCTCGGCCTTGTGGCGAAACAGATACACATCTAAGTAGACCCGCTCTTCGATGCGTTGAGTGGCCTTGCCTTCCACGCGAATGACTTCCACGAAATGCGCCTGGGTCTCGACGTCTTTAAAGAGATGGCTCGGTTCCGTTTCGATCACCACGTCATTTTTGTCGTAATCGAGTTCTTCCGCTTCAATCTTGGCGTGCAGGATGTCGGTGAGAGGAACGTTCACGTCCCCTGGGATGAATTCGAAGCGCGCGTACCAGTCGTAGCGCGTGTCGGTGCGCTTGAATTCGATGAGACCCTTTTCTTGCTTGCTGATGCTCCACCACGTGGGCACCGGTAGGCTCAGGCGCCCAAAAGTAATGAGGTAGCTCTCGTCGATAAAGTCTGATGATTCTTGTCGGACGATCCGCAAAGTGTAGAGCGCCCCGGCCAACAGCGCGGCTAAAATTGCCCAATCCCAGAGGTTGTTGAGGATATTTTCCATAGAATTCCTGGATATTACGAGAACTTAGGCCTCTGCGCTAGTTAGATTCGACCCGTAAAATTAAAGTCTTAACCCGATTTCACCGAATAGCTTCCGAATCGGGCGGGATAATTTTGCCTTATCCCAGACCGTTGGACTCTTGATGCTAGAATCGTAAGTGGGTTAGTGGGCTACATAAGTAGTTCACGTCAAATTGGGTAGGTCACCATGAAGTATAAAAATATTCTTCTTCTCTCTCTTGTAAGCTTGCTGTCGTTTACAGCAAACGCTGCTTTCGAAGAAGAGGCTTACGCCTTCTGTGCGAGTAAGGGAGGCGTGAAAGAACTCGGCGCTCCTTTCACTCGCGAAGGGCAGACCTGCCGAAACGCGATTTGTAAAAAATCCTCTGACGGTCAAGAGGTCAACACCTCCGACGTCAATCTCAATAGTGCGAACATTCCTTACGCCTACGCCGGAGCCGTGATCACACGCTGTGTCTCCGACTCGGTGTTTGAGCAAGGCTCACAATCCGGTTCACAGTCTGGTGCTCAATCCGGCTCACAGTCGGGTTCACAATCAGGTTCACAGTCTGGCGCTCAATCCGGCTCACAGTCGGGGTCGCAGTCAGGTGCTCAGTCGGGTCGCGGCGGCGGTGAAGACCAGCGCGCGCAATCCGGCTCACAGTCGGGCGCTCAATCCGGTTCCGGCGGTGGCGATGGCTACTACTGCGAAGATCTGGGCGACTACATCTACGACAATCATCCGTGCTACAACAAATGCAAAAAGACCTGGGGCTTCTTTGGCCTCTGGAGCAAAGAGGGCGCAGAACGTAAGTCGTGCCGTCAGTGCTTAGGTATTCGTACCGGTGACGACGGTGTTTACGTATCTGGTATCCGCACCAACAGCGGTTCAGTGGGCGGCGGCGCCGGTGGTGTTCGTGTTGCAGGCGGCGCAGCTGGCGGCGTTTACGTTAACGGCGGTAACCAGGGTGGCGGTCAAGGCGGATCGGTCGGCAGCGTTTACGTTGCGGGCGGCATCCAAGGCGGCGGCAACGGCGGTACTGGCGACGGTATGGTCACAGTTGTGGTCGATGGAATTTCTTATCGCATCCCGGGCCACTGCGTGAACAGTGACGGTAGCGTGAAATCAAGTTGCCGTGGTTACCTCACAGCAGAATACAGAATCGGCGGCGGCGCAGGCCGTTGTGAATACTCTTCAGATGCACGCGATTGCATCGGTGGAAATGATTACGACGTCATCGTGTCTCGCAACCAAACAGGCGCAGACTGTGTGAACTGTCAGGCGAGCAGCCGCGGCGGTCAGCACTGGTTGTCGGGTGTTGCCGAGATCGTGGGTGCGATCGCTCCACCACTCGCGCAGTTCGGTATCGCGTACGTTCAGTCGAACGCGTACGTCGATGCTCAGCAAGCCTGGGCCGGCGCTGCGGAAGTGGGCTTCGAGCAATGCCGTCTGTCTCAGCAAGATTACTTAGGCTACTTACAAGAAAACGAATTGCCCGGGATGACTCCGGAGCAACGAGCAGCTCAGCGCTGTAACGGCTTCCAGCTCGGCGGATACGCTGGGCTCGGTGGTCAGTTCGGCAACGGCTACGGCGGCTTCGGCAATCCATACGGTAGCGGCGGTTACTCCGGCGGCTTCATGGGTGGCATGGTAGGTCCTTACGGTGGTTACAATCCTTACGGTCAGGGCGGCATTGTCGGCGGTATCGCGGGCGGCGGCTTGGTCGGAGGCGGTGGATTAGTTGGCGGCATCTACGCGGCGGGCGGAATCCAGGGTGGCATCGCCGGCGGCTACGTCGGCGGCATGGCCGGTGGCTACGTCGGTGGTGGTTATGCTGGCGGCGGTTACGTCGGCGGTGGCTACGCGGGTGGATTGCAAGGCGGCATCGTCGGCGGCGCTTACCAAGTCGGTGGCATCGCGGGCGGCGGTTACGTCGGTGGCGGTTACGCTGGTGGATTGCAAGGTGGTTACGTCGGTGGTGGCTATGCGGGCGGCGGATACGTCGGCGGCGGCTACGCTGGTGGAACGATCGGTGGAGTTGTCGGTAGCATCGTTGGTGGTGGAGTCGGCGGTTACGCTGGCGGCCTCCAGGGCGGTTATGTCGGTGGTGGTTATGCTGGCGGCGGTTACGTCGGCGGCGGATTCCAAGGCGGCGGCATTGTGGGCGGTGGTTACATCGTGGCAGGCGGCGGCGGCGGCATTGTGGGCGGTGGTTACGGCGGCGGCTACGGCGGCTATCCAGGCCAAGGCGGCTGGGGTTCAGGAACCATTCCTGGCTACGGCGGCAACGGCGGCTACTGGGGTGCGACGGGCGGCTACGGCGGTCAACAGTCTTACATGCAAAACCAACAAGCAGCTGCGATCGGCTCGAACTTTCAGCAGCAAGCTTTGGCCGAACAGTTCGGCATGGCTTCGAACAACATGGGTAACTTCGCAGGAGCAGGCGGCTACGGCTACGGCTACGGCGGCTACGGTGCTGCAGGCTTCGCCCCGGGTAACCTCGGCGCAAGTATCAATGCTGGTGTGGGAATTCAGTTCTAAGAAAATTTAAGACATATTATAAAAAGAAAGGGCCCGTTAAGGGCCCTTTTCTTTTACATTTCTTTGTTGTGAACGAGAGTCTTGATCTCGTGGCGGAAGACCACTTCGATCGTGCTGGCCTTCACGTTTTGCACGATGCCCGGACCAAACTTCGAGTGGTCGATCACGTCGCCGGCCTTGTACTTCTGGTCGATGCCGTAGGGTTGGCTCTTCGCCGTTGTCTTGTTGAGTTGCTCCATCCACAGATCGGAGATCGAGATGATCTTGGTACTGCCCTTCGAGGTCAGGGTGGGTTTTTTCTTAGTGCGCGTCTTGTTCGCACTGGAGGTCGACGGATCCTTGAACGACTGGATCGTCGTGCACGTGTTGCACTTCACCTTGGCGATGCTCTTCGCGTCTTTCATGGCGACGATGGTGTGGGCGAGATTCAGTTTGCATTTAGTGCAAAACGACAGGACGTCCTTCCCTGTGGTGATTTGTTCAGAGGCCATGATGTTTCCTTTTTGGCACTTTTCAAGCGAGAATAGGGGGCTATCATACCCCATCGCACCCCCTGTCGTAAAGGAAGGCGCGCCCCTTGGACTTGCAATCACAGCTATTGGATAAGGCAAAAACTCTGCCCCAGGAGTCTGGTTGCTATTTGATGAAGGATAAAAATAGCCGAGTCATTTACGTCGGAAAGGCGAAACGGCTCCGCTCTCGCGTCACGTCATACTTTGATAGCAGCGTTAAAAGCGTAAAAACGCAATTCCTCGTCTCGCATGCACAGGACTTCGATTTCATCCTGACCCGCTCTGACGCTGAATCCTATGTGCTCGAAAACAACCTCATTAAAAAGTACAACCCGAAGTACAACATCCGTCTCAAGGACGACAAAAGCTATCCTTGGGTGATGGTCGACCACGACGAGCCGTTTCCACGCCTCGAATACGTGCGGCGCCCTAAGAAGGGCCGCGGCAAAGAGCTCTACGGGCCCTTTCCGGTGGGCTCGAACATCTCCATGGTCATGCGGGTGCTGACCAAGTCCTTCATGCTGCGGGACTGCTCGCTGAACGAATTTAAAGGGCGCAAAACACCGTGCCTGCTCCATCAGATGCAGCAGTGTACCGCCCCCTGCGTCGCCCTGATCAGCGAGGCGGACTACGAAAAAGACCTGAAACTTGCCAGCGGATTTTTCCAGAGCGAGTTCAAGGCCCGCAAGGCGGTCAAAGAGCTCGAGCGCCGCATGGAAGAGTACGCCGAGAACGAGCAGTTCGAACGCGCGGCGATCGTGCGCGATCACCTGGACGTGTTGAACGCGTTCTTGCAGCAGTCCTTCGATCAGAACGTGGAGTCCCTTAAAGACGAGAACGACGTGGACGTGTGGGCCGCCTACCAGGGCGCCGAAGAATTCGACTTCAGCCTCTACATGATCCGCGGCGGGATGCTGATCGGTCAGAAGAACTTCAACTTCCTGGTGAGCGATCTCGCGGAAGATCTCGGCGAAGAGATGCGCGTCTTCTTGCTGCAGTACTACGCCGATCCCGAACAGATCGCACCGCCACTCGTGATCTTGGATTCAGCCGAAGAAGAGACGGAGGATTTCGCAAAAGCGCTGGCGGAGTTGGCCGGCACGGCGAAGCCACCGAAGGTCTTCGGGCGTAAGAAAAAGTATCTGCCGATTCTCGAAATGTGCCGGCGCCACGCGGAAGAGTCACAGCGCGTGCGCATCGCCAATGCCGCCTCTCCCTTCAGTGGCCTGAAAAAGCTCAAGGAGCTCTTGAACCTGAAAGATCTGCCGCGCCACTTGGAATGTTTCGACGTGGCGATCTGGCAGGGGAAATCACCGACGGCGTCGCAGGTGGTGTCCCACGACGGCAAGCTCGATAAGAAATCCTATCGCTACTACCATCTGCAAGAACTGCCCGAAGGAAACAACGACTTCGCCATGATGAGAGAAGTGATCTCCCGTCGTCTGCAGCACGGAGAGTTGCCGGACGTGCTCGTCATCGACGGTGGCACAGGCCAAGTGAACGTGGTGTGCGCAGTCGTGCGCGAGATGGGTCTCGAACTTCCTGTCGTCGGGATCGCGAAGTCGAAAGACCTCAGCGGCGACTTCACGAAATCCGAAACCAGCAAATCAGAAGAGCGCCTGGTGATTCCCGGCCGCAAAGATCCGTACATCCTCACGAAGAGTCCGGCGCTTTTGCGCGTGATCGTCAGTCTGCGTGACGAAGCTCACCGATTCTCGCGCAAGCTCCATCACAAGGCAGAAAGTAAACGTGTCATGGGGACGTGGCTCGACGAAGTGGAAGGCCTCGGTGAAAAAGGGAAGCAGCTCGCGTTGCAGAATCTCACCGTCACGAAAGACGAGCTGCGGGCAATGAACGTGAATGAGATTTCGAAATTGTTGGGGCTCACGCCCAAGCAAGGGGTCGCCATCGCCCGACACTTAAGTCAAGCGACGGAAACGGAAGACTAGTTGAGAACGTGGATCACTTTGCGATTGCCGCAGCCGCAGTCCATGCAGCGGGCGGTTTCTTGCACCAGAAGGTTTTTGTAATCGGGCATGTGAGAGAGAAGAAGCTTCGCGCCGCAAACCTTGCACTCATCCATCGTGCGTTTCACGTCTTCGTTGGTACCGTAGTACTCTTCAAAGTGTTCAAATTTAAAATCGATATCAGACATGCAGGGCCTCCTTAAGGCGTTTAATAGCTTTTCGGAGCACTGCTCTCAGGCCTAAAACTTCATTCGGCTTCACGTGGAGCTGGGAAAAATGTGTCCGGGGAGGTAAAACCTCCCCATGTCTGTCTTCGATAAAAAACCCGCTCCCACCACCTTTGCTCAGGCCCTTTTGGGGGACCTCACGTTAGAAACAGTGGGACTTACGGAAGAAGTCGAGCCTGTGCCCGCGCCCGTGCTCACAGAACGCGCGCTAGTACTTGAGTCCTTCACTCGTTTCGCAGAAGAGAAGATCGCCGAGAGTCCGGAAGGCGTGGTGAAGTTTCCCGGTGGTGAAGTCGTCAAACGCGAAGACCCCGCGGCCATTCCCCTCGAGCGGCGTTTCGCCGATCGCGCCGCCTGGGAGCAGCAGCAACGTTTGCGAATGGGATCGCGAACATGGGATGCGCTCACAGTAGGGAAGTCCTCACCGCTCGTTTTATTTGTCGGCGAAGCGCTTCGCGAAGAAAGTGTGCTCGACCAACCCATCGAAGCTATTCGTCCGGAGTTTCTCCTCTCATTCATTCCTCCCGTCGCGGATCTATTTCAAAAGATGGTGCAGGCGATGAAGCTCACACAGGGTGAGTACGTCTTGATGGCACTGAAAGATCAGACTGGCGAGAAGACGCCGGAAGAACTCCTCGAAGACATCAGCTGGTGGACACCGCGCTTTGTGGTGCCACTGGGGGCCCTCGCCTGTCAGGCGATCCTCGGCCAGCGCGAGCGACTGGCATCGGTGCACGGAAAGTTCTTTCCCGTTCCTCGTCTGACGAGCTTGCAAACGCAAGTAGCACCGCTGTTCCATCCCAGCGTGATTGCAAGCAACACCAACATGAAGAAATCCACCTGGGCCGATATGCAGAAGATCATGCAGGCCCTCGGCAAAGCCTGATTAACCCCATCATGTAAGAAGTACTCTCGCAGACTTGAGTGTCCTTAAGCTTTATGGGTAGAATAGACCCAGCTGCTTAGAACCTAAGGACAGGTTTGTGCGTTGGACAGGAAGTCTATTTTTAGTCGCCCTCATTTCGGGGCCCGTTACTGCGGCACTCCCGCAGGTCAAAGTGCTCATCGGACGCTCGCTGAAAGATGTCGTTGTTCACGGCACAGATCTCCGCCAAACCATTCCCGCTAAAAAACTCTACCGCCAATTCCAAGGCCGCCAGACGGTGAACTTCAATTGCCGCGTGGGCACGCGCGTGAGCCTGCCCACCAAACCGTTGCTGATCGCTTCGGTGACGTCGCCCACGGGCCTCGTCGGCTGGGAAGAAAAACGTTTCCGCGGAGAGCTGCAACTCGTCGCCGGGCCCCAAGCTGCGCGCGAGGGCTGTGATCTCGTGAACCTCATCCCCATGGATGCCTACATCAGTTCGTTGCTCGCTAAGGAGATGCGCGCCGATTGGCCGCTCGAAGCCTTGAAAGCGCAGGCCGTCGTGGCTCGTTCCTACGCTCTCTCAAAAATGCATCCCACGCCGGGTGGCGGCCCGTGGCACCTTGAGAGCTCAGAAAAAAACCAAGTCTCAGGCAACTTCCACGACACCACCGCCCGCACTGACCAAGCGGCACGCGAAACCGAAGGCCTGGTGCTGACGGACTCGGCGAAGCGCCCCGTGGAAGGATTCTTTCACTCGAAGTGCGGCGGCCACACACTGCGACCCGACCAAGTGTGGAGCGGGAGCGTGGATGGCTATCGCGGCGTCGATTGCCCCTTCTGCCATAAGCATGGCAAAAAGAAATGGGACGACACCGTCTCGCGCGTGAAGTTCACAACCTTGCTCAATCGCACGTTGAAGCGCTATCAAAACAAGGCCATCACTCTCAAACCAGAAGCGCTGACTTTTGTAGGTGATACTCCATCGCAAAGTGAGTTGCGGTTTTATCACGGCAACGATCTGTACGTCGTCCGCAAGAGCTGGCTGCGCAACCTCGCGGGCCGAGAAGTTTTTCCTTCGCACCACTTTCGCGTCTCGGACACGGGTAACAGCTTGCGCGTGATCGGGGAGGGCTTCGGCCACGGCGTCGGCATGTGCCAACTCGGGGCTTTCGAGCTCGCCAAGCGCGGCTACAGCTACCAGGCGATCTTGCAGCACTACTTTCCTGGTCTCAAAGTGAGTCGCATTTGGTGAGGCCGTGGTTTCTCATCGCCTTATTCACGCTCTCTGCCCATGCCAACGTGATCCTGCTCGATCCGGGCCACGGTGGCGAAGAAACGGGCGCCGTCGGGAAGCTCGATAAGTCCCGCCGGGTGTTCGAAAAAGACCTGTGCCTGCGGCTCGCAAGTAAGATCAAACATCATCTCGAAAAAACGCACACGGTGTTCCTTACCCGCAGTTTCGATACGGCCGTGAGCCTGCAAAAGCGCGCCGACATCGCTGACAAGGTGAAGGCCGACCTCTTCATCTCCGTACACTTCAATTCATCGACGGATGCGAAGGCGCATGGTTATGAAACGTACTACCTGGATAACAACCACGACGCCGCAGTTCGCAAGGTCGAGAAGCAAGAGAACATCAGCCTCAAGGGCGAAGACCTCGTCGTGAACCAGATCCTCATCGATCTCACGATCCAACAAACCGTCCAGGCCTCGCGCGCACTGGCGCTGGCGGTGCACGGCCGACTCAATGGCCACATGAAGCCGGTGGGTATCACGAACCGTGGTGTGAAAAAGGGTTTGTTCTACGTCCTCGCGCTCTCGAAGCGGCCGGGCCTCTTACTTGAAGCGGGCTTCGTTTCAAATCGCAGCGAACTGAAGACCATCCAGCAGGAAGAGTTCATGGAGCGGTATGCGTTGGGTGTGGCGAATGGGATTCGAGATTATCTGAAAAATAAAAAGGGCCCGTGAAGGGCCCTTTCTTTTAGTACTGGCAGAGTGAGCTTCGTAAGGTCGGATTGAAGTGGATCGGGAAGAACGCCAGCGTGTAAGGCTGGCCCGTCGGACCCGGTACGTAAACCGTAGCCGAGGTGATCTGATCCATGCGGCAACCGTGGTAGGTTACGCCGTAAGCAGGGTTCTGTTGCATGCTCGCCGCACCTGTACCGCCCATGGCGCGGGGACAGATGTAGAGACTCAAGACTGCGCGACCAGCGTTGTCACCGGTCAAAACCGAGATGTCACCTTCCGCCGTGATACCGACGTAGGTCGCGTTCGGAGCGACAGCGAAGTTCATTTGCTGGCCGGTACCGATGCGCTGGTTAGGATTGTAGTTACCACCCGTGTAGCCACCGCCTGTGGTGCACTGGACTTGCGAGAAGACCTGCTGCACGTAAGGGTTGCTACTGTTGGCCGGTGCCACGCCCGTGTAGGTGCCTACAGAGCCGAAGAACCTACCGCTGGATTTTCCTGATTCGTTCTTTTTGCCGCAGGCCCCAGCGAATAGCGCTAGTGTCAGCAGTGCAGGTGTGAACCAAGTACGTGTGATTTTCATATCAGCCTCTCCCTAATAGACGGCATATCTTGGGGTACTTGTCGGACAATCGCTTAAGAACTTGAGATCGAATTGGGAATCCGATCATTTTAATGTGGATAGGCCCGGCAAAACTCCCCCTCTCTGAAAGAAATCCAAGACTTAGTACAATAGAGGGATGAAAACAAATTTGCCCAATGTCTCGATCTTTAAGAAGCTCTTCCAATCTGAAGAGAGCCGGTTCTTGCTAGGGACGGCGGTGAAGGTCTGGAGCATCTCCATGTTGGTGGAGCTCATCGTCGCTTACATCGTGTTCTCCAACATGCGTCTGAATTTCTATTTCTTCCGTGCGCACGGTTACGGTGGCATCGACGATCTGCGTGAAGCCTACTTCCAGCACGTGCTGGCAGATACCATCGACGCGCTTCCGTGGCTCCTGGGTTTTCACGTGGCAATCTTTTTCATGGGGCTCTACATCGGTCACATCATGCTCCGTCCGTTCAAGCGGATCGGCGATTACTGCACGAAGATCATCGACGATCCTAAAACCGCCTATAGCAATGAAGAGTTCTCCGCCTACCGCTTGCTCACGCGCTTCTCCGAGCTGTTCTTCGAGAACCTGCGCGAGTGTCGCTCGAAGAACAAACTCGTCGCGCGGGACATTCCCCCGCAGTACATGGGGATTCACAAACCAGTGTTCGACGGACCCTTCGTGTTCCACTTCAGCTTCTTCTTGATCATCGTCATGATCGTGTCGATCATCGCCATCATGGGATTCGCCACGGACATTCATGAGAACACCACGCAGATTGCTCTGCGCATGTTGAAGGCCGATCCGAAGATCGTTTCGACTTTTTTCCAAGACCAAGCTTTCTTGGTCGACGAGATGTGGTGGCTCACAGGAATTTTGGTGGTGGGTCTGCATGTTGTCATGGGCTTCCATCTTTACGCTCAGGTATCGGGTGCCGCTTTCGGCATCTTTGCCACGATGCGCTCTTTCATGAAGGGAAGCTGGCAAAGCCGCGTCCATTTAGTCGGGTATTCTTACTTGCGAGATTCGACACGCTCAATCAACAAGTATCTAGACTGGATTCAGAAAAACCTCCCACATTGAGTTGAATCGAATCGCCTCAGCCATTAACATAGTTAAAAGTTAACGCAGACAAAAAGGAAGCCCATGTCACACAAGCTACTCATCCTCGCCCTGATGCTGGTTCTCGGCGCATGTACGAACAAAGACCAGTTGAAGAAGATCCTCAAAGAAAACCCTGACGTCATGACCGAAGCGATCGAAGCGAACCCAGACAAGTTCATCGATGCGCTCAACAACGCAGTTAAGAAGAGCCAAGAGGTCATGGCGAAGCGCCGTGAAGAAGAAGAGTCGAAGGCCCTCGAAGACAGCTTCAACAAGCCGATGGTAGCGGAGATCCGCGCCGACGAAAGCTTCCGCGGTCCGAAAGACGCTCCGTTGACGCTGGTTGAGTACTCGGACTTCGAATGCCCGTTCTGCTCACGTGGGTTTAACACCGTGATGGAATTGATGAAGAAGTACGACGGTAAGATTCGCTTCGTTTACAAGCACCTTCCTTTGTCGTTTCACCCCCAAGCGATGATCGCCTCTCAGTACTACGAAGCCATCCGCTTGCAGGACGCTGAGAAAGCTTTCAAGTTCCACGACGCGATCTACTTGAATCAGCGCAGCCTCCAGAACGGCGAGAAGTTCTTGCAAGCTGAAGCGAAGAAAGTCGGCGCTGACATGGGCAAGTTGGCGAAGGACGTGAAGTCGGAAGCGGTCATGAAGCGCATCCAGGCCGACATCGAAGAAGCGGGCAAGTTCGGCTTCCAAGGTACACCAGGCTTCTTGTTGAACGGCGTTCCTGTGAAAGGCGCATACCCAACGTCTCACTTCGACGACTTGATCTCGAAGTTGAAAGAGAAGGGCAAAGTGTCTCTTTAATTAAATTTCGGCCAACGAAATTTATTTAAGGGCTCCGTAAGGGGCCCCTTTTTTTGCGTTAACGCTAGGCCCAAGGCCTTGCCAGAATGTGCCCACTGGCCGACTCTAGTTCCATGAACAAAAAAGAACTCATCGAAGCCACACTCCTCCGCGCTGGCCACTCAGGCCTTGCAAAAAAAGACGCCGAGGCCCTTCTCAACACATTGATCGACGTTATTAAAGAGAGCGTCGCCAGTGGCGACGAAGTGACGCTTAAAGATTTTGGTACTTTCACACTGGTCCATCACCGTGAGCGTCGTGGTTTCAACCCTGTAACCGGGGAAGAGATGATGATCAGCGGCCGTACTTTCCCGAAGTTTCGTCCAGGAAAGGGCTGGGTTTCGATGGTTGGAGAAGAACGCTCGGTCTCTTAAAACCTTGTACATGTCGGCCGGTTGACGCCCTCTGAAGTTATTTCGGCCTAAATCGGCAAAGTTTTCCGATCAACCCCTGCCATTCTTGCCCCGATTCCCACAGAGCGGTATACTTTTGACATGAGGGACCTAGGACAGGTTCCATATGATCCCCAGGAAGGGCACACTCCCCATGGCCGAAACTACCGAAGCACCATCACAAAAGAATCCGCTCGTTGCGCTTCTTCTCGTCCTCAATATTTTGGCGATGGGAACGATTGCGTTTTTCCAATACCGTTTCATGCAGCTGGAATCACAGCGTCCCGATCTCACGATGTTGTTGAAAGAAAAAGATGCACCTCCGACTGACGCAGAAGCAGCGGGTGAGCAGAAGACCGGCGACGTGGTGAAGAAAGAAAATCTTCTACCACTCGAGATGTTCACCGTGAACCTCGCCCAAGGTGATGGCCCTCGTCGCTACGCTCGCATGGAAGCTGTCTTAAAGATGAGCGACGATGCGAAGGCCGCAGAATTCGAAGCGCGCAAGCCGCAGATTCGCGACACCATCATCAGTATCCTGAATACGAAGCGACCTGAAGACCTTCTTAAAAAAGAAGGGAAGCAGTACCTAAAAGAAGAACTCAAAGCTGCGATCAACGCGTTCCTGGTTGATGGCAAAGTTGAGGACGTGTACTACATCGGTTTCCAGATTAACTAGAGTTTTAATCACGGCACAGGATGTGCAGTGAACTGAGCAGCAGCGAAGTGCAATCCCAGGAGGGGATCCCATGGCCCAAGTTCTTAGCCAAGACGAAGTAGACGCCTTGTTAAGCGCCGTCAACGAAGACGGGGAGTCCGAGGGCTCTAGCGGCGGTGATGGTGCGTTTAGCGCCGAAGAAGAAACCCAAGAGAATATCCAGCCGTACGATCTGACGAACCAAGACCGGGTTATCCGCGGTCGCATGCCGATCCTCGAGATCATCTACGAGCGTTTCATTCGCCAATTCCGCGTGTCGCTCTCCAACTCCCTCCGGAAGATTTCAACGATCTCCATGATTTCAACCGATCTCTTGAAGTTCGGTGAATTCGTGAACACGCTGCCGATCCCAAGCTGCATGTGCATCATGCGCTTCAACGAACTGCGCGGCCCCGCTCTGATCGTCTTCGAATCAAAGCTCGCCTACGCCATCATCGACTCCTACTTCGGCGGTACGGATCGCCCGTTCACGAAGATCGAAGGCAAGGAATTCACCTCCATCGAATTGTCGTTCATGCGCCGAGTGATGGACATGGCGATCAATGACCTCGAAGAAGCGTGGGCACCGGTTCACCGCATCGACGCGCAATACTCACGGACCGAGATTAACCCGCAGTTCGTCGGTGTCGTACCTCCGTCAGACGTCATCATCACCACGACCTTTGAAGTCGAGTTCGAGAGTGCTTCCGGCACCATCATGGTGGTGATCCCTTACTCAACGATTGAACCGATTAAGCAGAAACTTTCCTCGAGCTTCCAGTCAGAGAACGACGTGGTCGACACGCTCTGGACTCGTTCATTGCAAGACCATGTTCAAAACGCCGAAGCCACCGCCATTGTGAAGCTTGGCGAGACGGACATGACCATCGGTGACCTCGTGAGCTTGCAGATCGGCGATGTGATTCCTCTCTCGCAGGAAGTGAGCGGAGAGTTGGATCTCGAGATCGAAGGTGCCAACAAATTGAAATGCCTCATCGGAACTTATAAAGGTAACCGCGCAGTGCAAGTCACTCGCCGGAACGTATAACGGGAGAATGAAATGAGTGATTTAAACCGCGAAGCCATTGGCCAATTAGCCGACCAGATCAAGGCCGGTGACGATGCCCTCAATAAGTTGAAGGTGCAGAACCTCGACTTCATTCTCGATATCCCACTGAAAGTCAGTGTGGAGCTCGGCCGCGCCAAGGTGATCATCAAGGACCTGCTCCAGCTCGGGCAAGGTTCAGTCTTGGAGCTCGATAAGCTCGCCGGCGAGCCCCTGGAGGTTCTTGTGAATGGCAAGCTCGTTGCAAGAGGTGAGGTTGTGGTGGTGAACGAAAAGTTCGGCATCCGTCTGACCGACATCATTAGCCCGCTGGAACGTATTGAATCTTTGAAGTGATCGAGATTGGACTAAGGGGAAACCGTGAGAATCATGTTTGCAAGTATCATCGCCCTCTTCGCTACCGCCATCGCCCACGCCGGGGTCAAAGTGACCGATCTGGACTGGCAAGCGCAGGGTAACCGGGGTCGTTTTGTCGTTACTCTCTCGGAGCCGGCCACCACCACGCCAGAATGGGACGTGAAAGGCGGACGCTTTGCGATGACTCTTCCGAGCGCGGACATTGAAAAAAATACCGTGAAGAAAGTGGCGGGGGTTCGTCTAGCCGCGGCCAATACCTCTCGGGGTGTTCTGGCCACGCTCACATTCCCACAGGGACAGATCAACGCTGAAAACATCGCGCTCACGTTGCGCGACGGGAAAATTGAAATCACCACGACCATCCCAGGTGAGTTCAAGGCCACTCCTTTCACCGTGAAATCACCGGTGAAGATGGATGCTCCTAAAACATTGGTTAAGAAAGAAGCTTTGGGCGAAGACTTCCTGAAGAAGCTCGAAGCAGAAGAAACGGCCTCTGTAACGAAGACTGCTCCTGCGGCCGCTGCCATCGCTAAAGATGTCATGGCGCCGACGAAAGACGAAGTTCGCTCAACTCAAGCAGCACCTGCGCGCAAAGATAATTTTTCATTCGCCGGTTACGCCGGCAAGTTCATCGCTTTCTTGGGCGTGGTCTTGCTGTTCTTCTACGGCGTCACTCAGCTCATGAAGAAAGGCGTGCTCTCGAAAGGCAAGCTAGGCTTTCTGAACAACACGCAGCTCGTTTCTGTGCTCTCGACCACGTACGTCGCTCCGAAGCGCGCCATCTTGATGGTGAAAGCACACAACCAAGTTTTCTTGGTGAGCTCATCTGAGTCAGGCATGAGCTTCATCGCCGAAGTTAAAGACGTGCCGGGCCTCGTGAAAGAAGGCGAGCGCGCCATCACGGGAACGAATTTCGACGACAATGCCGAGACAGCGAGAGAGGCGGCTCCGACGACGGAGATGCGGGTGAAAGAAGACATCTACCAGTCGACCGCCGCCGAAGAGAAAGGCAGCGTCCAGAAAGACATCGTTCGGTTTTCCGATGAATTGAAAAAGAAAGTAAAGAACCTCAAGTCTTTGCAGTAAGTAAAAGGTCACTATGAAGCTTCCAGGATGGATGCTCCGCCTCGTTCCTCTGCTCTGCTTGGCATTTGCGCCGGGATTAGCGTTTGCTCAGCAAAACGCCAATCTTCCAGGTGTGAACATCAACTTCGGTCAGGGCACTAACCTCGTCGATACCATCGAAGTATTGATTCTCTTCACGGTGCTGACCATGGCTCCGGCGATTATCATTCTTTGCACGGCCTTCACTCGGATCATCATCGTTTTGTCGTTCATGCGTCAAGCTTTGGGCACGCAGAACTTACCGCCGAACCAATTGCTCATTGGTTTTGCCATGTTCCTTTCAATCTTCGTCATGATGCCGACGGGTAAGGCGATTTTTGAAGAGGGCATCAAGCCGTATATGGCGAAGACCATCGATACCACCCAGGCCCTCGGTGTGCTTGAGACGCACTTGCGCGCGTTCATGGAAAAGCATGTTCGTAAGACCGACATCGGTCTGTTCTACGAAGTTTCAAACGAGACGGCGCCGGCGACGATCAAAGACGTGCCGATCCACTACCTGATCCCCGCTTTCATCATTTCTGAATTGAAGACCGCTTTCCAGATCGGCTTCTTGCTCTACATTCCTTTCCTGGTTCTCGACATGGTGGTCGCCAGTGTTCTGATGGCGATGGGTATGATGATGCTCCCGCCGATGTTGGTGTCGCTTCCGTTTAAGCTCTTGCTCTTCGTCCTAGTGGACGGCTGGCAGTTGGTGACTGGCTCGATCTTGCGATCGTTTAATACCTAAGGATACTTTATGGGTAATGAAGCCGTTTTAGAGATCACCAACCAAGCGATGAAAGTCGCTCTCATGCTGGCAGCCCCGATGCTGGCCGGAGCTCTGATCATCGGTATCTTGGTGTCCCTCTTCCAGGCCGTGACTCAGATCAACGAACAGACCCTCTCTTTCATTCCAAAGATTCTCATCATCGTTGCGGCGATGGTGTTTTTCAGCCCCTGGATGCTCGAGACCATGACCGAGTTTACCCGCGAAACTTTCCTGCGTATCCCGGAGATGGTGAATAGCCCATGATGTCTGTTGCGATCACCGACCACGCTGCGTTCGTTGCGTTCTGGTTGGGATTCAGCCGCTGGATTACTATCCTCATGCAGCTCCCGCTCCTCGATAACATCGCCATCCCAAACATCGTAAAAATTCTCTCGAGCTTCGTGATCGCCTGGGCGTTCCATCCGCTGGTCTCACCGGCGATCATCGCCGAAGTGAACGCCGTCGGCGTTGAACACCTCTGGCTCTTGACCGCGGTCCACGTGATGTGTGGCCTGACGATCGGTTTCTTCGTCAAGAGCTTCATGGCGCTCTTCGCGTCGGCCGGTACCATCCTGACTCAACAAATCGGCTTCGCCTCGGTCAGCTACTTCGATCCGACTCAGCAGCAGCAGTCGGGCCCTTTCGAGAAGATCATCCAGTGGGTCATGATTGTCCTCATTCTCACTTCCGGCGCACTGGTCCCGATGTTCAAGGGCGTGACAGAGAGTTTTTACACGGTCAACTCCCTGAACCTCGATAAGATGGGACAATCGTATGCGTTCTTCGGTGAAGTGTTTAAAGGCATCTTCACCTCAGCGATCATGCTCGCGGCACCCTTGCTCTTTGCCAACATCTTGATGAACTTGGTTTTCGGGATTGTCTCCCGCGCCATTCCTCAGATGAACATCCTCATGGTTTCTTTCGTGGTGAACATTGGAATCGGACTCCTCTTGTTCATCGCTGTTTCTGACGAGTTCTTTCAGGTCAGTTTTGACATGTACGTGGAGAGGTTGGGGCAGTGGTTCCAATTCTTCGCTCGCTGAGGGCTAAGTGGCTGACGAAAACGACGACGAAAAAACCGAAGAACCGAGTCAATATCGGATAGACGAATCCCGCAAAAAGGGTGAAGTCGCTTCTTCAAAAGAACTGAATACAGTTATCCTGTTGGCCGGCACCCTCATGACCGTCGTGCTGTGCTCAGCGTTCGTGTACGAAGAATTCAGCGAATACCTCGCCTGGATCTTGCGCCTCGACTTCCAGCGCGCCTACCAAGAAAAAGAATTCATCGAGATCATCGAGAAGACTGCCTGGCTCTCGCTCAAGTGCGTCGGTCCTGTCTTCGGGGCGTCGATCTGCCTCGGCTTCCTCGGTCAGCTTGCGCAAATCGGTTTTCTCTACTCGCCGGACGTTCTAACCGCGAAGCTTGAACGCATCAACCCCATCAGCGGCTTTAGCCGCATCTTCTCGAAGCGCTCGTTGGTCGAAGTCTTGAAGGGCCTCTTCAAGACGGGCGTCGTGATCTGCATCACGTACATGGTGATGAAAGATAACCTGGGCGTGTTTTCGGGCTTCATGCATTCGGAGATCGCCGAGGGCCTGGTGTTCAGCAAGCAGTTGATCTTCAAGCTCGGCTATTCAGTGCTCTTGGGGCTTGCGGTCGTGGCCGCCGCCGACTTCGGCTGGGAAAAGTGGTCGTACCGTCAGAAAATGATGATGACCAAACAACAGGCCAAGGAAGAACACAAAGAAAAAGACGGTAACCCGGAGATCAAGCAAAAGATCCGCGCGATCCAGCGGCAAATGGCGCAAAAACGGATGATGGATGGGGTGAAAAAAGCGGACGTAATTGTCACAAACCCGACTCATATTAGTGTAGCATTGAAGTACGACGGGACCAACATGGTGGCCCCGGAATTGATGGCGAAAGGGGCCGACTTGGTCGCCCTCCGGATCCGAGAAATTGCCCAAGAAAACAACATTCCCATCGTGGAAAATGTGCTCTTGGCGAGAACGTTGTACAACACGGTGAAGGTGGGACACGGAGTGCCCCGCAACCTTTACCGCGCAGTCGCAGAAGTCCTGGCCTTCGTTTACAAACTCAAACGAAAGCAGAAGGCCCTAAAGTAAGAAGGATGATCCATGGATGGATTGTTTTCGCGTCTAAAAATCTTCTCACAAAATTCAGACCTCGCCGTAGCGATGGGTCTCTTGCTGATCATGGTCGTGATGGTGGTTCCGATTCCGCCACTCGCGCTCGACGTGTTCTTGGCTCTCTCTTTGGCGTTGTCGGTCGTCATCATGTTGATGAGCGTCTACGCCAAGAAGCCCTTGGACTTCTCTACTTTTCCGTCGGTCCTGCTCGTCACAACATTGTTGCGTCTCTCGCTTAACGTCGCGTCGACGCGTAACATTTTGCTTCACGCGAAAGACGACGGCACGGGCGCTGCGGGCGAAATCATCAAGGCCTTCGGTGAGTTCGTCGTCGGCGGTAACTACGCCGTCGGTATCATCATCTTCATCATCTTGGTGATCATCAACTTCATCGTTATCACCAAGGGTGCTGGTCGCGTCGCGGAAGTTAGCGCACGATTCACCTTGGATGCCATGCCCGGTAAACAGATGGCGATCGACGCCGATCTGAACGCTGGCCTCATCGATAACACGGAGGCGAAGCGACGCAGAGCCGAGGTGGCGCAAGAAGCCGACTTCCACGGTTCCATGGACGGTGCTTCGAAGTTCGTTCGAGGCGAAGCTATCGCGGGGATCTTGATCACGGCGGTGAACATCGTCGGCGGTATCATCATCGGCGTCGCTCAGTATGACATGGAGTTCGCTAAAGCCGCTGAAACCTTTACTCTTCTGACTGTCGGTGACGGTCTCATCACGCAGATTCCTGCTCTTATCATTTCAACGGCCGCTGGTATCATCGCCACGCGCTCGAGCAACGATAGCGCCCTCGGGAGTCAGATCGGCAAAGAGTTCGGTGTGAATCCAAAAGCCTTCTACATCACCGGTGGCGTGATCGGCTTGTTTGCCATGATCCCGGGTTTGCCGGGCCTGCCCTTCTTCATGATCGCTGCTGCCAGTGGGTTCGTTGGTTTTAAAATTGAAGAAAATAAGAAACGCGAAGTCCTCAATGCCAAGAACGACGCGGTCAAAGAGCAAAAATCGTCTGGCGAAACTCTCGAGAGTCTTCTTCCTGTGGAACTGGTCCAGCTCGAAGTGGGGTATGGCCTCGTGAGCTTGGTCGACGCCGATCAGAACGGCGATCTCCTCGAGCGTATTTCTCATCTGCGCAAACAATTCGCTACGGATTGGGGGTTGATCATTCCTTCAGTACGAATCAAAGACAATCTCGAACTCAAGCCGGGTGGCTACTCAGTGAAGCTGAAAGGTGTGGAGATTGCTAAGGGCGAGTTGATGCCGGATCACTTCTTAGCGATGGATCCAGGCACCGTGATTGGCAATGTCGACGGCATCGAAACCAAGGAACCCGTCTTTGGTTTGCCAGCGTTGTGGGTGACGGAAGACCTGCGCGACGAAGCTCAGTACAACGGCTACACCGTGGTCGATCTCTCGACTGTGGTGGCAACGCACTTGACGGAAGTCTTGAAGGCTAACTTGCAAGAGTTGCTAGGCCGCCAGGAGTTGGTACGCTTGCTCGACAATTTCAAAGAAGAGAACCCGAAGATCGTCGCCGACCTCATCCCCGACATCTTGCCACTGGGTGCGGTTCTCAAAGTCATGCAGAACTTGCTGCGTGAAGGTGTCTCGGTTCGCGACCTCCGTTCGATCCTCGAGTGCCTCGGCGAATACGGGCCAACCAGCAAAGATGCGGATGCATTGACCGAGTACGTTCGTCAGGCGTTGTACCGCCAGATCACCGAGCGCATCAAGGGTGCCCAGGGGGACATTCCTCTCTTCACGCTCGATCGCTCCGTGGAAGAAAGCATCGCCCGCTCGATCGTTCGCAGCGAAGGCGGCGACCAACTGTCTCTCGATCCGAAGGTCACGCAAACCATTCTTGCGAGCTTGAACGAGAAGATCGAAGAGGCGACCAGTGCAGGCGAGAAAATGGTGGTGCTGTGTTCGCCGGTCATCCGTCGCCACTTCAAACGCCTGACAGAAAAGTTCATTCCCAACCTGGTTGTGGTCAGCCATAATGAACTAAGTCCGGAAACTAATATTCGATCGCTTGGAACCGTAAGGTTGTAACTGAATGTTTGTGAAGAAGTTTGAGGCAGACACCATCGACGAGGCGCTGAAAGCCGTCAAGGCCGAGCTGGGTCCCGATGCCATCATTCTCAAAACGATCACGAACAAAGGCCTTAAGGGCGCTTTCAAAAAAAAGCGCATCGAGATCACGGCGGCCGTTTCCGAAAGAAACATCGAGAAAAAAGCCAAGGTGGACAAAGTGCTCAACGAAGATCAAAAACGTGATTTCTACTCTCGTGGTGCGAACTCAGTCAAAGAAGCCATCGATGACTACGCACAAACTCCCGGACAGACCGCGGCTGGCTACGGCGGCATGGGGTTGAACAAAGTTGTGAACCAGATCACGCGTGGGACCGCCAACATTGCTGGCGCCGCCAAAAATACCTCACAAGTGCTGAAGCAAGGCCTCGATGATTTTTTAGGTGACGACGATGACATGGACATGGACGACGACGCCCGTGACCACATTCCCGCACCTCGTGCTGTTCGCCAGGCCCCGGCACCGAAGCCCGCCCCTCAGCCGCGCCAAGCGGCTGCACGCGAGCGTGAAGTGGAGGCTCCTGTTCAACAAGTCGCTCCTGCTCCGGCGATCTCTCGCGAAGCGCGCGAGATGATGAACGAGTTGCGCCAGGAACTCCGCACGCAACAACATAAAATTGAAATCCTCGAGAAGAAGATCCACGAGATGGGCCCGGCCGCCATCGCTGCTGCCCATGGTGACGCTCGCGGTGTGCATCAGCTCCGCACCAGCCTCAAGGCCCTCGAGGTCGATGAGTCAGTGGTGCTCGATCTTCTTCGTAAGGCCGCCTACGAACTTTCTAAAGATGATCTCGAGAACCCAGATGTGGTTTTTGAGTTCGCTCTTCGCGAAATGACCCAATCTGTGAACGTGGCTTTGCCGATGTTCTCGACGGTCGATGGCAGCGAGCCGGTCATCACCGTCTTGCTTTCAGAGGCCGCCGCCGGGCAGAGCAGCATGAGCACCAAGATCGCCGTCCTCAAAAAAGACGTCGAAGTCATCCAGTACTCAACGGATGGGGGTCATCAAGGCGGGGCAGACTTTGCCGCTCAGGTATTTGGGCTTAAAGTCCACCGCGCACAGAACCAAGCCGAGATCATCCAACTTTGCAGAAAGGCGACGGAAGCAGGGAAAAGTGCCCTGATCGACCTTCGCTTGGCCAATAAACAGCATGATGAGACTAAGAAATTTATTGAGTCTCTGCGCCGCAGCTTCCACCACGTGGAGGTGCTTATCACTATCTCGGCGATCCATGCTGAACTTTATAACCGTAAAATTCTTTCCCGTTACAAGGATCTGGCCGACGGACTTATAATCTCTCATGTGGACTTGTGTCTCAATTTTGGGGCCCTTTATAACGTCCACAGAGCGCATTCGAAGGTTCCGTTGAAGTTCTTTGGCACGGGTCCCGTTGTTCCGGATGATGTTGAGTCCGCAACGGCAGAAAGGATCATGGCAGGATTATTTCAGTTGCACTGATAGAATGAATTGAAGCTAATGCCGTTTCCCTAGGATGGGGGAGCTGCGACCGAGGATATACAGGAGGTATATGCAGAAGACCAGTGATTGGCTGATGTCGTTTACGACTCAACCACGCCCCAACGCCCGCCCCGCCATCGGTCTCGCAAAGCCCACAACATGCGTGAAAGTGTCCATCACCGGCGGTAAAGGCGGCGTAGGAAAAACTTCTGTTGCTCTTCGGATGGCGAAAGAACTCGCGGGCCAAGGCCACCGCGTTCTTCTCCTCGACTGCGATACCAATCTCTCAAACACCGCGATCAAACTCGGTCTTCCTCTCGACGACACCTTCTGGAAATTGCTCTCTGCGGAGAAGGATTTCCGCGAGTGCATCGTTCGTCGCGAAGGCTTCGATCTCTTGCCCGCCTGCAATGGCAGCGTGGATCTTTTCGAGAGCCAACTCGCGCTTGATGAAATCATCATCGACATCGTCAGTGCGCATGAGCACGAGTACGACTGGGTCTTGCTCGACTGCCCGGCCGGCCTCGACCGCGCCAGCATCACACTGAACGCGTGGTGCGACCACCGCGTGATCGTCGTGACCCCGGACAAGAGCTCCATCACCGACTCCTACTCACTCGTAAAGATCCTCCAGACCCGCTTTGGCATCAAAGAGAACCATTTGTTGGTGAACATGATCCAGAACGATCGCCAGTTCCAAAAAGTCGTCATGACCTTGAGCGAGACCATCGAGAACTTCCTCGGATGCCGGACTCACGTACTCGGTGGCTTGCGCAAAGTGGATGTTTCTGCCGAGGCATTTGATACTTTTTTCCTCTCTGAGGAAGGTTCTGAGTGGCATAAAAATTTCTTCAAGATCGTGCAGCAGTTCGCCGAAAAATGGGGTGCCGGAAATATTTCCGTACGTCCGGCAGTGGAACAAGAAGTCCATTAAGACCCGTCGCAAGGAGCACCCATGTCATCTCTGACAACCAAACTGAAGAACCTGAAAGACTACCGCAGCACGGTTGACCCGAAGGTCAAAGATGAAATCGTCCTCGAGTACGCTCCTTTGGTTAAGTACATCGCGCAAAAAATCGCGTCCCGTCTGCCGTCGAACATCGAGCTCGATGATTTGATGTCTTGCGGAGTCATCGGCCTGATGGACGCCATCGAGAAGTTCGATCCGACTCGTGATAACAAGTTCAAGACCTACGCCGAATTCCGGATCCGCGGTGCGATCCTTGACGAATTGCGCTCCCAGGACTGGGTGCCACGTTCGGTTCGCGAGAAAGCCAAGCAGGTCGAGCGCGCCTACGCGAAGCTCGACAAAGAGCTCGGCCGCCCAGCGACTGACGAAGAGATGTGCGTCGAGCTTGCGTGCAACATGGAAGAGTTCCATGACCTCATCAACAAATCAAAATCGGTCTCGTTGCTCAACATCGACGACACCGCTTCCATGGGCCGCGGCGACAAGAAGCTGATGGTCAACTTGATGGAAAACAGCCGTTCGGCGAACCCGTTCTCGGCCGTGAACTACAAGCGCTCACAAGACGTGATCAAAGAAGGCATCAAGACGCTTCCAGAGAAGCAGCGCCTGGTTCTCTCGCTTTACTACTTCGAGGATCTGAACCTAAAGGAAATTGGTCAGGTTCTCGACGTGACTGAGTCCCGCGTGTCTCAGCTCCACACGCAGGCGATCTTGAAGCTGAAGGCGAAACTTCGCACGCAGTTCGATAGCCACGAAGATCTCGCTAGCTAATCGATCTCACTTCATTCCATTAATAAAGAAACCCAGGCCAAGGCTTGGGTTTCTTTTTCGTGTTCGATTCCCCATAATAAATCAAAGCCCTTAGTCTCTTCAAAGGTGATGATATGGAAGCGAACTCACTCAAGACAACTCGTTGGATCACTCATCTCTTGCTGGCCATCAGCGCCGGGGGAATCTTGGGTGTCGCCTGGGAGCTCAAGCAAACCATCGAGGCCCGCGCCAATCTGGAGGAGACCCAGTTTCAAGCGCGCACGCGCCTCGAAGAAATCCGCGCCCGCAATCCGTTCAAGCCCATCCACCGCGCCATCGAAAAAGTTCAAACTCAGGAGGCGAGCAGCAAGCTGTCACGCCTGAACAAAACGATGAACGAGCTGGAAAGCGCCCTCGGCATCAAGCGCGGCGAGGAGTTGGAAAGAATCTTCGTCGAGCACAAGAACAAGATCCAAGACGCCACCGCCTACTCGCGTCCGGATGAGTTGCTGAAAACCTTGAGCGACAAGACCGCACGTCTGGAAGGTTTGGCCTTGAGCCGTCGCTGGAGCAATCTCGCGAAGGGGGCTCAGCGCATGGACGCGCGCCTGACGCAACTGAAGACCAGTGGAAAAGTGGAATCTCCCCTGGTGCGCTACATGGAGAGTGATCTCACCGCGATGACCTCCTTGATCCGTGGATCCAGCCTCGAAGAAAACGACAAGACCGAAGTGCTGCGCCAGTTGGAAGGCATTCGCCAAGAAATCGCCATGCTGCTCGATCTGCACCAGAGCCGACGTGGCCTGCAAGAAGAGATGGCGCGTTCCGATGCGGCGGTCGGGCGCTGGGCCGCTCGCGCGGATCTCGCGATTGGAACGCTTAAGCATCGCGCGAACCAGGCGATGCAAGATTGCCTCATGCACATCTGGGGGCTCGGGGCCTTCATGCTGGGTGGCTGGATGATCGTCGGTCTTACCTGGTCATGGGCGAGCCGCGGCCAGCGTCGCCAGCAAGATCAAGAGATGATGGAGCTGCTGCAAGACGGAGTCTCGGGTGACAAGGCCGTGTGGCAGACGCACGTGAGTGCGGCCCGCGTGGACGAGTTCCACAACATGATCCGCGTGATCAAGAAACGCCTGCGATTAGGAGAAGACTTCCAGGCCGCCATGCCCTTCGGATCAGTCTTGTTGGACGGTGAAGGGAAGCTGCTCTGGGGCAATGACCTCTTTGCGGAACAGTTCGGCCTCGACTCGGAAGAAATAGAAAATGAATTTCTTCACTGGAAAGAGCTCTCGGCGCGGTTGTCGGGCCCCGACTACGATCCGCTCCACTACGCCATGAGTGAGATGGTCCCGGGCACGTGGCAGGTGCAGCTGCAGATGGAAGACGGCGTCTCGGTTCCGCTCGAGATGCACATCTCGCCGATTGAATGCAAGGCCGGTGCGAAGGCGCTGGTGGTGTTCTATCCGTTGGCGATGATGCGCGAGACGATTCAATCCCAGGCCCGCTTAGTGATGGAGCCCGTGCGTTTGGCGCTGGAAGCCTTAGAAGGGGAAGTCTGGGGCGTCGAAACAGAGGCCCGCTTAGCGCCGCTGTGGAAACAAGCAGGACTGGCTGAAGACTGGGAAAAACTTAGCAAAGCCATCCATCGCATGGACCAATCACGCAATAGCCTCTTCCTGCAAGTGCGCCATTTAGAAGACGAGAACCACGACCATCTCAAAACCATCGCTGACCTGACGGAAGGCTTGGAAGTTCGTGCGCGCGCTCTGAAGTCGCAGATGCAAGGTCTCAAAGAGATGCGCGATAATCTCGTGTCGATCGACCAGTTAGGTGCGGACCTCTCCCTTGAACACGCGGCTCTCTTGAACGGAACTCGCGTGCAGCTCAAGCGCCAGGACGTCCTCATTGAGACGGCGCGTGGTTTGAGTGAGCGCCTCTCACAGGCGAAGGATGCCATCGGTGCTCTCGAGAAATTTAAGCTCGACTACCGCATCGGCAAGCAAGAGATCCAGGAATCGAAGCAAGAACTCGTGAACCTTCATAACCGCTTCCTCGGTACCTTGCCGGAAATGAGCGAGCGCACGGAAAGCCTCGCCGTGGCCATGAAAGATGCCTTGATGCGCATGGATCGCGCCACGGTCCAACTCGAGACACGTCTCGCGGGTATGGACATCCAAATCACCAAACTGGCCATGACCTTCGTGGGCCCGACTCCCGAGTTCGAGCGGACTCATACACTGGACCTGTCGGCCCATGAGCGCGTCGCTCGCGAAATCCGCGAAGCTCTTCAAGAAGACCAGGAAATGATTGTAGATCGCTTGCGGAAACTGGTAGAAGACCTTCGCCAGGACGCCCAGGCCTTCACTGCTTTGCGTGAAAGTATTGCTCCCAGTGAACAACACCATCCATGAAAATCTACAATCTCCAAGCGAAAGTTACCGGTGAGCGGCTCGGCGAGTCTCTCACCCGGGTAACGAAGCTTCCGGGAGATGAACTCGCAAAACTTCTCGAATACGGCGCTGTCCAGGCGCGCTTCCGCGGCAAGGGTGCGTGGGAGCGAGTGCGGGATCCTCGTATTAAGCTCGACGTCACCGACGAAGTGAAAGCGATGTATGACCCGCGCATCTTAGCGATTCCTCCGTTTATCGAAGCCCAGTGTGTGGCGCAAAATCGCGAGTACGGAGTCTGGGTGAAGCCGGCCGGTGTGATGGCCCAGGGAACAGACGCTGGCGACCACTGCACACTCATCTACGCCGTCGAAAAAACGGGCAAGAAAGTTTATCCCGTCCATCGACTTGATCGCGAAACCGAGGGCCTCATGGTGGTGGCCTACTCATCAAGTGCCGCTGCTGAACTTTCGCGCCTCTTCCAAGACCAAGCGGTTCGCAAAACCTACATGGCGATCGTCGCCGGTGAAATTTCTTACCTCGGCGTAGGCACCGAGGGTGCCTTCACAGATCCGTTGGACGGCAAGAAAGCCGAAACTCGGTATCGAGTCCTCGAGCTGTTACCCGGCGACCGTTTGCTGGTGGAACTGCGGCCCCTGACGGGCCGTCTCCACCAGATCCGTCGCCACCTTGAATTCATCGATTGCGGTGTATGGGGAGATCCTAAGTACGGCAAAAGAAACAAAAACCGCGAAGGCATGAAGCTCGCGGCCACAGTCCTGAGCTTCGTAGATCCTTGGATTGAGGAAGAAGTCACCTTCCGCTATCAGGCCAGCTTCGTACCGAAAGCGTAAATTTTTTACCTGCTTGCCGGGATAAACCACATACTTTCTTAAGATTGCTTATGATGCCTCCAAATGAGGAGTTCATCATGGGTCTATTGTCACGTCGTTTGATCACACTGTGCTTCGCCAGCATGACCTCTTTGGGGGCCATGGCAGGTTTGCCTTTGGAGCAAATGGAAAATCGCCTCAAAGAGCTGGAGATCTACCGCAACAACGGTTTAGACCTTGCGGCGATAGAGCGTGAGGCGGTCTATGAAGTTAATGATGTCCCCCTCGAGCAGCGTGCCTGGATGGAGAGTCAGCTGCTGGTTCAAGCGTTGAGAGAAGCTGTGCTCAAGAGCTACTTCCTCGCTATCGACGAAGCCTCGGACAGCGAAGATCCGGCCGCCACAGCTCGCGATCTGATCCGCGCGAACATGGAAAAAGACCTACATCTCTTGGCGCCCGAACTTCAATCAGACATGAAAGCGATCGTAGAAGATGTGTTAAAGAATCCGAAGTGGGAATCGAGCGAACTTCCGTTATCTGATAAGCTTGTCGCGAACATGAAAGAGCGCAGCTTGAATCGCGTAGAGTTGCTTTCAAAGCCAAGCTCAGTTCCTTCTGACTTTACTAATCTGGCCGATAACAAGGGTTCTGGGAGCAAAATCACAAGTAAGGCCGCTTTAGTCGCTGCTCTTGCAGGTGGTTCAAGTCCAGACAATTTCGAAGCACGCTACAATGCCAAGGCACGCTCGAGCGTTAGTCTCGCTGCTGAGGCGAAGTTCTCCGCTCAAATCAAGGCGAGTTTCATGGGGGTTGAGATCGCTGCGGGTCCGACCTTCACGTTCACGAAAACCGTCTCCTCGGCGGTGCAGTTTGGTGGGGAAGGCTTCGCACCCATTTTCGATGGTCAAGGCCGCTTTGATTTGGTCAAACGCGGGAGCAATGGTCAACCCGTCATGGTGAATGGCCGTTCAGTCCCACGCCGCGTAGCTTTTGCGTGTGACCTCACCGCAAGGGTCGAAAGTGAGACGGCCCTGGCCGGCGGCTTCAGTGCCATGGGCGTTGGGCCGGAGGCTCGCGCTGTGAAGACTTACAGAAACGAAGTCGAGCTCGCATCAAGCGACTTGCTCGTCCCAGACACACTCGACGGTCGTTTGGCCACCGTCGCAACTTTGGCGGCGATCTGTCAGCGCGACTTCCTTCGCGCGCGGACCTCAAATGGCCGCACGATCGGGCAAAACCTCGATACTATGATTCGCAATTTGGTCTCGAGCTTGACCTACGTGAACCCGGCGATGAAGTGCGTGGTCAACTCGCACTGTAACAACTGGTTCAACAAAGAAGTCTTGGGCATACACAAATACAAAACTGTTCCACGCTGCATTCAAGAGCGTGGTAATCCATCGGTCATGACCTGCCAGTTGCGCGGTGGAACTGGCGCGAATTGCAAAGTTGTTCGTGAGAACAAAGTCGTCTCAAACGGCTGGTTCGAATACATCTGTGACACCGGTAAACGCTGTGTTGTGACAGAGGTCGGTGGCTGGGGTGGGTTGCTCGGTTGGACGTGGACCCCGTGGAAAGGTCAGTGCCGCTAGTTTGTAAGCTGAGACCAAATCTTCTTCAGGGCCGCTTTATCCAGTGGCCCTGAGTTATCAAAAACTAAATCCGCTTTTTGCTTCTTCTCATCTAACGACATCTGCTGACTCAAGATCGCTTCGGCCGTTTCAACGGTGGTGTGCGGATCGCGCGTGAGCAAGCGATTCTTTTGTACGTCCCGGCGCACCCACGACACGACGACCACATCGAACATCTTCTCCATCTTCCGCTCGAACAGCAGCGGAATCTCGTACGCGAGCCAGGGAATGCGTGGGAACTTTTTCTCCGCCGCAGCGAAGGCTTGCGGAAGACGTTCGTAGAGATACGACTCGACCTGCGACTTGAGTGCGGGATCGGTGAAAACGAATTTTCGTAGTTGCGGGAAATCGATACCGGAATCAGTGATGACCGCAGGGCAAAGCACCTTGAGCCACGCTTGGGTTTCTTTCCAGTTATAGATGTCTTTGACGAGCTGATCCGCCGATATCGTCGGCACGCCTTGCTCTTTCAAGAAAGCGGCCACGGTGGATTTGCCGGAGGCGACGCCGCCCGTGACGGCCACGATCGGGTAGGAGCGCTGATGTAAGCGATCTTGGGGCACGAGTCTTTTCCACTTAGCCGCGAGGTCTTTCACTTGGTTCTTTCCTTCGCCTTCACCCACAGCGCTTCCATCTCCGGTGCGCTCATCTGGCCCATGACCTGGCCATTTTCTTCGGCGAGCTTCTCGACCATGTGGAAGCGTTTGAGGAATTTCTTATTGCCATTGCGAAGGGCTTCTTCCGGGTCGACGCCGAGGTGGCGAGCGAGCTGGGCCATGCTGAAAAGGAGATCACCAATCTCATCGGCGACGCGGGCCTTGTCGAAGTAGCCACCGGGCGGCAACTCGTCTTTGAGCTCCTGCCACTCTTCTTCAACTTTGTGCATGACCTGCCGATGATCTTCCCAATCGAAGGCCACTTTGCCGGAGGCGACACCGATGAGGTGCGAGGTCCTTAGGGCGGGGTTATGCATGAGCTTGTAAGGGATGGTCGAGCGCTTGACTTTTTTTTCTTCGTGCTTGATCACTTCCCAGCGTTCTCGCACTTGCGCGGGAGTGAGGCCCGCTTCTGTTTGCTCGCCGAACACATGGGGATGGCGGTGAACGATCTTGGTCGCTAGCTTTCGCGCGACGTCTTCGAGGTTGAAGCGGCCTGCTTGTTCGGCGATGCGCGAGTGCAGCAGGACTTGCAACAGCACGTCGCCGATCTCTTCGCACATCATGGCGGTGTCGTTCAGTTCAACGGCTTCGACGTATTCGTAGGATTCTTCGATGAGGTAGCGCAGCAGCGTTTCGTGAGTTTGCTCGAGGTCCCACGGACAGCCCCCTTGCGGATCTCGGAGCTTGTTGATGACACGAATGGCATTTTCTAATTCAGGATAGGCCATGTTTTCTCCTCAAGAGTCATGCTAGCATGGAGCATGACCAAACTTCTCGTTGAGACCCACGCAAGCGTGTCCCTCACACCAGCGGCCAAACGTTGGTTGGCGCTTGCGGCAGAGATCGCCGCGGCGGATCTCCACACCAGCGTACGACAGGGCATGCTAAACGTCATGGTCTGCGGCGATGGACGAATGCGTTCCATGAATCGTGAGCATCGCGCTAAAGATAGAACGACTGACGTTCTTTCGTTTCCCGCCCAAGTTAATTTACGAAAACCAAAAAACTGGGACTGGATTGCTCCCGGTGTGCTGCCGCTTGGCGATCTGGTGATCTCGCTTCCCCAGGCGCGCCGTCAGGCCAAACAATTCGGCGTCCGCCTGGAAGAGGAACTGGTCCATCTGTTCTTCCACGGTTTTCTCCACTTGCTGGGGTTTGATCATGAACTCAGTGCGAAGGAAGAGAAGCTGATGCAGCAGCACGAGGCGAGGATGTTGGAGAGTTTTGCGAAGCTGCGGAAGAAGAGAAAGGTAAAATAAGAGGGCCCCTTCCGGGGCCCTCGCTTTTCAAAATCTAGAAATTAACGAGTAAGACGACGAGAAGCGCGGTTAGGGTAAGTCGCTTCAGCGTATTTCAAAGCCGCCGAAAGATCGACGCGACCGCCAGTGACCATCTTGCCAGCAAACGCTGGAACCACAGTAACTGACTTCATGAGAACGTCTTTGATCTCAAGAGCGGTGAGCTTCGGGTAGTACGTGAGTACCTGGGCCGCGACACCGGCAGTTGTCGGTGATGCCATCGAGGTGCCCGACATGCTCTGGTAGCCGTTGTTCGGAGTCGTCGAGAAAACGTCCTGGCCCGGAGCTGCCACGTCAACGTTGACCTTACCGACGTTAGAAAAAGACGCGAGGCCGCCAGATGACGAAGTCGCTGCGATAACCAAGAGGTGTTCGTTAGCGAAAGAAGCTGGGTAGCGAAGGCCTGTGTCGATGTCGTGCCAACGCAACGGACCCCAAGAGTCGTTACCGGCAGCAGCGATCACCAAGGTGCCGTAGGTTTCGCCGATGTGCTTGATGGCTTCAGATACGACCATGCCGCCTTCGTTTACTTTTTTACCGAAAGAGCAGTTGATCAACTTCGCACCGTTCTTGGCAGCGTAGAGGAATGATTCCACAACGTTCTTATCTGTTTCGTCGCCGTTGTTCGGAACCGTACGGATCGCCATGATCTGCACGTTCGTGGCGATGCCCGCGATGCCCTTACCGTTGTTCTGTTTTGCGCCGATGGTGCCTGACACGTGCGTTCCGTGGGAGTGGGTATCCATCGGGTTCGTCGTTGCTGAGCCGTCGGCGTTGCGGTCGATCGTGTTGATCCCGTTAACGTCATCGACGTAACCGTTGCTGTCGTCATCGATGCCGTTCGCAGCGATTTCACCTTTGTTTACCCACATGACGTCGGCGAGGTCTTCGTGCTTGTAATCAACACCGGTGTCGACCACGGCGACGATGATGTTCTTGGCAGCGCGGTTCGGAAGTTCTCCGTAGGCCTTCGTCACAGAAACACCGAAGCGAGCAGCGTCGTTGAACGCCCAAACGCGTGAGGCCTGTGGGTCGTTGAAGTTTACGTCTTCTGCTAAAGCGGGCTTCGCTTTGCTATCAACCGGAAGGGCGAGGTTACGTTCGCCAGCGTAGAACGACTTCTCGGTCCAGGCGACGGCGCTGTCTTGGCGCAAATCGTTTTCCAGCAAGATCGCGTCGGTGGTGGTGAGCTCGTACATGTCACCGAAGAGGTGCTTACTGTTTTCGATCAACCCGTGGGCCGGCAGTTCGGCGCCCTTATTGAGTTTTACGAAAAGAGTGTTTTGCTCGAAACGCACGGCTTGTGCGAAAGAAAAGCTAGCGGTGAGGCAGCCAATAAGAATCAGGCCAAATTTGCGCATGGGAAACTCCTTTGCGAAGTTGATGAGGTTCTAAACGCGAGTAGGTTACGCGGTTATTTGTAAAATCAACAACTTACAATGTCTTACATTCCTTTCGTGTCTTTCATCTGGCCGAAAAACCCTTACCTTTTTACACGTTTCTTCATTCAGAAACGTGGGCTAACACCTGGATTGGTACAATGCGTAATGAATGAGGCAACTTTTGCAACCCGTCTTAACTTTAAGACTTGGTTGGTAGAATGATGGAATAACAAGGTTTTATACTGTGTTGAAGAAACGTCATTTAATTATGCTCTCTTTGCTGCTCTCGGGCACGGTTTGGGCGCGACAAGATTTCACCGGATCGGTGGGCGCTCTTTCCAATCAGTTCGCTGATGGTGTGGGTGATGTGAATGGCAACCGCTACAACATGGATCTTAGTTTCGATTACCATCGCCAACGCCCCAACGAGCTCGAGCGTCGCTTCACACTCAATGCTTTGATCAACGATCAAAGCAGTGCCATGTACTCCGTGAACGAAGCCTACGTCACTCATCGCTGGGGTCGCTCGGAATTGCAAACCGGTCGCTTCATGTTGGACTGGTCAGACGTCGACAGTCACTGGGGCTTCGGGAAAGTTAACAATCGTCAGAACTTCACGGGCTTCGATCCCGCTCAAGAGGGTCTCGTCGGCATGGTCTTGAAGCGCAAGTACGCCAACGGCTTCCGCTTCCATGCTTTTGCGACGCCACTCTTCGTTCCCGAGCTGAACCCGTCGCTCGACGTCAATAAATCTGACGGCACCATCACGTCGAACAACCCCTGGGCCAAGCCACCAGCGGCGACAGCACGCATCGAAGATCGCGACATTCCGATTTTCTACAACGTCGACTACCCAGAAATCTCAGACGTGGTGTTCAAACCGGCCGGCGGCCTGAACTTAGGTTGGGCGAACAAGCACTGGGATGCCGGGGTCTACTACCTTCGTAAACCGGAAAACCAACTCTCAACGACTGTTGATATTTCCTATAACCCGGGCGACGACTTGATCAACGCTCGCGTTCAGCCGCAGTTCTACTACCATGACATCTACGGCAGTAACTTGCGCTGGAAAAACAAAGACTACACCGTTTACTTGTCGGCCATCGCCGTCCGCCCGAACGAGTACCCGGTGGGTGACCCGCTCACAACTCAGTACACCCAGATCGAAGTGGAGAAGCGTCGTGAAGACTACGTGGGTGGCGGTATCTCAAAAGAAAACGATCGCATGGGCATGGGCTTCGACTACGTCGCGCGCCTGAGCCCGTTCAATAAAGAAGAAGACATTCTGGCGGAAGATCCACGCTGGAACCAAGCCGTCCACGGTTGGTTCCGCTACCGCGTGAGCCGCTTTTTCCAGGTTTCTGCTGACGGAAAAGTTGATATGTTGACGAGAGATCGTCTGACCATGGTTCGCGTTAGCTACTTCCCTGTGCGCAACATGGTCTTGAATGCTGGGGTCAACATGATTGGCACTCCGAGCGATGGCAAATCGTATTGGAGCCCGTACACCAACAACGACGCAGTCTACGCAGGCCTGCGATACTTGTTCTGAGGACGTGTTTATGGTTCGTATGAAAAATCTCGTCTCGCTTTTCTTTGTGGGCTTGCTCACGGTCGCGGGTTGCTCAGATTTGGGTAAGAACAACATCGTAAACAAACCGATCGAAAGTAACCGTTTCAACGCCGGCTGTGACCTTGATATCGAAGAATTTAAGCTCATCCTCGAGCGCGACGTGTCTGCGCAGATCAGCTGCTTGCAGAAGAACATCGATCTGTTCATGCGCGTGGTCGAGTCGGACAGACCGGGCTACCTTTCGAGAACGGCGTTCGAGCAGTACATCATCAAAAACATGCCGGACTTTAAGCCGGAAAACGTTCGCGCTATCAAGAGCGTCTTCGACATCTCTCACTTGATCTTCGGTGACGACCGCAACTACCTCTCGCCAACTTCTGTGAAGAAGATCTTCGATTTCGTCTTCCTCTTCAACCGCGAGTTCCCATCGGTATACCCATTCTTCGAGAGCAAAGAAGAAAACACTCCGTACTACGTTCACGACCTTCAGAAGAACCGCGTTTTCAAAGCGGGCGACGCCATCGCCAATGCCTTGATCACGATCTACAAAGGTGACCGCGGCGACCAGATCCACAAGATCAACATCCTCGAAATTCTCGAAAGCTTCACGAACTCGGAGACCGAAGACGTCTTGCAACAGACGAAAGCTCTCATCTTCGTTAAACGCGTGATCCTGGGCGGTGTGAAAGAAGAGTTAACGCATGTTGAATTGCGCGAGTTGCTCTCGAAGCTCCCGAATCTCGGGAAGGTCGTGTTCGATATCTTGCGCGTGAGCTACATCGACTTGAATCAGAAAAGCTTGCTCGACTTCATCACGAGCGACCTAGAAATCATCGACGACCCGAAAGAGCCTCTCTTGCACTACACGGCAGACTCGGGCGAACGCCTCTTCTCGATCGACGACTTGATCGAAGCGATCCCGTTCTTCATGGACGAGGAATCAGATTTTCCGGATCTCAAGAAATACCGTAAAGAGATCTTGCAGGCGAAGATGTTGCTCATGTCGACCGCTGCTTACTCACCGAACGAAGACTTGTCTGGCAAAGAGTACGTCTTGCCGGGCGACCTGCGCGTGTTCCTCGATACGGCGAAAGACATGGCGAGACGCGGCCAGGTTTACCACTCCGTGTACGAGTTCTTCCAGCCGTACCTGAACAGCCCTGGCACCGTAAACATCAACTACAACAACTACGTCTTAACGTTCCCGACCCACGGGAAGTACGTCGAAGAATTCGCACGCATCGCGAACTCGTACCGTTTCTTCTACGGCGAATTCCAGATGCCCTACTACTCCGCCGCGTACCGACGTAACTCGGAAGGCATGGTCGAGCAGGGCCTGATGGAATCCGCGCTGAAACTCGTGGCCCGTCGCTACGGCTCACCGAGTCCCGGTGTGGGCGGTTTCGGACTCAGCCTCGAGCAGCTCCAGGCCTTCATTACTCTGATTAAAACTCCTTTGGTCGACGAAGGCCTCATCACCGCGGGCCGCGAGCTAAAGCTGATGGAGAACATCACGCTTCTCATGACGCTCTTCCAGTCAATGTCGAACGGTGACGGCATCATCAACGTCGACGAAGGTTCGGCGTTCTTCACGCAGGTGTTCGCCGCCATGGCACATGCGGACTACTTCCAGGAAGAGATCGCGAAGGTCTGCCCGACCGATGAGCGGGGTCGCATCACGGACATCGACTGCCATCGCTCGAACTACTTCGGTGTCCTCTGCAACAAGTTCCAAACCAGCTACCCGGTGCTCTTCGAGTCTCTCGGCATGAAAGATTGCGCGGACAAGGGTGACCAGACGTTCATAAAAGAGTACCTCGCGACGATCGAGTACGTGGGACGCACGTGCACCGTGTTCAAGGACGGTACCGACGTGCCCATGACGGCGGACGACTACATGCCGATCATGGTGATGTTGCAGACGATCGAAGGGACGATCCTTCGCTATGACACTAACCGCAACAACAAGCTCGACCCGTCGGAAGTCCGCAAGGCCTACGATCAGACGCTGAAAATCGCCATCGAAGCGCTCGTCGAAGAGCAGGCGAGTGTCATCGCTAAGCTCCCGTTTAACCTCGGCGGTGCGATCTCGAAGAAGATTTACTACTACCTCATCAAGCACAAAGCGATTCCGAAGAAAGTCGGCGAGTACCTTAAGCTCCTGACGATTGGTGCGACGACGGCTCACCGGGACACGCTTGCTGCGGTGCTTAAGATTGTCGCCGAACAAGGTGAAGCTTCCACTTTCGATTGCGAAACGCTCCGCTAAGCGGTTACCTTGGGAGTCTGTCGTAGGAGACTCCCATGGCCGACACGGCCCAATTTAAAATCGAAGACTTCAAGCAACGTCTGCCTGAATTCAAGCACACTCTGGTCACAATCCGGAGGTCACTTTGACGTTGAACGAAAGATTCAGCGCTTAAGAGAGATCACCGAAATGGAAGCCCTAGAGGGGTTCTGGAACGACTCCGCCAACGCGGCAAAAATTCAAAAAGAAAAATCTGGCCTCGAAGACTCTGTGAAGACCTACTCGCGCCTCAAGACATCGCTGGATGACTTCGAAGTGCTCCTCGAGATGGCCGACATGGGTGACGAGGCGTCGCTGCAAGAAGCGATCACCGCCTTTCCGAAGTGCCAGCAGGCCGTCGCTGAGGCCGAGAAGAAGGCGCTGCTCTCCGGCGAGACTGACATCAACAACGCCATCGTGACCATCAACGCCGGCGCGGGTGGAACGGAGTCCTGTGATTGGGCGGGCATGCTCATGCGCATGGTCCAGCGCTGGTCAGAGCAGCACGGCTTCAAAGTCGACGTCATGGATTTTCAGTACGGCGATTCGGCGGGCATCCGCAGCGCCACGTTGCAAGTGAGTGGCCCGTTTGCGTACGGTCTCCTGAAAAGTGAAACCGGTGTCCATCGCCTCGTGCGCATCTCTCCGTTTGATTCGAACGCCCGTCGCCACACCTCGTTCTCCTCGATTTACGTCTCGGCCGAGATCGACGACACCATCGAAATTGAGGTCCTAGATAAAGACCTGCGCGTGGACGTGTACCGTTCCAGCGGTTCGGGCGGTCAGTCGGTGAACACGACAGACTCCGCCGTTCGACTCACGCACTTTCCCTCGGGGATCGTGGTCGCCTGCCAGCAAGAACGCTCGCAGCTTCAGAACAAAGTGAAGGCGATGAAGATCTTGAAAAGCCGCCTCTACGAGCGTGAATTGCAGCGGCGCCTGGAAGCGCAAACGCAGGTCGAGGCCGGCAAGAAAGACAACGCCTGGGGCTCGCAGATCCGCTCCTACGTTTTGCATCCGTACCAATTAGTAAAAGATCACCGGACCGGTTACAGTACGTCACAAGCACAAACAGTGCTGGACGGTGATGTGGATGATTTCATGAAAGAGTATCTCCAATGGCAAAGCCTTGGGGGGAAACCAGTGGAGGCCGATGATGACGACCTCTAACCTTACAGAATCGGGGAAAGTGATGAAGCAGAAACATGTAGACCGTTGGACCTCTCAATTCTCAGAGCAGATGACTGTTCGTCTCGACAAGCGCGCGAAGCTCGAAGAGATGGGACAGCCCGGCGGCGCTTACAAGAATCACCTAAAACCCGACACCACCTTCAAGAATATTTTCGACCGTTACGGCGCTCTGGAAAAAGACGCCATCGGACAGACGCCCGAGTTTAAAGTCGCCGGCCGCGTGCTCATGGTGCGCGACTTCGGCAAGGCCGCCTTCCTCACATGCGATGATGGTACTCAGCGCTTCCAGCTCTACGTGAAAAAAGACATCACTTCGGAAGTAGGTTTCGCGCAGTACAAGCTGCTCGACTACGGCGACATCGTCTGGGCTTCCGGTGACGTGTTCAAAACCATGAAAGGGGAGCTCTCCCTCAACGTGAAAGACTTTTCGATCATCTCAAAAAGCACACGCCCGTTGCCGGAAAAATTCCACGGACTCACGGATCCGGAATTACGCTACCGCATGCGCTACGTGGATCTCGCCATGAATCCTGAAGTGCGTGAGACACTCCGCAAGCGCTCCGAGATCGTGCGCTACATCCGTGAGTACTTCTACAAGCTCGACTTCTTGGAAGTGGAAACGCCGATGATGCATTCGGTGGCCGGCGGTGCCGCAGCTAAGCCATTCAAGACGCATCACAACGCCCTCGATATGGAATTGAGCATGCGGATCGCTCCTGAACTCCACCTGAAGCGCCTGATCGTGGGTGGCTTCAACAAAGTCTTTGAGATGAATCGCTGCTTCCGCAACGAAGGTCTCTCCCTCAAGCACAACCCAGAGTTCACGTCGATTGAGTTCTACTGGGCCTACGCCAACTTTGAAGACTTGATCCAGCTCACGGAAGACTTGATCTCCGGTCTTGGTCGCGATGTTTTGAAGAAAGAAACCATCATGTTCGGTGAGAAAGAGATCAACCTCAAGGGGCCGTACGCGCGCATGACCATGCGGGAAGCCGTGGCGACTCATACGGCTTCAACGGCAGCTCAAGTGATGGACGCGTCTCACTTGCGCAACCTCTTGAAAGAATCGGAGATCGATCCGAAAACCATCAAGGCTGCCGGGTGGGGCAAATTGCTCACGCTGTGTTTTGAGGAGTTCGCCGAGAAGCATCTCATCCAGCCGACCTTTGTCACGGAATACCCAACGGAAGTGTCACCGCTTTCTCGCCGCAACGACAGCAATCCCGATTTCGTGGATCGCTTCGAATTCTTCATGAACGGCTGGGAAATCGGCAACGCCTTCTCCGAGTTGAACAATCCGACGGATCAGCTTGATCGCTTCGCTGAGCAAGCGATGGCCAAAGAGGCTGGCGATGATGAGGCCAGCGACGTTGATTATGATTACGTGCGCGCGCTCGAGTACGGCATGCCGCCGACAGCGGGCCAGGGGATCGGCATCGATCGCTTGGTGATGGTCCTTACGGATAGCGCCACCATTCGCGATGTGATCCTGTTCCCGCTCTTGAAGAAAGAAGATTTCGGCCAAGAGTCGGAAGCCTAGTCGAATGAGAGGGCGCCTGCTGATTGCGCTTGGTCGGATCTTTTTTGACCAAGCGGCCACTTGGCGCCTCATGGCGTTCAGTATCGCGGGCTACGCTTTTTCACTGGCCGTCATTCTCAGCACCCTCGGATTAATGGATGGCTTTGAATCCACCCTCAAGCAAGGGCTGCGCCTCGCCGCTGGCGACGCCATCCTGACGCATCGTCAGGGCTTCTTCCAACTTTCAGGTGAAGTCTTAGAAGAAATGCAAGTGCAAGGCGTACGCTCCGTCGCCGGAGTCGTGCAGTCCGAAGCCTTTGCACTCTCAAACGGTAAATCACAGGGCGTGCTCGCTCGCGGCGTCGACGCCGAAGAATTCAAAATCGTCACCGGCATGACCTTCGATCTTCCTCACGAGGGAATCGTCGTGGGACAAACACTCGCACTTGACTGGCAGCTCAAGGCCGGCGACACGGTCACGCTGGTGCTCGCACGGGGAACTGAAGGCGAACTGCCGCAGTTCGTTCCGCTACAAGTGAGCTCGATCGTTCGCCATGGGATCCACGAAAAAGACGCGCGCTTGGTGTACGTCGCGAAGTCGCGCTTGCAAGAGGCCCTGGGGCTCGGCGAACGGATCAACGTCGCGCTCCTTAACTTCGGTCCGGCGTTCACGGACGTTCACGAGCTCGAAGACAAGATCGGCGAGCTCGGTGAAGCCATGGGAAATCCTTGGGTGCTCAAACCGGCCTGGCAAGAATTCGCGGGTCTGCTTGAAGCCGTGGAAGTGGAAAAAACCTCCATCGCCATCGTGCTCCAGCTGATCGTCCTCGTCGCTGTGTTCAACGTAGCGGCGTTCCTTGTCACACTCCAAGCCAGAAAAATTCGTGAGTTCTTTTTACTGCGGGCCTTCGGACTTCCCCGGGCGCGGTTCTTTGCGTTCGCCTCTGTGCTTCTGCTCGCTCTGTGGGCCACGTCGTGCGTCGGTGCGCTCCTGCTTGTTAAAATCTTTAACTGGCTACTGGCCAACGCCTCATGGTTACAAGTCCCCGGTGATATCTACGTGCTCTCGCAACTACAGGTTCTGCTCAGCCTCAAAGACTACGTTTGGGTCTTTGGCCTAGCGCTCGTGTGGATGGCCATCTTGGGCGGCTTTGCTGCTCGCAAGATTCGCAACCAATCTTTGTTGGCCGGATTACGACAGGAGTTCCAATGAGTCCTTTTATTCGCGTGCAGAAAGTTGAAAAAGATTACGGTCCGACCAAGGTGTTGCGCGGGGTGGATCTCGAGATCAGCGCGGGCGAGCGGGTCGCCATTCGGGGCGCTTCGGGGTCCGGTAAGTCGACGCTCTTGTATCTCCTCGGAGGCCTCGAGCGTCCGGGGAAGGGAAGCGTGGAAGTCTCCGGAAAAAATCTCGCGCAGATGAACGACGAAGAGCTGGCGGCGTTTCGCAACTCGGCCGTGGGCTTCGTCTTCCAGTTTCATTTTCTTCTGCCGTCGCTCTCGGCGCTGGGAAATATTTTATTACCCGCACGGATCGGCGGACACGAGGCGAAGGTCGTCGAAGCGCGGGCCCGAACCCTGGCGCAGCGTCTGGGTGTGAGTGCGTCTCTCGAAAAATGGCCGCACCAACTTTCGGGCGGGGAACAGCAGCGAATTAATATCGTCCGTGCGCTGTCTTTGAAGCCACCTCTTTTATTGTGCGATGAGCCTACGGGAAATTTGGATTCCTTGAATTCAGGTAAAGTCACAGAACTGCTAGGTGAATTGGCGCAGGAAAATAAAACAACGCTTATCGTTGTGACTCATGACGATAAAGTCGCTTCTGCTTTCGAGAGGAAGATCGTGATTGAAGATGGTCATATTCTCCGATAGAATAGCGCCACTTTTAACGATTTCAGTAATTTAAGAGCGAGTTGGATGAGATTTTCTGGCCTCATTTTGGCATTGTTTTGCGTCGCAGCTCATGTGAGTTTTCACTCACGTGCATTCGCTCAAGAAATCATCGGCCCCATCGAAGAGCTTTTCAAAGTTGATTCCATCGAGATCGAAGGCAATCGCAAAGTTGAATCCGAAGCCGTCCTCGAAAAACTCACCACCAAATCAGAACAAGTTCTCGATAACTACCTCCTTCGCAAAGACATCCAGCGCATCTATGAAATGAAGTACTTCGACGAAGTCGAAGCCTGGCACAAGAAGAAGGATGGTAAAGACATCCTCTTGTTCCGTCTCAAAGAGAAGCCGATCATTGGTAAAGTTGAGTTCAAAGGCAACGACGAGATCAACGACGAGGACCTCAAAGAGCAGATCAAGACAAAAGAATTCCAGATCCTCGACGTGGCCACGCTGAAGGCCGATGTCCTGGCGTTGCAGAAGCACTACGAAGACAAGGGCTTCTTCATCGCGCAGGCCTCCTACCAAGTGAAGCCGCAAGAAAACGGCGCCGTGAACGTCATCTTCAAGATCAAAGAATGGGACAAGGTGATGGTCAAAAAGATCACCTTCCTCGGGAACAAGGCCATCGACGACCAGGAACTCAAGGGGTTCATGCAGACCCAGGAAGAGACGACGTTCTCGGGCCTGTCGGGTTCCGGTAACTTCAAAGAACTGAACTTCCAGACCGACGTCGAGCGACTGAAGTACCTCTACAAAACGCGCGGCCATCTCCAGGTCAACATCAACAATCCCGTGGTGACCGTGTCGGAGGACAAGCGCTGGATCTTCATCACCGTGCAAGTGACGGAAGGCCCGCAGTTCAGCGTCAACAACATCTACTTCAACGGCGAACTCCTTTTCACCGAGTCGGAGATGACCGAGAAGATCAAGCTCAAGAGCAACGACATCTACAACGAAGAAAACCTTCGTCAGGACATCCAGACCCTCACGGAAATGTACCAGGACAAAGGCTACGCCTTCGCCAACGTTCTCAGGACCCTTGAGATCGTTCCCGGCGAAAACAAAGTCGACATCGTCTTCTCCTTCGAGAAGGGTAAGATCTGCTACTTCGGTAAAATTCTCGTCAAGGGTAACGACAAGACCCGCGATAAAGTTATCCGTCGCGAATTGAAGATCCACGAAGGTCAAATGTACACGGGCTCTGGCCTTCGCAACTCGAAAGACAACGTCAACCGCCTGGGCTTCTTCCAGCCGGAAAGCGTGATCTTCAACACCGTCGCACAGAAAGGCAAAGACGACGTCCTCGACGTAGAGATTTCTGTGAAAGAACGCGCCACCGGCCAGATCAGCGTCGGTGCCGGTTACTCGACAGCAACTCAAGGCTTCGTGCAAGCGAGCATCGCGCAGAACAACTTCCGTGGCCTGGGCCAGAACATCAACTTCAACATGTCGCTGGCGTCGAACCAGCAGATCTACAACGTCGGCTTCACCGAGCCGTACTTGTTCGATACCAAGTGGACCGCTGGCGCTGACTACTTCCGCACCGTCTCGAACTTTATCCGCTCCTTCAGTTACGAGAAGCACGGCTTCGACGTGCGCGTCGGTTATCCTATCTTTGATTACACGCGCTTGTTCCTCACGTACCGCTACGAAGACAACACCATCACCAACGTCGCCAACCCAACGATCGATCCTAAGCTCGAAAACGGCTCGGCCGGTTCCGTGACCACGTCTCTCGTGCACGATCGACGTAACAACGTCTTCGAGCCAACCGCGGGCTACTACGGTTCGTCGTCGCTGGAGTACACCGGTGTGGGCGGGATCCAGCGCTGGATTAAGACGGAAGTCGAAGGCCGCTACTACAAGCCGATCTGGGATGACCTCACGTTCCGCACGCGCGTCTCCGCCGCGCAACTTTATAAAACCGAAGACCGCGGCATTCCGCGCATCGAACGCTTCTCGATGGGTGGCGCACGCAACATGCGTGGCTATCGTTTGGAAGACATCGGTCCGTTGATCCAGGCCGTGAACACCAACACAGACTCAATCGATACCTTCAACGCCGGCGGCTTGATGCAAGTGCTCGGTACCTTCGAGCTCGAGCATCCGATGATCAAAGAAGCCGGATTAAAATGGGTGGTCTTTAGCGACATCGGAAACGTCTACGAGAAGCGCATCGGCGTAGACGGCGACTACAGCATGCGTGCGAACTACGGCTTTGGTTTCCGCTGGTTCTCACCGATTGGCGTGCTGCGTTTTGAATTCGGTTTCCCGATCAACAAGCGTGAGCGCGAAGCGCCAAACCAATTCCACTTTGACATAGGACAACTGTTCTAAAAGTGCTAAATTTTCAGGCAGTCTACCTCTAACGGAGTTACTGCATGAAATTAACAGCTTTCGTACTTTTCTTCTTTGCTCTCCAAGCACAAGCGGCCATCACTGTTGGCTTGGTTGATGTTCAAAAAGTTTTGACTTCAATCAAAGAAGGCCAGTCGGTCATGAAGACGTTGGAAAAATCTTTCAACGAGAAAAAAGCCACGCTGAAGAAAGACGAAGAAAAAATCAAGAAAGCCGGCGAAGACCTCAAGAAGCAATCGGCCGTGTTGAGCGAGCAAGCGCGTTTGACCAAAGAGCGCGACATCCAAGAGCAGATCTTGAAAGTTCAAGGCAAAGCCGCCGACTTCCAGCGCGACATGCAGAAAATGGAAAACGACCTCAAGCGTCCGATCATCGATCGCTTGCGTCCGATCATTCAGGAAGTTTCAAAAACTGCTGGCGTCCAAATGACGTTCGAGCAGGGAAGCGCCCCCATCATCTACGCTGAAGCTGAGAAGAATCTCACTGAGGACGTGGTGAAGGCCTACGACAAAAAATATCCGGTGAAATAATGTTTTACCGTGACCTCTTCGCCTTCGATGCGGACATCCAAGTCGCACACCTCGATAGCGCTGCAGGGTCAGTTTCGGTCGAGCGCTTGGCGCTCGCAACCGATCTCACCGCCGGCTCTTTGACCTTCGTCAAAAACGCCAAGTTCCTCAAGACCCTCGATGAATCTCTTGGTACAGCACCCCAGCCTCAGGCCGGTGCTGTCTTTGATCGCAAGCTCTGGGAAGGTCTCACTCCCGAAGTTCAGCTCTCATTTCAAAAGCGCCTCGGCGTCATTGCGACGGGCACGAACGTTCCTTTGAGTATGACCCGTCTCTCGCGGCCTCTGTTCGTGCAGAAGTTCGGCGAGCTGCAAAGCACCGTCGATGGTCGCCAGCTGGGCACCACCGAGATCCATCCGTCAGCGTTGATCGCGCAGGGCGTGTTCATCGGTGAGCACGTGAAGATCGGTGCCGGTGTTATCATCCACCCCGGCGTTACGATTGCGCCGCGAGTAGAGATCGGGGAGAACACCACCATTTACGCGAACGTCGCGATCTACTCATTCACGAATATCGGCAAGAACGTCCGTGTCCACGCCAATACCACGCTCGGCAGCGACGGTTTTGGCTACGTCTTCGATAAAGGTGTGCACCACAAGATCTGGCACACGGGCGGCGTCGTCATTCATGATGACGTGGAGATCGGGGCGAACTGCAGCGTCGACATGGGGACGTTCACACCGACCATCATCGGTACCGGTACTCGCATCGATAACCAAGTGCAGATCGCTCACAATGCAAAGATTGGTCGTGGCTGCATTCTATGTGGCCAGTCCGGCTTGGCCGGTAGTGCCGTTCTCGAGGACTATGTCGTGCTCGGTGGCCGTGCTGCTATCGGGCCTGATGCTCACATTGGTAAAGGCACGCAAGTCGCCGGCGCGGCGATGGTCAACGAAGGCGCCGTCTGGCCGGCAGGTTCTGTCCTCGGCGGTCACCCAGCGCGTGACCTGAAAGAGTGGATGCGTACTTTCGCCTGGGTCCGCAAAAACGCTCTCAAGAGTTAGGAGATTTTATGTTCATGAATCTGCAACAGGTGATGGCCTTCATGCCTCATCGCGATCCCTTCCTTTTTATCGACAGCGTCAGTCGCGTGGAATTGCCGGAGAGTTTGAAAGGTCAAAAAGGTCCGTTTAAACCCAACGAACTCGTCGGCGGGAAGACCTGGTGCGATTTTTTCGTGCGCCCTGATTTGAAAATTTTGGAAGGCCATTTTCCCGACTATCCGATTCTTCCGGGGGTCGTGCAGGTTGAGATGATGGCGCAGGCATCAGCGTTTCTGATGGTTCATGCCATCAATGGTCCAATTGAAAGCGCTAAACTCGACGTAGCTTTGCTTGGGGTTGATCGTGCGAAATTCCGTAAGCCTGTTTTGCCGGGGATGAAACTAGAATTGTCGACCGTGCTTACGAAAGTGCGTGGACCGATGACTACTTACGATGCTCAGATTCACTGCGACGGTGAGTTGATGAGCGAAGCAAGCTTCCTTGCGAGCTTGCGAATTATTCAATGAGGTAATACATGTCAGTTGATATCGATAAACTCGCGAGCGTCCATCCGGAAGCCCAGCTCGGCACAGGCGTGAAGATCGGTCCCTTCTGTGTGGTAGGTCCCAACGTAAAAATCGGCGACGGCACCGTGCTTAATTCTCACGTCGTCATCGAAGGCCATACGACAATCGGAAAAAACAATCGCTTCCTGCAGTTCGGCTCGATCGGTGCTCCTCCGCAGGATGCCTCATACAAGAACGAGCCGTGCGAAACCATCATCGGCGACGGCAACACGTTCCGCGAATACGTTTCGATCCACCGGGGAACCACGAAGCAAGACATGAAGACTACCATCGGCAACAACTCGCTCTTCATGGCGTACTGTCACATCGCCCACGATTGCACACTCGGCAGCAACATTACCTTCGCCAACAGCGTGCAGCTCGCAGGGCATGTGAACATCGGTGACCGCGTGATCATCGGTGGTAACACCGGTGTCTCGCAGTTTGTTTCACTTGGCAAGGGCGCTTACATCGGCGGCGGCACGGCCATCGATCGCGACATCCCGACGTTCTGCACGGCCTACGGTAACCGCGTGCGCTTGAAAGGGATCAACATCATCGGTCTCAAACGCCAGGGCCATGACAAGCAGGTTATTTCAGAAGTGGTGGACTTCTACCGAACCATGGAAAGCTCAGCGCTCTCTCCACGCGCCTTCGTGTCGCACGCGGAACTAATGACCGAGTTCGCGAACAACCCCGTAGTGAATGAAATCGCCTCCTTCATTCGCAAATCTGAAATTGGTGTGGCGCCCTTCATGATCGGATAACCATGAAAGTTCGTACCGCTACCATCGGCTACGGGTTCCTTGGCAAATGGCATGCGCAGAAAGCCGCGGCCTTGAGTGAGCTCTGCGAACTCAAAGGCATCGTCGAAAGGTTTCCGGCGGCCATGTCAGCGGCGCAAGCCGCTCATCCCCAAATCCCTGTCGTGGCGAATTGGCATGAGCTTGAAATAGATGCAGCCGTTGTCGTGACCCCCACGAGCCTTCATTTTTCTGTCGCCAAAGAACTCCTCCTCGCGGGCAAACACGTCTTCTGCGAAAAACCCCTCTGCTCGACAGCAGAACAAGCGATCGAGCTCGAGAACCTCGCCTTCGAGAAGAAGCTCGTTCTCCAAGTAGGCCACTCCGAGCGCTGCCACCAGGCGTGGGAAAAACTTCGCCCGCAGTTCACAACGTTCAAAGGCCCCGTCAGTCTGCGCATCGATCGCTTTGCTCCTTTCAAAGGCAGAGCGACAGACGTGGACGTGGTGCAAGACCTCATGATCCACGACATCGACCTCATGCTCTGGCTATTCGGCCGCGACGTGAAAAGTGTCAGAGCGTGGGGCCACAAGATCCGCACGAACCATTGGGACCACGTGACCGCTCAGTTCACGCTCGCAGACGGTATGGAAGCTACGCTCACCATGGGCCGCAACAGTGTCCACGAAGTCCGCGCCGTGGAAGTCTTTCACGCCTCGGGCTCCACGCGTGTCGATCTCTTCGCGAACAAGATTCAAACGGCTCCTGCCGGCGAAGTGACACCGGGCGTGTTCACCTCGGAAGAAACCTACGAAAAGCGCGATCACCTTTTGATCGAACAGACGGCGTTCTACAACAGCATCATCCACAAAACCCCGGCGATGGTGGATGCCACCGCTGGACGCAAGGCCGTCGAGATGGTCGAAGCCGTGCTCAAGTCGCTCGCCACTGGTGAATCGGTTAAGTGTCATGGCTGATGTCCTCATCGTCGCGGGCGAGCCATCCGGCGAAGAACACGCGCTCACGTTCATTCCTCGCCTACGTGCCCTGCGCCCGGATCTCAAATTCTGGGGCGTCGGCGGAGACGTGCTCCAAATAGAAGGGATGGAGCTGCGCTACCATCTGCGAGACTTTTCCAGCATGGGCTTCTCCGAAGTCGTAGTCAAAATTCCGTTCTATAAAAAAGCTCTGAAGGATCTCGTCGACGAAGCCGTCAAGCGCGGAACCCGCGACGCGATTCTGGTCGATTTCCAAGACTTCAATCTGCGCCTCGCTCAGCGCTTGGCCAAACGCGGGATTCGCGTGTGGTACTACGTCGCCCCTCAAGCGTGGGCCTGGCGTCCGTGGCGCGCGACGACTCTCGCCAACACGGTCCATCGACTCTTCACGATTCTTCCTTTTGAGGAACAGTGGTTTTCAGAGCGGGGAGTGAAGCAGCTCACCGCCGTGCCTCATCCGCTCGTCACCAACTGGGCCGGGCCGCTGCTGAGGCTTCCGCCACGCCCCTGGAGTGAGCGCCTGTTGAAAAATCCGCGCTTGATGATACTGCCCGGCAGTCGCCGCTCGGAAGTGCAGCCGTTGCTTCCGATTTTCATTCAAACCGTGAAAGCGCTCAAGGCAATTATTCCAGGCCTGCACGTCACGCTTTCTCGCGTGACCCACTTGGATGCAAAACTCTACGACTGTGCCCAGGGCCATGTGGATCACTGGATCACTCCTGAAGAATTGCCGCAGGAGCTTCTCACGGCGGACACGGCGCTCGCGGCCAGTGGAACGGTCACCCTCGGGACTGGCCTCATGGGCGTTCCCACGGTGGTTGCGTACCAGTCCTCGCTGATCAACGAATTCATCATCCGACAAATCATCGGCTACCAAAAAGCGGTGTCACTCACGAACCTCGTGCTCGAAGACGACATCTTCCCGGAGCTCCTCCAGCAACAAGCGCAGGTGCCGCTTTTGCTCCAATCTGTGTTATCTTGGTGGCAAGATCCGACTCACTGGAACTCCACCACCGACGCCTTGGCGAAACTCCCGGGCCTGTTGGCCGGCGGCGAACGTGACGTGGGCGCAATGATGGCGAAGGAGATGGCGTGAGCGCTCTCGATACAATACGGAAAGTCACACTCTCGCCGCTTTCCTGGGCGTGGGAGTGGGCCTATCGTCTGCGCCGCTCGGGCTACGAGTACGGATTTCTCAAACGCCACTATTACAAAGTTCCCGTGATCTCAGTAGGGAACCTTACTTTTGGTGGTACCGGCAAAACGCCTACCATCCTTTGGCTCGCCGATTTCATGGCGGACGCAGGTCTTACTCCCGTCGTTCTCACGCGCGGTTACAAAGGACTCCTCGAAGACGGGGCAGGACTTTTGAAGTCGGGCCAGCGCTTTCGCTTGAATCCACACGACTACGGCGACGAGCCGTTGATGATCGCTAGCAAGATGAAGAAAGGCGCGGTCATCGTTGGCAAGGAGCGCGCCCGCAACCTGACGCGCTTTTTTCCCGACGTGAAGCCCGATGTCGTGCTGCTCGACGACGGTTTTCAGCACTTAGGAATCTACCGCTCTTTTAACTTGGTGCTCTTCGACGCCACCATGGATCTCTCCCTATATCAGACCGCACCACTGGGGTACCTGCGCGAGGGCCTCACGGCGCTCAAGGATGCGGACGCCATCGTGGTGAGCCGCGCGGACATGGTCAGCAGTGAAAAATTGCAGTCCCTGCGCGAGTTTTTAGCGCGCTACCATCATCACGGACCGCTGTGGTGTGAGATGAGCTACCGAGCGATCGGCCTGTTTGATGGGTATGATGCGTTCCGCTTCCGGGTCGAAGAGCTGCAGGGCAAGGACGTCGTGGCCGTCACGGCGATCGCTTCTCCCGGCTCGTTCTTCCAGACCCTCGAAGGGCACGGAGCACGCCTGGTAGAAAAAATCAGCTTCCCGGATCACTATTTCTTCAGCCAGGAAGATGTGAACAACATTCTCCTCAAGGCCAGCCGCCACTCGGCCATGGTGGTCTGTTCGGAGAAGGACATGGTGAAGCTTCGTCGCGTTTCCCAGGATCCGCGGTTGTACTTCATCAAGGTCCAGGTGGAGTTCCTGAGTGGTGAAGACAGTCTTCGCTCTGCCCTTGGTAAAGTTCTCCACCTTGAACCTCGCCACTGAACGCCTTACCATCGAAGCATGTCATTCAATAAGCTTTCTTTGACCCACGTCTTACTCCTGTGCCTTTTAGGTTCCGGCTGCGCGTGGAGCAAGAAGTGGTTTAAGAAAAGCGACAAGATCGACAACACGCAGCTCGAAAAAGTCGGCGTTAAAGACGAAGAAGTGACGAAGTTTGCCGTGCAGGAAACTCCCGCCGTAGAACCCCCGCCTGCGGTTGAAACAAAAATTGTCCAACCTATTGTGAAGAAGAAGGCCTCTCCCCTCGCGAAAAAAATCATCGCTCCCTCAGTGGTGATGGTGGCAACACCGGGCTTCGCCTATCCTGACGACTATCCTGCCGAACTGAAGGCGCTCGACGAAAAAGCCGCGCTGTCCTGGACGCAGTTCAAGCCACGCTTCAAGGTCGACGAGAAGATGTTCCTCGACGTGGACTACCTCGGCATGACCGTCGGGAAAGTTGTCCTGAGCTACCGCGGGTTGAAGAGCATGAGCAGCAAGCCCGTGCATCACTTTCAGGCGTTCTTCAAGAGTGCGCCGTTCTACAGCGCGATCTACGAACTCGATGACCATCTCGACACCTACGTCGACCAAGAGAAGTTCGTGGGCCTGCGCTACAACCTCGTGCAACGAGAAAGCAAGCAAGACGTCGACGAGGTCCAGCTCTACGACCGTGAAAAGCTTTGGACCACGGCCTATCAAAAACAAGTGCGCGACGGTAAGACTAAAAACAAAACGTGGAAGGGCTTCATCCCTCGCTACAGCATCGATGGCCTGAGCGTGCTCTGGCTCATCCGCGGACTGCCGCTCAAGAGCGGGGACGTCTACGTCCTACCTGTTGTGAACAAGGCGAAGATCCTCGTCATGGAAGTCACCGTCGAGGCGCGCGAGAAAATCAAAACCAAGCTCGGTGAACTCAGCAGCATTCGAGTCAAGGCCCACACGGTGTACACCGGCAAGACCCTCAAGAGCGGGGACATGACGTTCTGGCTCTCCGACGATGAACATCGCTCGCTCCTCCGCGCCAACGCAAAGATCAAGATAGGTTCCGTGTCGGCCGAAGTCGTCAAAGGGGAGTAGCGTGCGCGAGAAACTCCGCCTCTCCGACCTCAACGTTCTCTTCGTTTGCATGGACATGGGCCACGGCACCAACTGCCATCGCGTGCTTGCCGACGTCACCACGTTTCACAACCTCGGCGGCAATCCGTTGCTCGTGTGCCGCAAGGGTTCCGTGCTCGATCGCCTGGCAGAACAACAAGACGTCCGTCGCCACTACCTCGACGTCCGCGGCGGTTGGCGCTCGGCCGTGGAGCTCTTCCAGTTCGTGCGCCAGTTGGTGAAGACTGAACAGCTCGACCTCGTCCATTGCTACAACTACAAACCCACGCTCGTCCTCGGGTTCGCGCTCAAGCGCGAGGCCCGCATTCCCTTGGTCTACACCAGCAACGAAGACGTGGGAGAACTCTACCTGCCATTCTGGCACGACTACTTCATCACGCGCGTCGATCAGGTGCTGTGTTTTTCCGCCGCCCTCGGCGATCGCATCATGGACATCCTTCCGCTCGGCGGACGCCAGGTCGGTTTCACAGGCGCGGGCCTCGAGCATCCCCATCATCCCGCAGCTGCTCCAACGGGCGATGTCTGGAAACTCTGTGCGTATGTGCGGCCCGACGAAGAAGACATTGATCGCTTTGCGCCGTTGTTCATGGCGCTGCCGTTGCTCGAACTCACAGGGAAGCGCGTGGTGCTTTCACTGGCGACGGAAGGCTCGTGGTACCAGCATCCGTTCTATGAAAAATTTAAGCACTCAGTGTTAGAGCGCGGACTCGAGCACCACATCTCGTTTCATCCGCGCAGCTGGGGTGGCGAGACGCTCGCAGGTCATCATCTTTTCGTGGCCCTCGAGTCCGATGTGCCGTTTGAAGACCACGAATTGCAGGCCTTGCTCCATCAGGTCCCCGCACTCTTGCCGCGCACTTCTGCTCGGACGCATCTCCTGCAAGGCGGGACACTCGGCCTGACGTACCAGGCGGGCGATGTCCGCGAGCTGCGCGCCCGGGCCCTGGAGATCTTGGAAAATCACACGAAATTTCATGCGGCCCTGGGTGCCGCCCTGCCGGATCTCACGGAAAAACACCACTTTGACCGCTACGCCGGGGAGCTTCTCCAGCTCTACGAACGCCTTTCCCTTCAACGTTTGCGTTTCTCTCTCAAACGCAGTGGGCCATTCGCCTCAAGAACTTGATTTCTAAGGCAGTTGAGTCTATAAATGCTGCTCTCGCAAGGGAACCCTTCGTAGAAGGGGCAATGTCAAAAAAGGGAGGCATTATATATGCCCACCAAACAAACCGTTACTGCTACTAAATCCTTTCAGATCCCAGCTTGGGTCAAAGGTTTCGATTTCGTCCAAGGCGACGAAGCGGAAGTACAAGCTAAGTCCGAGTTCGGAGACTTGATCAATTCTAGCGCTGCTAAGAATTTCGCTGAAGGCGAAGTTTTCATGGGCCGAGTTGTGAACGTCACTGACGACTACGTCATGGTCGACATCGGTTACAAACAAGAAGGTCTCGTTCTTGCTAAAGAGTTCCGTTCATACGACGGCACTTTGAAAGTTAAGACCGGAGATGAAATCCAGGTCTACTTGGAGAAGCTCGAGTCTGCCATGGGCAACCTCGTTCTCTCTAAAGACAAAGCTGAAATCCTCAAAGCTTGGGACAAGATCTCTGAAGCTTGTGAGCGCGGCGAAGCAGTTGAAGGTACCGTGATCGCGAAAGTGAAAGGCGGCCTCTCAGTTGATATCGGCGTGAAGGCGTTCTTGCCAGGATCTCAGATCGACATCCGCCCTGTGAAGAACTTGGACAAGTACATTGGTAAAACAATGGAATTCAAAGTCATCAAGTTCAACAAGAAGCGCGGTAACATCGTTCTTTCTCGTCGTGCGATTCTTCAAGATGAGCGCGGCAAGTTGCGTGACGAGACATTGTCTCAGTTGCAAGAGGGTATGATCGTTAAGGGTATCGTGAAGAACATCACGGACTACGGCGCGTTCATCGACCTCGGCGGCGTTGACGGTCTCTTGCACATCACCGACATGTCTTGGGGCCGCGTGAAGCACCCTTCTAACTTGTTGAACGTGGGCGACGAAGTTGACGTCAAGATCTTGAAGTACGATGCCTCTAAAGAGCGCGTATCTCTCGGCTTGAAGCAAGTTCAACCGAACCCATGGGAATCGGCTAAAGACAAATACTTCCCGGGCACGAAAGTGGGCGGCGAAATCGTTTCTGTTAAAGACTACGGCGTCTTCGTCGAACTCTCTGACGGCATCGAAGGTTTGATCCACGTCTCAGAAATGAGCTGGACGAACAAAAAAGCTCCAGTGAAAAACTTCAACGTCGGCGAGAAGATCGAAGCTGTCGTTCTTGAAGTTGACGTCGAAAACAAGCGCATCTCTTTGGGCATCAAGCAACTTATGCCGAACCCATGGGATGATCTCGCGAACAAGTACCCAGTAGGTAAAACTATCGAAGGTTCTGTAAAGGCGATCGTAGAATTCGGCTTGTTCATGGATGTTGGCGAAGAAGTGGATGCACTCATCCACGTTTCAGACATCTCATGGACGAAGAAAACGACCGTTCTTGCTGACGAGTACAAAGTCGGTCAGAAAATTAAAGCTGCCGTGGTTTCAGTTGACCGCGACAACCAGAAATTCTGCCTTGGCCTGAAGCAGCTCGAGGAAGATCCTTGGAAGCGCATTGAAGAGCGTATGCCAGTCGGCAGTGCTCTCGAAGGTGAAGTTGTTCGTCTCACGGACTTCGGAGCTTTCGTTGAAGTGGAAACAGGCATCGAAGGCCTCGTTCACATTTCTGAAATCGCTGAAGAGCGCGTAGAGAAGCCGTCTGACAAACTTGAAAAAGGTCAGAAAGTTAAAGCCGTCGTTATCTCGATCGACAAAACTGCGAAGAAGATCGCGTTGTCTATCAAAGCTGTTGCTGCAGGCGAGTTCAAAGCTCACTACAAGCCAGACGATACGGGCGCCGCGACTTTGGCTTCGAAGCTCAAAGGTTTCAAAGTTTAGTTTGAAATTTCTCCATCCCCGCTACTCTGGGATAAAGGGCCTCCGCAAGGGGGCCCTTTTCATTTACACGTGCGGTAGGTTTGGGCGCAGCCGGTGAGGCATTGCTCACGGCCTGTTCCGTTCGGGCAGGGGCTCTGGCAGACGAGAGCGTCGATCTTACACTGCTCAAATTTGAAGAACATTTCTAGGGTGTTCGCACTCACGCCGTACGTCCGAAGTTCGGCCCGCTTGGCACGCACGAGATCGTAAACCGCCCGCCGCATGTTGAGGTCGGCTTCTGAGGTGTACTTTGGCAACTCGGCCACTTCGCAAAGAGCACAGGTCTGTGACGGAGGAGCGCCGCCATTCTGGCTGACGGTCTCGAGAAGCATGGCAAGACCCAGGATCGTCTCGGATGCTCCAAGGTGCAGCGAAATATCGCTCCCATCCGCATCGATCGCGAGACGGTGGAGGACGATGCGCATGTTGTTTTCGTACTCGGTGCCTTCGCTGAGATTGATCCCTTTTTCACTGCGGATATCGAAGCGTTCAATGTTCAGACCGTTGGCATTTTTATAAAAACTCGCGCTCACATCGACGCTGTCGCCGTGCTGGATACCCACGCGGTAGTCGCCGATCTGCACGGCGTGGTCACGGCCTCTCGGCGGGGTCGGGTGCGGTTGGTAAAAATTCAGACCCACGCGGCCACCGAAATCGATGCCGCTGGTCGCGCCATCACCGCCGGTGAACACAGCGCCGATCGCCTGCGCAACTTGATGCGCTTCCGTGAGGTCTTTACTTTGGCGAAAGCGACGCACGTGTGTGATCGCTCGCTGCATCTTTGCGTTGTACTTTTCGTTGAGGGTCTTCTCCAGCGCTTCTTTGGTGCCCTTCGCAAATTTGCCGAATAAATCATAGCTCGCCATTTCGAGGTCGGCCTTGAATCCGGTCTCCGGTGTCCAGGACACATGACGGACATCTACTTGCAGGCAGCCATCGACGACATCGAGGATCGTCTTTACGCACATGTTGACTGCGCCGGTGAGATTCACGTTCACGCGCTCTTCGTCGAAACCGAAATGGATGTTGCGATCGGGCCGCAGCGAAATGCGCGTCTCATCGTTATCCATGAGCGGCACTCGAGACTTCATGAAAACTTCACCGCGAACAGTGGCGGGAAGGGTGCGGAGATGGTCGACCAAGGGCTTGATGTCAGGAAGGCCCGCTGCTAGGGCAGCAGCACAACACAGTAAGAGGATTGGGGTCGCGATCCGTTTCATGGGTAATTGATCGGAATCTTGTGAAATAACTTGAGCGCGTCACTCAGGCAAGGCAAGATTGTCTCATGGTTTTGACGGCTTAGCCGATAACGACTCCATGAGAGCTCTCCCGCTTATACTTCTTTTGATTTCCTCGGTCGCCTGGGCCGATTGGAAAATCGGTGAGCAGAAAATTGAAATCGCTCAATGTCCGAACGGATCGTGTCTGATCTCCAAGGACTGTCTCGAAAAATCCAAACCCACGTGCCTCGCGCTCAAGGCCAGTCAGAACCGACAGAAGAGTGATGTTGGTCCCGGTGGAACGAATCCGGGCTCGGCCGTTTGCCGCGATTACCACAAGGCCGGCGTGGTCATTGCGATGAACGACGAGGGAGGCACCAATGCTTTCTGCCGCTTCTCCGATGGATCCATCTTGTCGCTGGACGGTCTATGGCACTGGTAATTTTTCTTCTCACATTTAACGTCTGGTCCCAGTCGTGTCCTGCGACGAAGTCCCTGAACTATCTTCCGGTGCACGACCAGGACGGCATGGGGACCTGCGCGTCCAACACAGCTGCCCTGATCATGCAGCACAACCTGGGCCTGCCGAAGTCGCCGTCCTACATGCAGATGAGCATCACGCACAGCGGGCAGGCGGGAAACAACAACACCGATTTCTTCTTCACCGATGACCAAGGCAAAGAGCGCGTCTTTAACTGGGGCGCGCAGATCTGCGACGTCGTCACGCGGGCGAGCAAGTCGGGGTTCTGTGACTACGACCAGATGGGATTTGATTTCGTCGGCGCCATGGATCCGTCGAATTCGCAGCAGTCTTTCCTGGTTTCCGTGTCGCGCTTCCTCGATCAAAAAGAAAGCGGCATCAAGGCGCTGAAAGACCAGCTCAATAATCCAGAAACGCGAGCTGAGGCGGAACGTCGTTTGGCCTATTTCTTCGCGACTCCGGATAGCGGATGTCGTGTGCCGCCTTTGGAATTCATTTCTCGTCGAGCATTGAGTCGACTCAAAGTGTCCTGGGAATCCTACCTCGTGGCCCCGGCCACCAATCCACAGAAAGCCGCCGCCCGCCGTCTGCTCGACAGCGCGTTCGAGAGCAACGGCCAGCCGAAGCCCGAGGCTCTGAGCTACCACCAAGAGTTCCTCAAAGCGAACTTCGATTTCGAGCAGCGTCTCGAGACGGTCGAACAGAGCAACGCCAATGCGACGGCCCTCGTGGGTGCGCTCGCTGAAGACTTGTTCACGCGCTGGTGGGGCGAGAAGAAAAACTTTGCCACCAATTCCATTCCGGGCACGAACAACAACGTCTACGTGTCTGACTGGCGCGCCTACGCTCCTTGTCGTCGACCGGAAGCAGTACGGGCGATGGACAGTTTTCTTGCCGCGCCGATGTGCCAGATACCGCAGGGTCAAACCCTCTCTCCACATGTGACGGCCCAGGCCCAGCAGCTGATGGATAGTTTGCGCCGAATCGCCAATAACCAGCTCGACCCGCAGGTCGCCGTGGTGAACATCATCTCTCCGGCCTGCGCGACCCAGATGGGGCAGCGAGCGAACGACTACTCGAGTGATTGCGATAACAAGCTGATCAACTCCGCGTCGTCCGCCAGTTCGGCCAAACAGACGACGATCGAAGAGATTTGCCAGGGGCGCGCCGTCGGGATTTCCATCTGCACGGGCTTCTTCAAAGCTACCACGCCGATCAATTCCCAGTACTGTGATGATGATGTTCCCGGCGTCGCGGATCATGGCCGTCATGCCGTGACATTGATTGGCTATCGCCCTGGCCCGAATGGCAAACGGCAGTTCCTCATTCAAAACTCGTGGGGCAACAGCTGTCCGTTCCGCCAAGGAATTGGCAGCGGCATTCCCGCGGCGTTGCAGAATCTCGTGGAGTGCGAAGTGACTCCCGGAGCGATAGCATCGCCCACCGGCCGCTTCTGGGTGGATGAAGACCTCCTCTTCAACAACACCTACCAGCTGAGCACCTATCGCCCTTAAGGGGTTTTGATAATTTCCCAGGCACGGTGAATCCCGCTGTCCGCGAAGTCGGGTGGCACGGTCCACTTGGTGATCTCTTTGGCGATCACTTCGAGGTCCGGATCGAGTTTGAACTTCCGTTTATTCGTCGAGAAGTAGAGCTTGCCGCCCATGGTGAGGCGATCCAGGCAGCCCTCGATCAAGCGGCGATGGTCACGTTGCACGTCGAGCACGTCTTCCATGCGTTTGGAGTTCGAGAAACTCGGCGGATCGAGGATGATCACATCAAAGCGTTCTTCCGGAATCGGCTCGAGCCACGCCACCACGTCGGCCTGCAAGAAGCGGTGCCGGTGGTAATCAATATCGTTTAGTAAGAAATTGCGCCGGCACCATTGTAAGTAGGTGTTCGACATGTCGATCGAGAGCACGTCACTGGCGCCGCCCTTGGCCGCCGCCACGCTCAGCGAGCCGGTGTAGCAAAACAAATTCAGCACTTTTTTACCTGCGCAGCTGCGCAGGAGTTCTCGGCGCAAAGGACGATGATCCAGGAATAATCCTGTGTCGAGATACTTGTAGAGATTGACCTCAAACTGCAACGGGCCTTCTTGAATCCGCAAGACTTCGTCGGTCTCAGGTTCAAGCACTTCGTACTGTTCTTTACCCTGCTGGCGTTGGCGCCGCTTGAGGATGATGTTTTCGTCTGGAATCTGCAGAATTTCTTTGAGGGCCTTGCGGGCCTCGCCGTGATGGCGCGCGACCAATTCCGGCTCTTCTTCCACTTCGCGCCCTTGGTCATAGAACAGGACGTAATTCTTGTATAAATCGATCAGGTAGGGATACGCGGGAATATCCTGCGAATACAGGCGCCAGGCCTCGATATTTTGTGAACGGAACTGAGCTGCCAGGCGGCGATGATTTTTTTGCAGGCGATTGAGAAGTTCGGACACGTGTCATCCTTCAGGAGTTGCGGTAATCTTGATGAGTATAACGCAAAGGGTGCGCACATGTCTGCAGACCATGACAAAGATGAAGAAGGAAAGAGCGGCCTGGCCGTGGCGAACAAGCCAAAGGTCGAACGCCCGAAGCCCTGGAAGGTGCTTCTCCACAACGACGACTACACCACCATGGAGTTCGTGGTGCATATCTTGCAGAAGTATTTCAGCAAGACTCGCCATGAGGCCCAGGCCATCATGCTGGAAGTGCATACCCGCGGCTACGGTGTGTGCGGTGTGTTTACTCATGAGGTCGCCGAATCTAAGAAAGAAAAGGTCATGAAATACGCCCGCGAGAACGGGCACCCGTTAAAATGCTCAATAGAGCCCAGCGATGATGATTGATTAAGCTTAGACAGCCTTGCATCTTCCCGATCTGAGCCCATCCTTAAGGTAGGCGCCTTTTTCGCCCAGAGGAAACTTCTTATGATCAGTAACCAACTCGAACTCATTCTCAACAAGGCCATCCGCAAGGCCAACGATCGTCGGCACGAATTTCTCACCCTCGAGAACGTGCTGCTGGCGATGCTGGACGACGAGGCCGTCGCCGATGTGCTGCAAGACTGCGGCTTGAAAATGGAGGAGCTCCGCAAGGAACTCGAAGTTTTCATCAACGACGACTCGAACTTTAGTCTGCTCGGGCCCGACGAGATCGAAGAGCTCAACCAGAAGCAGTTCGGCAACGATCAGCTGCGCGAGGCCGCTCGCAGCAACGGCATCCGCTACCAACCCGAGATCTCCATGGCACTCCAGCGCGTGATCCAGCGGGCCGCCATCCACATCCAGAGTTCCGGCAAGAAATCCATCCAGGCGATCAATCTCCTGGTGGCCCTGTTCAGTGAAAAAGAAAGCCACGCCACGTACTTTCTGCAAAAGCAGGGCGTGCAACGGGTGGACGTGGTGGAAAAAATCGCCCACGGCACGGATAAGCCCAATAATCGCTCCGAAGAGGCCCGCGAAGGCCAAGCGGAAAACGGCGAAGGCCCCTTCCGCAAAGAAGAAAAATTCGAGAAGGCCCTCGCGGACTTCACCGTGAACCTGAACGTGCAGGCGAAGGAAGGGAAGCTCGATCCCACCATCGGCCGCAGCGATGAGATCGCTCGCATCACGCAGATCCTGTGCCGCCGTCGCAAAAATAATCCCCTCCTCGTCGGTGATGCCGGAGTAGGGAAGACTGCTATCGCTGAGGGCCTTGCCCAGGCGATCGTGGATGGAAAAGTTCCGGGCCCGCTCGCCAACACGACGGTCTACTCCTTGGACATGGCCGGGCTCCTCGCCGGCACAAAGTTCCGCGGTGACTTCGAAGAACGCCTGAAGATCGTTCTGCAGGCCCTGGAAAAGAAAAACGCCAAAGGCGGAAGCATCCTGTTCATCGATGAGATCCACACCATCATCGGGGCAGGCGCCACCAGCGGCGGCAGCATGGACGCTTCGAATCTTTTGAAGCCCTCATTATCGAAAGGCACTCTTCGTTGCATGGGTTCGACGACCTTTGAGGAATACCGCAAGTATTTCGAGAAAGACGCCGCCCTGAACCGCCGGTTCCAGAAAGTCGACGTAGTCGAACCGACCACGGATGACACCGTTCTTATCCTCAAGGGTCTCAAGTCGCGGTTCGAAGAGCACCACGGGGTGACGTACTCCGATGAAGTGTTGCAATCAGCGGTTGCTTTGGCCCAGAAACACATCTCCGATCGCAAGCTGCCCGACAAGGCCATCGATGTCGTGGACGAACTAGGCGCGTACCTGCGGCTGAAGCCCGATTGGGAGCAGGGCCGCGCGGCCAGCGTCGCCGAGGTGGAATACATCGTCGCGAAGATCGCCCGGATTCCAGAAAAGAGCGTCACCGGCAACGAGCGCGACAAGCTCAAGAACCTCGAGCGCGACCTCAAGATGCTCATCTTTGGGCAGGACGCGGCCATCGAGAAGGTCACCAACTCCATCATCATGTCTCGCTCGGGCCTCGGCACGCCGACGAAGCCGATCGCGAGCTTCTTGTTCGCGGGCCCAACCGGTGTGGGTAAAACGGAGCTGGCCAAGCAGCTCGCCGCCCAGATGGGTGTGAACTTTCTTCGTTTAGACATGTCGGAGTACATGGAGAAGCACACCGTCTCCAAGTTGATCGGAGCGCCTCCTGGCTACGTGGGCTTCGACCAAGGCGGCAGCCTCACGGACTCCATCCACAAGACGCCCTACTGCGTGCTCTTGCTCGATGAGATCGAGAAGGCCCACCCGGACATCTACAACATCTTGCTCCAGGTGATGGACCACGGGGCCCTCACGGACTCTAATGGCCGCACTACGGACTTCCGCAACGTCATCGTGATCATGACATCGAACGCGGGCGCCAAAGACATGGAGGCCGGATCTATCGGCCTCGCAGGTAAGGGCGAAGGCGGCCTCAATCCAGCGAAGCGCGATCAAGCGATCCGGCAATTTTTTACCCCCGAGTTCCGCAACCGCTTGGACGCCGTCATCCACTTCAATCGCCTCAAGGCGATCAACGTGGAGTCCATCGTGGATAAATTCCTCATCGAACTCGAAGGCCAGCTGATGGACAAGAAAGTAGAGATGGAGGTCACCGCGGCCGCACGAGCGTGGTTAGCCCGTCATGGTTTTGACGATAAATTGGGTGCGCGACCTGTTGGACGCCTCGTTGATGATCGAATTAAGAAGCCGCTGGCGCACGAAATCCTGTTCGGCAAACTCGAAAACGGTGGTCACGTGCTGGTGGATGAAGGTGATGATGGACCTGTTTTCAAATTTTCCTAAAGGTCTTGGTGGGTGTTGACCGACAAGAAGATCAAGCACGCACGAAAAGTTTTTTTAGCGAAATCAAAAAAAAATGTATTTTTTGTTTGCGTTAGAAAAAAATCGTGTTTAAGCTTTAGATAAGAAAGGTCAGGACCACTCATTTCTGGGAGGAAATTATGGTTAAGAAAGCTACGAAGAAAGCTGCTAAGAAAAAAGCCACTAAGAAAGTTGCAAAGAAAGCAACTAAGAAAAAGGCTGCTAAGAAGCGTTAGTTCGCTCCTTTAGTTAAAGGGTCCTTCGGGGCCCTTTTTTTTTGCCTTTTTTTCCGAATTCCCCTCTGAGAATCTACTTTTTCAACACAAACACTGAACGCGCTTGAGTGACGATAATCGGCCATGCTTCACGCAATTTAATCGACGGCATTGCGAGCAAAACTGCGAAGCGAAGTGTGCTCGAAATGAGGAACATCGCCTGATAGGGATTCTTTTCAGCGGGCCAATTCTGCAACACCCAGGCCCCGATGGAGACCCCGATGATCATGCCGAGGGTGTTGGAAAAGGAGATATAGGTCATGATGGAGGTCCTTTCCTCATCTTTTACGCGCTCAAAGTAGAGCAGCACCGTGGCCAGCTCAAAGGCCCCCCAAGAGGCCCCGCAGATAAATTCCACCACCAAAATCCAGGGATACGATTGCGAAAGTGACCACCATAGGGGCGTTGCTGCGATTCCGAGGCAGCCCATGAACAACACCCAACTCATCTGTGATGGCCGAGCCCAGGCCCGCAACAGCCGCAGCATCACGATCCTACCGACAAAAGACATCGCGATCACGCCGGTGTACTTGAGCGGCTCCCAGCCTAAGTGGCTCAGCATGTAGGGATCGAAGTAAACTCCGGCGATCTGCACGACCACATACCAAGCGAACAAGAACTTCACCAAACGGCCCTGATCGGAGCCCTTCAAATTTTTGACAAACGTGCGAAAGCGAACGCGCACCTCGCCGCCGGCACCGATCGGCGCTTCTCGATGTTGGCCAAGGGCCTGGACCGAAAAGACCTTGAGCAAAGCGCAGATCAGAAAGAGGCCCACAAAGATCGGCATCTGCTGTTCTTTCGAAACACTCGAAAGGAAGAATCCACTGGCGAGGAGTCCCACGAGCACCGCGAGCTGTCCCCAGGCGTTGCGGAGAGCAAAAAATTTCAAGCGAAAGCGCGCTGGAATGGTTTCGCCCATCAGCCGATTCCAGGGTGGAAGTGAAGAGAGGCCCGCGGCCCAGTAGATGGCCAGCAATCCGAGCACGATCGGTGCATCTGCGATGCGATAGAGCCCAACGGCCGCGAGCAGGGGGAAGGTCAGCGCCTGCACGATAACGAAACCCAGCGCCCTCGATCGTAAACCCATGCGGCGAAACGGGCCGCGGATGGCGAACATCTGGATGCAGACCCCGATGAACATCGGAATGATTTTTCCGGCCCCGGCGATGGTTTCGCCCAGACCCAAGGCAAGCATGAACGCAGCGAAGTAGCTCTCACCGAGACCCACCGTGAGGTTGGTGTAGACCGAGTCCCGTAGACTCGCGCGCACATGTTGGTGATTGGTGGGTTCCATGTTAATTTGAATTATCATGAAAAAACTTAATCAGATATTTTTTAAAGGTCTCATCGTCGTTCTGCCGATCATGCTGACGTTCTACTTACTTTATTGGGCGAGCGCCAAAGTCGAGGGCCTCTTCGGTTCTGTGGTCCTCGCGGTGGTCGGCCAGGAGTTTTACTGGCGTGGCACCGGGATCGTTCTAACGGTGGTGGTGATCTTCATCGTCGGATTGTTGGCGCACAACTACTTCACGGGCCGCATCTTCCGCTGGTTTACCGATCAGCTCGAGAAGTTCCCCCTCATCAAGGTCATCTACAACCCGCTCAAAGATCTCATGGCCCTGATTCCTGGCCGTACCGAGCACGTGGGTAATCAGCGTGTCGTTTTGGTGCCGATGAATGGTGTTCAAGTGATGGGGCTGGTGACTCGCGAAGGTTTGGAAGAACTTCCGGGCACGAATCTGATCAGCGTCTACGTGCCGTTCAGTTACATGCTGGGCGGTTTGACCTTCTTGGTGCCTGCAGACCAAGTCGTGAAAGTGGATATGCCGGTGGATCAGGCGCTGAAATTGTCCGTCACCGCATGGATCAAGGCCAAACCCAGAATGGACTAGCGGTCGGTGAGGGTGCGCTGAAAATGCGCATGCAATCCGTCGATGAGATCACTCTGAAGGTCGAGCTGACGGATCGTGATGCCACTCATGGCGAAGATTTTTTTGGCGATGCCGTTTTCCATGGTGTCTTTGTACTTATCCGATAGATAGATCACTTCCGTCACTCGCACCGTCGCGAGCATTTTCGCGCATTCGTGGCAGGGAAAGAGCGTCACGTAGAGGCGCGTGCCTTCGAGCTGTCCCTTCGCATGCAAAATCGCATTGGCCTCTGAGTGCACCACGTACGCATATTTCTGCTGGTCGAGCGGGAGCTCTTTGGCGTTCTTCCAGGAGAGTTGGGTTTCATCGATGCCGGCGATCTGTCCGTTGTAGCCCATGCTGACTTGATGGTTTTTCGCATCCACGAAAACGCAGCCGACCTTCGTGTTGGGGTCTTTGCTTTTAAAGCTCGCGACCACCGCCTGCAGCATGAAGTATTCGTCCCAGTTCGGTGAGCTTTTCATCGTTATATCCGTGGGCGAAAGATCAGAGGTTGGTTCACTTCGAGGGATGTTTCATCAGCAAAGGCCGGGAAGTTCATGCCGTCGACGACATTGAAGAGGCAGTCGTAAAAGCGAGAATCCCAGGCGGTGCTTTCATCGAGCCAAAGGGTTTCCAAAGCGCCGCTCGGATTAAGGCGAAAGGTCATGCTGACCTCGACCTTGGATTGCTTTTTCTTGAGGTGTTTGCTGCAGATTTGGAATTTTCCTTGCTGCTCGGTGAGGGTTTTTTGCACGCTAACTTCCCAGTCTTGCCGAGACGGTCCGGAGGAGGTGGCACAGCCGTTAAACAGCGTTGCAGCGAAGCACAAAATGAGGATTCTGGGGCGACAAGAGAGGGTCATCCCGCTATGATAGGCAAACCTAATAGACTTGGCCAATCAACAGGACGGTTATGAAGTACGAAATCTCCCGTGAAGTTTTTAAGCAGCGCCTTGGCGAGAAATTAAATTTTGCCTTCATCGACGTGCAGTCGGCGGTGGTCGTCGCTTTCGAGGGAACGACTCACATGCCCTACAGCGGTGACTTCATGGCGAAATTCTCTGCGCAGTACCCGACGAAATCTCAGAACGTCATCGTCTACGCTCTGAACCCTGCTGACGAGTCACCGGTGAAAGCCGCCGATGAGTTGGCGAACGCGGGTTATCAGTTTGTGTATTTTTACCGCGGTAGTGCGAAGGACTTAGTGCTCGATAAAGGTTTAAACTAAAAAAAAGGCTCCTTTCGGAGCCTTTTTTTATGTCTATCTTTTCAGATCAGTAGCGCAAGAATCGGCACAAGATCTGTGCCCAGCCATTCACAAACGGATTCACGAACGCGTTCGTGTGAACGAGAGCGTAGCGGTTGCCGCCCGGAGCGATGACGTCCGCGACACGTGCTTGAAAGACAAGGCCTGAGGCCGTGCGGCCAAAAGCGAAACCTTCGCATAGGATCGGTTCGTAGTACGGGTTGTAGACTTGAGCGCTCACAACATCCGGACGGACTTGGACCAGAGGGTTGATAGGGAAAAAGGCAAAAGCCTGAGAAGTAATGAAGAGAGCTACGATGGCGATGAGACGCAAGTAAGAGCGCATGGAGACCTCCGAAACAAAGTTAATGACGCGCTTTTACCAAGGACCAACGCAACTCGTCAATATGTCGAAGTATTCATTAACAAATAGGCAGCAAAATTAGCTATTTATGGGGTACAAATGAGCCATAAACCTAGCTTGTGAGGCCCCCCAATGATCGATTACGAAATTTACAAAATTTTGCACCTAACCTCGTTGGTCATCCTCATCAGTGGATTCGCGCTGCAGTTCTGGGGAACGCGCACGAAGGCACTTAAAATTATGACGGGAGTCGCGACGTTGTTCGTGTTGGTTTCTGGCATGGGTTTGATGGCACGAATCGGCATCAAACACGGCGAACCCTATCCCATTTGGATCACCGCTAAATTTATCGTGTGGGGATTGCTTGGAATAGGTGGAGCTGTCGTGGCGAAACGTTTGCCTCAGCATGGAAAAAAAGCCTACGTCGCCATGCTGGCGTTGTTTGTTTTTGCAGCAGTGATGGCGAATTATAAATTCTAAATAGACTTTCCCTTCTGGGAGAAGGCCCGCTATCATAAACGCATGCTGCATGCGCTGATAAATATTTTCATTCTGATGGTGCTGGTCGACGCCGTGATCAGCTTCGTTCCGAATCCAAATGTTCAGCGCCATCCGCTCGTGCTTCAGCTGCGCAAGATCGTCGACGTGCCCCAACGTCCGATCCGCCAACTCCTTCCACCGAACATTCCCTTTGATCCATCGCCGCTTATTATCATTCTCGTCCTCCGCATGGTGGAGGCGATGATCTAATGGATGATCTCTCTTTTCTCGTGCAAGAGACCATGCGGATCAACGACCTTCGTCAGGCCGGCGTTCGCGTCGAAGACCTAGAAGACGGAGAGGAATTCTGGACGCCCGTTGAAGTGCCCGCCGCGCAGCCACGCGTGACCCCGGCACAACCCGGCGTCCTTTTTCATCTCGAGCATCAGGGTGGCACATTTATCGTGCGGACGATGCCCTCGGCGCAACTCGCGGAGAGTTTAGAGCTCATCAGCGCGACACCCGAAGATTTTCCGACGCTTCGTCTTATTAATGACGAGCGGACTCAGTTGCATCTCTTGAATTGGTTTGTCTGCGAGACTCTGGAAGAAGCCGAGGTCATCCATGCGCGCTTGGGTCACCGTCGTTTTCCTCTGCGCGAGGAAGACGTCTGCAATTTGAGTGATCCGGGTTTTAGTTGGTGGCTTGAAGCGAAGGCCGGCAGCTTTGCAGCGCACACGAAGATGGGGCTGCTGCGTGAAAATTTAGTTCGCCTTGGGCCGATTGCGGACACACAAATTGCGGTTCATCGCTGGAATGAACTGTCTTCGCTGATGGCGCATCTTCCTCTTGCGGTTAACATTAGCAACGAAGGCTCGCGTCTTACAATGACCGCGTCTCCGCAAGATGCGTGGGTCGTCGATGAGTTTTGCCGCGTGTTCATGGAAGGAAAAATCAGCAGCGAACTGACTGATATTTTCCGCTTGATGGGCAGGAGAGGAGTTCCAGCGGGTCTTTTAGAAACCAGCTGGTTCTTCTTGAAAGAGATGAGCGCGGTTCGTCAGTTCTGGATCGAAATCGAGGAACGCCTCAGTTAACTATTGAAGTTTACCGAGCTCAGCTTTTGCTGCGAGATATCCCGTGACCATCATTTGTGCGAGTGTGCCTAACTCTTCTTCTTCTTCAATTCCGTAAAAATCTTCCAAATGACGCACAAACAATTCGAGATCATCATCTGAGAGATGCTTCTCGACGAGTGCCGTCATGGTGTCTGCATCCATGCCGCTCATGGATTCAAAAAATCGAGTGAGGCTTTGGTTTTTTTCTGTGCTCATGTGTTCATTCCTTGCAGATTCTTTCGGCCAAGTGGTGTCATCGTGTCTTGTTTTGGTGTCGTTTTGCACCACGCAAAAAAGCTGTTGTCAATGCTGTTGAGCGCGTGCAATTTTCATGAAGCATATTTCATTCGAATCGATATAATAACTTTTTTCAAACCATAAGGATGACCCAGCATGAAACTTGTAACGGTTCTCGCACTGGCCTTGAGTTCTTCTCTTGCGCTCGCACAGACATCACCGAAGAAATCAACGACCAAGCTGCCAGCAAAACCGGCAGCAGCGGCTTCAACTCCTGCAGTTAGCACCCCAGCTAACACATCGGTGGCCACAGAAGAGTCGGGCACCATGAAGATTCTCAAAGAGAAGCTCCAGATCCGTTACTTCGCTGAGTTCTTGGGCCCGAGCATTCGCAAGTGGGAAGATAACCAAGTCGATACTGACGGTCACGGTGGAAACGGTAAAGGTAAGGCCGTACGCCAAGAGTCGCCCATTAATATGTTTAACCAGTTCTCGTTCCGTTGGAAAGTCGCACCATCGACACGCGCTTTCTGGGACGCTCGTTTCACCACTCAATTCGGTGATCGTAACGAAATCGCCGACGGTGACGATCAGCAAGTCGTCGTTCAGGAAGACCAGCGCATCGGCTTGAACTACGGCTACTACACGAGTGCCGACAAAGTCTGGAGCGCGTCGTTCTTGCCTCGTCTTCGCCTTCCGACCTCAGAAGCCTCTCAAGACTCGAACATCATCTTGCAGCCGGACATCCTTCACGTGACAAGCTTCCAGGCCACACCGGCCTTGAACTTCTCTCTCTTCAACGCTCTTCGCTACTACTGGTACGAACAAAAGGTTGATAGCGAGCGCTACCGTATCTACACCAGCCCGAGCATGACCTACGTCTTCAACGACACCTTCGAGCTCTTCGTTTCCTACGAGCACGAAATGCAGCACAGAGATCCAGAAGGAAAGAGTAACTTCTTCCTCTTGAGAGAGAGCTTGCAGGACGTCTACGCCGGTGTGAACATCAACATCACTCCGTCATTAACTGTGATGCCTTTTCTTCGTCTGGCCCAGTTGCAGCGTATGGATTGGGATTCTCAGCAAGACACCGCCCAAGTTGGCGCGTGGATCTTGGGTAACATTTTCTAGATTTTCTCAAAGCCCACCCCGCTCGGGGTGGGCTTCTTTGTAAGACCACTCCGCATTAAATACCCAAAAACAAGTACTTAAGCCTGGAAAAAATCTTACACAGTTCAATTTCTTATGGCCATGGCCCACCGCAAGTACTATGGTGCGGCATCCCAGTCCTATCAACTTTGGAGTTCTCGTGAAATTTGCAGATATGGGCCTTCGTGCCTCATCGCTCGCCGCACTTACTAAACTCGGCTTTGCCGACTCAACCGAAATTCAAGCACAAGCTATCCCGTTGTTGCTCGCTGACGATATCGACTTCATTGGCCAGGCACAAACCGGTACCGGTAAAACCGCTGCCTTCTTGTTGCCGCTCTTCGAGAAGCTCGATCCTAAGGCTCGTCACGTACAAGCTTTGATCCTCGCTCCGACCCGCGAACTCGCGAACCAGATCGAAGGCGAGATCGCCAAGTTCACCAGCACCGGTGACCGCGTCCGTTCTTTGTCTGTCTATGGCGGTACGCCGATCAGCGCGCAGCTTCGCGCTCTTCGCTCGGACGCTCCATCCATCGTCGTCGGTACTCCCGGTCGCGTGATCGACTTGATCGATCGCGGCGCTCTTCGCCTCGAAGACGTTCGCTACGTGATCTTGGATGAAGCTGATGAAATGCTCGACATGGGTTTCTTCGATGACGTGCAAACCATCATCGCGAAAAGCCCCAATAAGAAAGTCTGGATGTTCTCGGCCACCATGCCAGCGCCGATCCAGCAGCTCGTCAACAAGCACTTCCGCGATCCGAAGATGGTGAAGGTCACGAAGCAACAATTGACCACCAACTCGGTTGAGCAGACCTACTTGGTCGCTCGCCCAGCGGACATGGTCGAAGCTCTCTGCCGTTACCTCGACAGCATCGACGACATCTACGGCCTCGTTTTCACACGCACAAAAATCGGCGCACAACAACTCGCTGACGCTTTAAACTCTCGTGGCTATTCAACGGAATCGTTGCATGGAGATATGGAGCAAGATGCTCGAGACTTCACGATGAAGCGTTTCAAAGAGAAGAAGTGCAAGTTGGTCGCTTGTACGGACGTTGCCGCTCGCGGCATCGACGTCTCGGATCTCACTCACGTGATTAACGTCGAGTTGCCGATGGACCTCGAGTCGTACGTTCACCGTATCGGCCGCACCGGTCGCGGCGGTTCGAAAGGTGTGGCGCTCTCGATCGTCTCTCCGATGGAATTCCGCAAGATCGCTCTCATCGAGCGCATCACGAAGGCTCCGATCAAGCGCGTAGAACTTCCGGGTGTAGACGAAATCCGCGGCCGCTTGATCTCGAAAGCTGCCAAGCAAGTCCTCGAGCTCGCCACAACCGTGAAACTCGAAACTCACCCTGAGTTCGCAGAATTCGCAGCGGCCACCGAAGACATGAGCAAAGAAGACATGCAGAAGGCGCTCTACGCTCGCACGCTCGCTCCGACGATCAAGAAGTACCGGGAAGCTCGCGACCTCACGGCGATGGCACCTAACCGTGCTCGCACGCATGGTTTGACCGGTCAGCCCGGTGATGTCAACCGTGGTCCAGCTCGTGGCGAAGGCCAGCGCTTCATCATCAACGTCGGCCGCATGGACGGCGCGAATCCAGGTGATTTGTTGAAATTCCTCCACCGCACAGCAGGTCTGCGCGGTTCTGAAGTCGGCCGCATCGATATCCGCGACAAGGTCTCGTTCTTCGAGATCGACGCGAACCAGGGCGCGCGTCTTCACAAAGTGAAGGGCAGCACTTGGGGCCAGCGCAAAGTGATGGTCGACATCGCGGATCGCGTTCAGGCCGGCGGCGCTCCAGCGCCAACTCCAGACCAAGGCGCTCGGGTAAGAAGAGGACCGCCAACTGCGTGATTGTGCATAACAAGGCACGGTGTTAGACTGGAAGCATCACGCTTACCAGGATGGCACCGTGGACTCGTTTAACTCCACCTTTGATAACGAAGAATTTGAAGACGTACCCTCGCCGTTTCGCAAGAAAACGGCGGCTCGTCCTGCGCGTCCCACGGCCGCTCGCGGAAACATGTTTTCGCGTCCGATGGGAACGGCACCCTCTGAGGCACCCACCGTCGTCGAGCAAGTCACTCGCCGCACTCCTGGTCGCGCTGAACAAACTGAATTTTTAAATCCACGCCGTCGCAACGCTGCGGCCCCGTCGATCGATTACCTCGACGAAGAAGTCGAAGAGGAAGAGAGCGAGGAAGAAGAAGAGGTCACGGAAAGACGTGTGGCCATTTCCAAGCCGCGCGCAAAAGCGAAGGTCAAAGCGAAAGTTGATTTGCTCCCGCGCATCGGGTGGGGGATCGTCGGTTTGCTCATGCTCCGTCTCATCTTCATGGAGCGCGGAGTGATCGACTACATGGGCATGGACGGCAAGATCAAGGCCAGCCAGCAGGAACTTTCTCGAGTGAAAAACGAGAACAAAGAGATCGGCACCGAGATCCGTCGCATCAGCCTCGACAAGAGCTACCAGCGCCAGCTCGCGAAAGAACACCTGGGTGTCATCGCCGCCGATGAGTTTCTTATTTTATTTGCGGGGGAAGCTGCGGAGAGCGAAAGCGAAGCTGGTCGCCCACTTTAAGTCGCTTCGACACTTCCGACTTCGCCTTCAACTCGAGCACATGCCGTGACCACACGACGCGCGCACGCGGAATGCGATCCTCCGGATAGCGCCCGATGAAGTGGGGGAGCTTGCGTTCGATGTCGATGATTTTGAAATCCTTATCCAGGTAGATCAGATCAAGATCGAAGTACGTGTCCGGCATCCAGAAGCCGTGGCCATCGTCCTCGTCGTACACGAACAAGAGGCCCTGATCGTCTGGCCAATCCGCATCACGAATCCCCGAAAGCCCTTTCACCTGGGTCTCTAGATCAATCGCCAGCTTAACCAGGATCTTATCTTGAGGAGCGTCGAGCCAGGCCCAGTTCTGTGGGTCTTTCGCAACTTTATCCTGGCATGCGGCCAGAAGCGTCAAGAGTAAGAATGGGAGGATTCGATTGAGCTTAAAGCTGAGGTGAGGCATCATTTTCATGCCTAGAATCCTAGGCCAACTTCCGAGGAGATGACAATGACCACCGCCCGCGACCTATCAGGACTCATGCGCACCCATCACTGTGGAGAGTTGCGAGATTCTGATATCGGGAAGACAGTCAGCATCTGCGGTTGGGTGAATAAGGTGCGCGACCTTGGTGCACTTCACTTCGTGGATTTGCGCGATAAGCATGGCCTCACGCAACTTGGCTTCGAGCAATTCAAAGGCGACCTCGCTGTTTTGAAAACTTTTTCACTCGAATCTGTTGTGCGAGCGACAGGCGTTGTGGCCGCACGTCCGGACTCGGCGAAGAACGCAAAAATGGCGACCGGGTTGGTGGAAGTGCAAGTGCAGTCCATTGAACTTTTGTCCCACGCTGAGATTCCGCCGTTCTTGCCCCACGGCCATGGCGAGGCCACGGAAGATCTGCGCTTAAAATATCGCTACCTCGATCTTCGCAGCACGCGCTTGCAAGACATTCTCAAGCTTCGTTCGGACACCACTCGCAAAGCGCGCGAGACGTTGTACGAACTCGGCTTCACCGAGGTGGAAACGCCGATCCTCTACAAGACGACACCGGAAGGCGCGCGCGACTACGTGGTGCCAAGCCGTGTGCACAAGAGCAAAGTCTACGCGCTCCCGCAGTCACCGCAGACGCTCAAGCAGTTGCTCATGATCGCCAACACCGATAAGTATTTCCAGATCTGCCGCTGCTTCCGCGACGAAGACTTGCGCGCGGACCGGCAGCCGGAATTCACGCAGATCGATATCGAAGTGAGCTTCCCGACGATCGACTACATGAAGAACCTCGCGTCCCGCATGATCGCTCGCTTGTTCAACTTGGGCGATAACTTCAGCTTGAAGGGCATCACCTACGAAGAGGTCATGGCGAAGTACGGTTCAGATAAGCCGGACGTGCGTTTTGGTCTTGAGCAGATGAACGTTACCAGTTTATTCGCGAGCTCCGCTTTCGCTACTTTTGCCGACGTGGCGAAAGAGAAGCATGGTCTTGTGAAGGCGATGTTCCTGCCGAACGCCATGGGCACGCTCGCTCGTAAAGATATTGATGCACTCACGGAAGTCGTCAAACCTTACGGCGGCAAAGGTGTCGCTTGGTTTAAGGTGGAGGCCGGTGCTCTCACGGGTGGTATTTCTAAATTCATCACGCCCGAACTGCTTGCGGGTCTCTATGAGAATTCGCCCGAGAAAGGCGATGGCCTGTGGTTCTTCTGTGCCGACAAAAAAGACAGCGTCGCCCATGACTGCGCGGACGCCGTTCGTCGCCATTTGGGTAAGAGCTTGAAGCTCTTCAACCCCGACGAGTACGCCTTCTTGTGGGTCTATGACTTCCCACTCCTCGATGTGGATTTCGAAACCGGCGCCGTTGGTGCCAAACACCATCCGTTCACCATGCCGCGCTTGGATCAAGTCGAGCTCTTCATGTCGAACGACAAAGAGAAGCTCGCGGCGTGCAAGGCCCAGGCCTACGACATTGTATGCAATGGGTACGAGTTGGGCGGCGGCAGTTTGCGAATCTTCGATAACAAAGTGCAAAGCCGCATGTTCGAGGTTCTTGGACTTTCTCCAGAAGAAGCGCAGCACCAGTTCGGCTTCTTCGTCGAGGCCCTCAAGTACGGCACACCTCCCCACGGCGGCATGGCCTTCGGCATGGAGCGCTTGGTGATGATGCTCGCAAAAACAGACTCGATCCGCGACGTGATGGCCTTCCCGAAAACCGCCTCGGCGACGGACTTGATGGCGAACGCGCCGTCGCGTCCGAACGATGCGCAGATTAAGGAACTTGGATTTAAGTGGCTTGAAGACTAATTCGGAACCGAGGCGTTTGTGATGTTCTCATCACCGTAGTAGCAACGCACAGACGCCTCGTTCTCTTTGGCCGCATCGCAGATCGTTTCGCAGCCCTCGATCGTCGGAACGTTGTTCGATGAGCCGACGCCGGGGCCGCTCAAGACTAAGACTTCGCATTTTTTATTTTCCACTTTCGCCGGCTCTTGCGTGCGCTTCGCACGTTCCGGTGCTTTCTTCACAGGCACGGCCTGCGGTCGCACGAAATTCTTCGCGGACTCTTTCTGCTCGCCCTTGCCCCACATTCTTCGTTGATCCAAGTTACCCGCAGTGGCAGTGGCACCTTTCTCAATCTTGCGCGCTTCCATCCAGAGCTTGTGCGACGTGCTCTTCGTGTCCTGGTCGGTGATCTGCGGACAGTGCGTGAGGCCGCCCTGTCGCTCGAGAGTGTGGACGTTGGCGCGTAGAACCTTCAGGCGATTTTGCTGGCGAAGAGAAATCTGGCAGTCATGGGACGAGACCGAAAGCCGTTCGAGGTTGGCAGCATGCGCGGCTTCCGCTTCGAGGATGAATTGCCGTTGCAGCTCGTCCACATTTTGCGCGATGGCCGAGAGCGAGAAGAAGAGAGTGAGGAGGAAGGTCTTCATCAGCGGCACCCGATCAGGCGATTGTGCGTGCACATGAGGATGGGGTTTCCGTCTCCACCGACACAGCGGTAGTGCCAGCTCTGGGCGTTGCCAGTGTAGGCGCGCGCCAGCGGCTTATCGACACCGGGAGCGGTGTTGCGGTACGCGCGAAAATCGGACAGACACCAGTTGGTGCAGTCGCCGCCTTGCGTGCGGATCTCCTTCGTCTTGTCACCGTTTTTGAGGAGCAAGATGTCTTCGGCGTGGCACTTCCCGTCGGGTGCAGTTTTGAAATCTGCGAGGGGATAGGTCTTGATGGCGGCGCTGGCGATGAGCGCCTCGTCCTGCGCCGTGAGATACGCATCGATGATGTACTGGGTGGTCTCCGGGCTCACGAGCGGTAGCCTGCGCTCAAATCCGAGGTACGCATCTTTGAAGCGCGCGTAGCATTCCGACTTGTAGACCACCGGGCCGGAGTAGAGAGTTTCTCCCTTCCTTATGCGCACGGTGCAGGTTCCGAGGAGCTGTTTACTCGTGCCATCGAGGTTGATCTGCTTGATACCTTGCTCGCGCGGCGAGCCCTGTGAGCGTGTACTGACGATCTCTCCGAGATGGTGGCAGGTCATCAAAAAAGTCGTGGGCTTTTTTTCCGCGAGCCACGCTTCGAGCTTCGCGTCGCAGGCCTCGGCGCAGGCCTGGTTGTGGCCCGCATCCTGTGGATCGCTGGGAATCACGCTGGTGATTTCTAGGCCGCCGGAGACGATGATGCGACATTCAGGGTAGTGGTAAAACGTTTCGTTGCCCTGAAGCGGATACTTGAGACGGGGGGCAATCTGTGGCTTGAGTGCGGGCTCGCTGGCGTAGAACACGCGCAGGGCGTGCATGCCCTCCAAGCTCATCTTGTGGCCGGCAAATTCCGTGGGCGAGGGATTCTTAAAGAGCGGATCGATGTGCTGGCGTCCCGTCTTGAGTTCGCTCGGGGGCAGGTACGCTTCTTGGAATTCCTTGCTCATGATTTTCCCACTGCTGATGGTGGGGCGGTCCGCATCGGGCACGCTCGCGTAGGGTGGCAGTGGGTAGTTCGCCAGCTCAGAGTTGATTTTTTGTAAGGGGATGGTGACGAGGTGTTCGCAGTGGTTGAGCTCACCGATCGAGCGAAGGATCTCGATCTGGCGTTTGAGAAGAGCGGCGAGTTCCGTTGGGTCCGTGATCCGGCGACAGCTCTCGGGATCGATGCCCATGAGGAGCTTGTTGCGCTCGAGGGATCGTTGCGACAGGAGTTCACCTCGGCGCTTCACGCCGATTTCGTAGTTCAAGTAGGCCACGCCGCTGGCGTAGGCCGTTTGAAGGAGAATGAGAAAAACGAGCAAGGTTCGCATAGAGCTAGTTTACACGCAGTCGCGGTTTGACTCAACCAGCGCGTCGTCTACGCGGCGATCTTGAATTCCTCGACGGGCACACTGTTTTCCTGGGCCTGTTTGAGCAAGTCGGGGCCTGGCATTTCTTGGTAAGTGGCGCGCAGAAGAACCCAGCTGTGGTGGTGCTCAGAGCGCGTCTCCGTGTCCGCAGCGCGATCCAACCAATCGGTAAGAAGCGGCATGCCCATCGCACCGAGGGATACGGTGCTGGCCCATGACCACGTGAGCGAGCTTTTCACAGAGGCACTTTCCACGCGGTGCTTAAAGAGGCGCAGACCAGGTGTCATGCCGTGAAAAAGAATTCCGGTGAAGCTCATGGCGAAAAAGAAAATCGGCGCGAGCACGAGACCCATGCGTTCGCTGTAGGCGGTGACCATGAAGCGTGCGTCGCTCGGCAACCGATCCAATCCCAAAGGACCGACGAAACTCATCCACGCCTTGACGGCGATACTCGCAAAGGCAAACGCCAGTGCCCAGTCGAGCGCCCATGCGCAGAAAACCGCCCACGGATTGAGCTGGTCCGGAGCACGACGCATGCTCGGATCCATCAATTGGCGAGTGGTGAGAGATTGTTGAAGCTGATCGACGAGACGTGGTGGCATAAGTTACCTCAGACTCCTTATCGGAGCATAAGGCCTGGCCCTAGAGTCACAAAGTCAAAAGCTCGGCTATTGGTTAAGCGCCTGAGATTTCATGTCGTGAAGCATCTGCAGCGCCTGGATCGGCGTGAGGTTCATGACATCAATTTCTTGCAGTCGCTTCTCGAGCGCCACGAGATGGGGTGGCATTTCCACGCCGGCAGCGTGGAACATAGAAAGTTGCGGCGGGTTCACTTGCTCGACCAAAGAGTGATCGCGATGCTGCTCTTCGAGTTTACCGAGAATGTTGCGTGCGCGCTTAAGAATCTCTTTCGGCAATCCGGCGAGCTCCGCCACGTGGATACCAAAACTCTGGGTGGCACCGGCCTCGATGAGTTCGTACATGAACTGCACTTTGCCTTTGTGGCTTTCGGTTCTCACGGTGAGATTTTTTGCCGATGGCAAAGTATCAACGAGCTCAATGAGCTCATGGTAGTGAGTCGCGAACAAGGTAAGTGACTTAAGCTGTGTGGCGAACCATTCCACCAGCGCCCACGCGATCGATAGTCCATCGTAGGTGGATGTGCCTCTCCCAATCTCATCAAGTATGATGAGACTATCAGCGGTAGCGTGACGGAGAATTTCTGCCGTCTCACTCATCTCCACCATAAACGTCGACTGACCGCGGATGATGTCATCCGAGGCGCCCAGACGTGAGAAGAGGTAGTCCCGCACACCCAGCTGCGCGTGGCTCGCGGGAACCCAAGCACCCAATTGAGCGAGGTACTGGATCAGCGCCACTTCACGCATCACGGTGGTCTTACCGGCCATGTTCGGACCGGTGATGAGAGCAAAATGTTTTTCTGGCGTGAGGCTCACATTGTGAGTCACGAAACGTTCTTGAATATTCGCGCGAATCAACGGGTGCCACGCACCTTTTATGTTAACCACGCGCTCATGGGTGAGTTCAGGGCGAATGAAGCCTTCTTGTAGGGCGACCCAAGCAAGAGATTGATACACATCCATCTGAGCGATGCGTTTAGCGACTTCTAGGATGATGCTTGAAAGATTGAGAACCTGCGCCAGCAGACCTTCGAAGAGTTCGCGCTCCAAACGCGTCAGGCGCTCTTGCGCTGACGTGACATCGATTTCAAGCTTCGCGAGTTCTTCGGTTTGGTAGCGTTCACCGTTGGTGAGGGTTTGCTTACGTTGGAACGACTTCGGGACTTTGTTCAGGTGCGAGTTTGAAATCTCAATGAAGAAGCCCGCGAGGTTGTTGGATTTAACTTTAAGATTTGAGATACCGGTTTCTTGGCGGTAGCGGGTTTCAAGGGCGAGCAATTCATCCGCCACTGTCTGGCTGAGACGTGCGAGACGATCGCGTTCTTTACTCACACCTGGGCGGATCAAATTGCCTTTATCCGCATGAGCACCGAGTTCGTCACTGATGGTGCTGTTGATTTCTTGCGAGAGAGTATCGAGGGTCTTGCGATCTTTTTTGTCCAAAGCAGGGAAGAAGCGCACGAGACCTAAAGAATCACCCTCCATCTTGCCGTGAAGCTCGAGCGTGCGTGCGAGATTGAGCAGGTCACCGGCGTTGGCTTTCTTCGTCGTCGCCTTCGCCATGATGCGATCAATGTCACGGACGTCTGCGAGTTGTTCGCGCCAGCGCTTCAAGAGTTCTGGTTTGGCCATCAAAGCGCCGAGAAGTTCCTGACGTTTTTTAATCTGTGCCAGATCTTTCAGTGGAGTCTGGAAAAATTTTTTGAGATGACGAGCACCCATGGCACTTTTGGTGCGATCCATGAAGCCAATCAGGGAGTGTTCCCACTGGGCCGGATCGCGCGGGAAAATCTCCAGGCCGCGCAGCGTGGCCCACGTGACCTTCATGCCGTCGTCACCCTGGATGAGACGGAAGGGACGGATGTGACCGATCTTATCGAGACTTTGAGTCGAGCACACGTACCAGCTCAAGGCACCGAGAGGTGAAAGAACGGACGGGCGCTGCTGGATAATCCCGTCACGCTTGTGGCCGGGGATGAGTTTTTCAAGATAGGGAGCTGCATGTTTTTCTGTGAACCATTCTTGCGAAAGATGCGTGCGCAGAATTTCTAAGCTCTCGACGGTGTCTTCGATGAACGGGAATTTTTCCCACTGGCCCATCATCGCGAGGAATTCTTTCGGACGGTAGACCAAAAGTTTCTCCGCCAGCTCTTCCGCAGACTTCAGAGCGAAGCCGAAGAAATCACCGGTGGTGAAATCCAGCAGGCAGAGCAGGAAGCCTTGCGAGTCTTGCCACGCGCTAGCGATGTATTTGTTTTCACCGTTCACGGTGCGATCGAGATCGTAGGGAACCGCAGGAGAGACGATCTGCACCACTCCGCGCTTCACGATGCCTTTGACGTCTTTGGGATTTTCCAGCTGCTCGCAGATGACGACTTTTTTGCCCATCTGCGAGATGCGATCCACGTAGGCCGGTGCCGCGTGGTGAGGAATGCCGGCCATGGGAATCGGCACGTCGCCGAGTTTTCCACGGGTGGTGAGCGAGATGTTTAACAGGCGCGCCACTTCGCGGGCATCTTCGAAAAACATTTCGTAGAAGTCGCCCATGCGGAAGAACACGATGATGCCGGGGTGAAGCTTTTTCACCGCCCAATACTGCTCCATCATCGGAGTGAGTTTGGCACCGGATTCGACGAGCTCTGCGAGAGTAGGATTCATAGCGATATGCTGGCCTTTCCGACCAAAAGAGTCATCTGAAAAACACCTCTATGCGCGAAGCATTAATGTTACACTAGACGGATGATTTTACGCCCTCTCAAATCAACAATAGTTATTGGCTTTTTCATTGCGCTCAACGGCCTCGTCGGCTGGGGCGCTTGGACTCATCGTGGAAAGGAAGATTGGGGCCAAGACTCCGATGCCATCCTCGCGGAAGTTCCCTCCGAGATGAAAGAGCTGCAGTACTTCCACCTTGATCAGGGCAAGCCGTCACTCTCGCTTGCGGCGGATGCCATGCGCAGCCTCGGTGAGCAGTTGGCGAGCTTCGAGCGACCGCGCGGAACCTACGCGTCGGGTGATCAGAAAGAGACGATGACATATCAAGCAAGACAAGCCGAGTACGTGAAGTCGCGCGGATCGTTGCGCATGCTCGGAGACGTGGAGCTCGATCAAGTGGGCTCGAAGTATCGCGCGTCCGAGTTGGTGTACTACCATCGCAAAGACCAGCTCTACGGTAAGGGTGGCGTGGACATGGAGCACTTCATGGCCAAGACCGGTGAGACCATCACCATCAAGGCCACAAGTATGAAGGCCAGGCCTAAGCAAAAATGGGCCTTGTTCAAAGGCCAAGTAGATGGCGTCGTGAGGCCGCGATTGAAGTTCCAATCCCCGCTTTTTTTGAAGTCCGAAGAGATGGAACTTCAAGGGCTTAAGGGGGTCATTGGCCTCAAAGAAAACGTCTTTTTTCAGAGGGGAGAAATGAAGGTAACAGCTCGAAATGGTGACGTTTTTCTGGAGCAGGCAAATAAAAAGCTCAAGTATTTTATCCTGAATGACGATGTGAAGGTGACTGAAAAGCTGCTGGATGCAAACGGGAAGCCGATGGTTCGGCAAGCGTTCGCAGAACGGATGGAAGGTTTCGGTCAGGACAAAATCGTGCTTTCTGGTGCGCCTCGTGTGCTGCAAGGAAAAGACGTGATGAAAGGTTATCGAATTACGATGCGCGAGAAACTCGAGTTCATCGAAATCGAAGATGCCATGTCCGACGTTCAAGTCAAGAAAGACGAGAACAAGAAGAAGGAAAACTGAAATGGAAGTCATGTCGGCGAAAGGTCTAAAGAAAACTTATAACGGCAGAACTGTCGTGAAAGATGTGGGACTGGAAGTGAAGCAAGGAGAAGTGGTGGGACTATTGGGTCCGAACGGCGCCGGCAAAACGACCTCGTTCTACATGATCGTGGGTTTGGTTCGTGCCGATGAGGGTGAGATCCGTTTGTCTGATACAGACGTAACGTTGATGCCCTTGCACGAGAGAGCACGTCGCGGAATTGGCTATTTGCCACAAGAAGCGTCGATCTTTCGTGAGCTGAGTGTGGAAGAAAATATCATGTCGGTGCTGGAGATCAGAGATCTGTCAGCGCAGGAGAGGAAAGTGAAGTTGGATGGGTTGATCGCGGATTTCGGTCTCGATCACATCCGCAAATCGAAGGGTCGAGAGCTGTCCGGTGGTGAGCGTCGTCGCGTCGAGATCGCTCGGTCGTTGGCCCTCTCACCGAAGTTCATCTTGCTGGATGAGCCGTTTGCGGGTGTCGATCCGCTGGCGGTGGCCGACATCCAGGGGATCATTCGGCAGCTCAAGGAGCGGGGGATCGGAGTGCTGATCACCGATCACCAGGTTCGCGAGACGTTAGGGATTGTGGATCGAGCGTATATTATGAATCGCGGGGAACTGCTCGTTAGCGGAACACCGGAAGAGATCGTGAAAGATGAAACTGCGCGCAAGTTCTACTTGGGCGAAGAATTTAAAATGTAGGGGAGCCGTATGGCCGCCAAAATGTCCTTAGGGTTAAAGCAAACGCAGAGCTTGATGATGACGCCGCAGTTGCAGCAGGCGATCAAGCTTTTGACTCTGACCCACCTCGAGATGACCAACCTGATTGCCCAAGAGATGGTGGAAAACCCCATGCTCGAAGAATCAGACGGCGAATCTTCGGCGGAAGTCGAAGAGCCTTCCAAAGAACAGATCGAACAGAAAGAGGCCACCGTCGACGACTTCCAGGGCAAAGAACTGATCGAGGGAACTCGCGAAGACTTCGACTGGGAATCCTACGCTGAATCGTTCAACTCATCGTCATCAACGGCGCCGAACACCCGTGAAGCGTCGTCGCCCGACGACATGCCGAGCTACGAGAACATGGTTTCAAAGAACCAAGGTCTCCACGAGCACCTCGAGTGGCAGTTGCGCATGGAAAGCCTGAGCGCAGAAGAGCTCGACTTCGCCATCGCCCTCATCCACGACTTGAACGACGACGGCTACATCACGTCTCCTGTGGAAGAGTTGATCGCGAAATCGAAGATTGAGCGCGACGAAGCCGAGAACGTCATCGGCATGGTGCAGAACTTCGATCCGCTGGGCTGTGCCTCTGAAACCATCCAAGAATGTTTGCTCGTGCAGGCCCGTGCCCTTGAAGAGAGATCACCGCTAGCTGAAAAAATGATCGCGCTACACTTGGAAGATTTGCAGTCGAAAGACTATGCCAAGATCTCGAAGTCGTTGGCCGTGACCAAAGATAAAGTCAAAGACGCCGAGCTCATCATCATGGGTTTGCATCCAAAACCAGGACGTCTCGTTTCTCCAGAAGAAACCCAATATGTGGTCCCTGATATCTTCATTCAGGAAGTGGGTGGAGAGTTCGTGGTGCAAGTCAACGACGAGGGTGTTCCTCGCTTACGTGTGTCGAATCTCTACCGTGATTTGCTCAAGAGCAAAGAAGGCGGCCCAGAAGCCCAAGAGTTCGTGCAGGACAAATTGCGTTCGGCCTTGTGGTTGATCAAGAGTATCGAGAACCGCCAGAAGACGATTACCAAAGTGGCGATTGCCATCGTTCGCAACCAGCAAGACTTCTTCAAGCGCGGCCCTGAGCACTTGAAGCCGATGATCTTGAAAGACATCGCGGGCGAGATCGGCATGCACGAATCCACCGTGTCACGCGTGACGACCAACAAGTTCATGCACACTCCGATCGGGACCTTTGAGTTGAAGTACTTCTTCAACACGGGCATCGGCGGTAAAAACGGTGGTATCGACATCGCCGGTGAGACGCTTAAATTGAAAATCAAAGAAATGATCGGCAACGAAGACACCAAGCGTCCTCTGTCCGATCAGCGCATCTCGGAGCTCTTGAGTACCAAAGACATCATCGTGGCCCGCCGAACTGTGGCGAAGTACCGCGAGATGATGGGTATTCTCACAAGCTCTAAGCGTAAACAAGACTAACCAGGAGGTCTGCTGCATGACATGAAACTGTCCGTCGTTTTTCGCTATCGTTTGTTTTTATTAGTCCGGAGAGGGAATAGAATGAACATCAAAATCAGCTTCAAGCATCTCGAACACACTCCCGCCTTAGACGAGCGCATCCGCGAAAAGTCTGAGAAACTATCAAAGTTTTTCGGGGGGAATTTTGACGTCCATTGGACGTGCTGGGTGGACGAGAAACAAGTTCAATGGGCCGAAATGAAGATCGTGGGTCAGCCGCACGACTGCTTCGCCAAGGCCTCATCCGACAATCTCTACAAGGCGTTCGACCTTGTGACGGAAAAGATCGAGCGCCAGCTCGAGAAACAGAAAAGCAAGATGCGTAACCGTGTGCACATCACGGAGTCTCAGAAATACCGCTCTGCCGGTTAGAGTAGCAGCAAGCCGATCAGCAACGTAATCACACGTGGACTGGGGATAAGACGGAACTCAACGTCTTTGAACCAGTCCTCGCGATGATCCATCCAGACGCCCGCCAAGATCATACTCAAGAGCACGGCCGCGCAAGAAAGCGTGCGCGCCATCATGGTCATGGAGCCTTCATTCAAGAACACCAGAATCACTCCACCAATCAGCGCCAGTGTGTAGCAGGCGATAACGAGCTTTTCCTCCAGCTTGAGGCTGCGGTGACGAGGTAAGGCGGGCATCGCTTTCGGAACGAACTGAACGAGGTTACTGCTGAACGGATTCACGCGCGGCTTGATCTTCGGAATGCCGAAACGCACGGGCTCTGTCTCGGGCTGGTACGTCTTAAAGATATAATCCCAGATACTCAACAACCCGCCGAAATTTTTATCGATGTAGAGCTTGTTCTTGCCGTGGTGTACGCGGTGATGGGACGGGGTCACAAAGATACGTTCAAAAATTGGAATGCGGTTTTTGAAAAGCGTCGTGTGGGTCCAGATCTGCGCCGACCCATGGAGTGAGGCGACGAGAATGTAATCGACGATGCTGAAGCCCATGAGCGCCGGTGGAATGATGATCCAGAACGCCGTCAGCTTGTGCCACCACGGCATCCGCAACCCGACAGAGAAATTATAATTTTCCGCTTGGTGATGCACGCCATGAATCGCCCACATCCACGGAACCTTGTGCGCGATCATGTGGCTGAGCCAGAACAGAAAATCGATCACTACAAACAGCACGATCCATTTCCAGACACCGGAAGGCGTAATGGCGGCGGCGTATTTTCCGCACAAGTAATAAAGGCCCATGAGGGGGATCTTGAAAAAGATTTCGATGAAAACTTGGCCGATGGCGCAGTAGAGATTGCCGACGGTTTCACGGAACGAATAAACCGACTTCCCTTGTCGGGCAGTGATGAGATGCTCGGCGAGCATCAGGCCCAGGAAGCCTGGAATAATGAAGAGCAAGGGATTCATGTTGAAGTTATATAAAAATTAATGACACTAAGCATTAAATTTGTAAAAGTTTCAGATACATAAGCCCTTTTTGCTGCTCTGCTCTTGGAGGAACTATTTGCCTCATTTTAGGGTGTTATAGGGGGTGGCACTATTTATTAGGGAATATTTAATATTTTATTCGGAGCTTGGATGGATCTTAAAATTTTAACATTTTTTTTGCTGATTGCGGCAGTCGGCTGTTCCACTCAAGGTGTCGTTAAAATTAATTCTGTTCCCGAGGGAGCCACCATAACTTCTGTTGGGCCAAGCGGGACAAGAATCATGGGGAAAACTCCACTCCAATTGGATAGCAGCAGCTTGCCAGGCGAGGGCCGCTTCAATTCTTTAACACTCACAAAAGAGGGTCATCGCGATCACCACCTCTTGCTCGCTCGTGATCGCGGCTCCGACAACTACGATATCTCCGTCAACCTTCAAGCGCAGGGTGATGATCCGAAAGTCGCTGATGCGCGAAGCCGGCAAGAGCGCCTCGCAAAACTTCTGCTCCAGGCGCATGCGCTTACAGCAGCAAAAAAATACCAAGAGGCTGACCGCGTCCTGGGAAGTCTTCTGCAAGACTACCCCCACATCAGCGCAGGCCACGACTTGATGGGGAACCTCGCTTACTTGCAGAAAGACCTGAAGACGGCGCTCTCCCATTACGAGCGTTCCCTGCAGATTAACGCCGAGAACACAGAAACGAAGCAGATGATCGATCGACTTAAAGGCATGCTCCAGTAAGGAGCAAGAGGACAACACATGAAGTACATCATTGGTCTATTTCTTGCGACGATCGGTTTTGTCCTCGCGAGCCAGCATCTCGGCCAGGGCCTAGAAGCCTACTGGGACTATGTCGCCTTCTTCGTGGTGGTACTCGGCACCTTCGCGGTCATGATGATCACGTTTCCCGCAGCGCCCATGAAGTTACTCTTCATACGATTCGCGCAAAAATTCTTCCTTCCTTCAAACTCAGTGAAAAAGCACGTCGAGAATTGCTTCGAGGTCTACACCTCTCGCCGTTTCAAAGGGAAGCCAGGCAGTATCGAAGAGAAGTTGCTGCAAGACGGGCTCGAGATGTCGTCGCTCGGTTTTAGCCATGAGCGGATCATGGCGGTGCTTTCGCAGCGCTTTGAAACCTACGCGAAACGCATCAACATGCTTTCGGCCTGGTTACGCCGCGGGGCCAAGTATCCTCCGGCCTTTGGTCTTGCGGGCACAGTACTCGGTTTGATTCACCTCATGCGCGGTATCTCGACAGGTATTGATCCTAAAGAGACGGGCGTTCGCATGGCCGTCGCCCTCGTCGCCACGTTCTACGGACTCATGATTTCTAACTTGCTCCTGAACCCGTTGGGTGAGTGGCTTCACGAAGAAGTGAAACGCGACGAGATCAAAGCGGAAGCATCACTCCGAACGATTGCCCTTATTTTAGAAAATGCCAACGTAGTGGAAGCTCACGAAATGCTCGGCTCTTACCTGGGTGGTGAGAAGTTCAAGTCAGACTACCTCCAACAAGCTGCAGGTGAAGCCGCATGAAACCCGTAAGGCTACTCGCCAAGGCGAGTTATCACGATGAAGAGGCAGATTCAGAAGGGACGTGGGCGCTTTCCTACGGCGACATGATTACCTTACTCCTGAGTTTCTTCGTGATCTTCTTCACGACCGATCCGAAGCAGGTCAAACTTGAAAAGATGAATCGCCATCTGAGTTTTCAGCTGGAGAACCTCGTTCCGGCGGTGCTCCCCATTTCGTCGGAGATCGGCACAGGCCCGAAAGCTAAAATGCCGGTGCTGCCAGGACTCAATACGCGTGCACAGGAAGTCGGGGACAACATCGTCGTCACATTCCAGGCCACCTCGTTCTATGATTCTGGCGCGGTGGTGCTGACCCCGCAGGGCCTCAAGCTTCTGCAAGACTTCGCGGAGAGATACCTTCCGTACGCGGGGAACTACCGTGTGGCGGTCAAGGGCTTCACCGACAAGCGCAAAGTCACGAAGATGAAACACAAGAAGTTCGACGACAACCTCGAACTGTCGGCGCTGCGTTCCCTGTCTGCCATGCGCGTGCTTCAGCAAGCCGGCGTTCCGCTAAATCGAATGGAAATCGCGGGCTCCGGTGAACTCGAACTCATCGACCGTGTCCTCCCTCGCAAAGAAGGCCTAACCGCGAGTGAACTCAATGCTTACTCGCGTACGATCGTGTTGGTTATTCAACCCGTTAAAGAGAGCTGGTAATGAAATTTTTATCCCTGTTGGTTTTACTCTCACTTTCACTTGCGACTTGGGCGCAAGGGGGGCCAGTGAAACATCCTCGTGTCGCCGAGGTCGAAGAAAAGATGCGAGACGAAGCCTCTCGCTACTTCACTCGTCGCTTTCCGAACGAACCCTTCTTCATCAAAGTGGAGGTGAACCCCCTTCGCCGCGACATGGTCTCAGGTCAGAAGATGGAAAGCCTCCCGTACTTCGACTACGAGTCGGAAGAGTCGGTGGACGAGTGGGACGATCCGAAGACACCGATGTCGTTCCTGCGCCATCGCGTGACGAAGGTCGTGCTCGAGATCGACGTGCCGGAATCGTTTAACGAATCACGCGTTGCCGAGATCAAGGAAGAGATTAGCGCCTACCTTAAACTTCTTCCGTTCCGTGACGATGTGAGAGTCGTGCGGAAGTTGAAAGTGGAGGCACCTCCGTTGGTGCCATTACACTATTACCCACTCCTGGCCGGTGGTTTGATCTGTGCTTTATTACTAGGCCTTCTCGTACGCAGCGGCCTCATCAAAATGCGGCCCGTGTCTGCGTCACAGCCCGGAGCTGCGACAGCTCCGGCGCAGAATTTTAGTAACAACAATCAGCAGCGCGAACGAGTGAGTAAGCCTTCTCAATCGTCGAGCGGCGTGACGACGATGCACGATCCCCTCAAGACGGTGGACATCGTGCATCTAAAGATTGAGCAAATTGAAAAGAGCGGAACGTTCCCAACTCTGGGAGACATCATGTCGTTGCATGCCATGGGCCAGGAAAGCCCGTCACGTTTAGGCGCCTTGCTCTACGAGATGCCGGTGGATTGGCAGAAACGCCTATTCCCGCTAGGCCATGGCCAAGAATGGCTCGAAGCCTTTAGTCAGCCAGGGCCTGTGGACCATGAGTGTCTCGTCATGCTTGATCGCGTGAGCAAGGAGCGCAGCTTCGCGGCATCGTCACGCGAATCGGAGAATCTCCTGATTCAATTTTGGCGCATGGGCGAAAAGGGTGGAGCTTTCTTCAAGAAGATTCCGCAAGAGCACGCCTTCAACCTGCTCCACATGTTGCCGAAGTCGCATGCCCTTGGCATCGCGAAGAAAGCTTTCCCGGGGGCCTGGGGCCGCTTGCTCGAAAACGTCACGGCGAAGATCGTCCTTACCCCTGATGTCATCTCAACCTACATGAGTGACGCGCTCGCTGTGGAGCCGCACTACGAATGGCGCATGCTCGAGAACTACCGCAAAGACCGCGAACTATTGAAGTACCTCGACAGCGTTTCTATTGACGATGAGAAGGACATCTACAACACACTCAACGCCGAGTCGTTCATCTTCAAGGTGCGTCCGGCGTTCTACCGCGTCTTTGAGCAAGAGGGCGAGGTGTGGAAAATGTTTGTGGCCCAGTACCCGCTGCACAGCTGGGCACTGGTGGTGATGAATTCGCCGCGCCAGTACATCCGTCAGGTCATGGACGCTCTCGATGAGAAACAAAAAGTTGTGTACTCCCAGCATCTTAAAAATTTCGATCAAGGTTTCGATCCTATTGAGCAGTCAGAAGCGCGGCGGGTTATCGCCGCAGCTTTAATGATCAGTCACGTTGAGAGCGATATCCCGAAAGTGGTCGGTGAAGACGAGGGAGCGCATGCGCAATCAGCCTAGACTCATTCTTTTACTCGCTGGATTGCTCTCCCTGAGCGCACAAGCGAGTGACGGAAAATTTGTGGCGAGCTATGGATTCTTCGCCCTGAATGCGAAGAACGAGTCGCGTACAAGTTCGATCAGCAGCCCGTCGGCATTTCATCTGGCTTACCTCAAGCCGAAGTGGCAGAAGTGGGAACTCAAGATCGGGTACAGCGTGCTGATGGCAGATTTTGCGGGTTCGGATCTCGGCTATGGCCTTGATGCTGGAGCAAACTACTATCCGTTCTCGGACTCCGGAGACGAGAGTTTCACGGATGGGGTGGTCACCGCCGCTCGCTACGAGAATTGGAAACCGTTTGTGGGACTGAGCTTTAATCAACGGAGCTTTCAATCGGTACGAAATTCCTACGCGGGGTTTGGCTTTTGCGCAGGAGTTGAGCGGCACTACAACGAGAAAATAAATCTAAGAGCTGAGGCAAGGTTAGTCTCACTCACTGGTTCGAACGAATCAGAGGCAACGGAGACATCTTTGTTTGCCGGCCTGGTGTTCAAACTTTGAGGAAGTCATGAAGACGATTTATATTTTACTCTCGTTGTTGATACTCGCCACCGCGTGCAATAAGAAAGGCGGAGCGTTCAGTGACCTCGAGGAAACAGACGACAGCACTGACGCTGTAGACGCTGCGATTGAAATCGAATCGTTTACTCCAACGGCTGATCCAGTCGTGATGATTGCTTCGTCGAGCAGCACCTATGCCATATCGGTCAACAGTGGCGCGGGCGATGTCACCTACAATTTTCTGCTCGATGGGGTGACGTCTCTTCAAACGTCGACCGTACCGTTCTATTCTCTTTCCGGCTCTTCACTTTCTGCGGGCACACATACCGTTAAAGTCACGGCGACGAACTCGGTTTCTACGGCGGAGAAGGTTTTCAACGTTCGAAAGAACCAACCGGCAGCGGCACTCTCGTCGAGCCCGGGCTTTTCCGGCAGCACGGTAAACTGCAACGAAGGCACGCTCACCTTCAATGCTCTCACTGCTGACGCCGACCTCGATTCCTACACGCAGACCTGGCTCCTTGATGGTGTGATCGTGACTCCGTCTACCTCGGGGGTTGTCGTCACGAACACGGCGAGCACGGCCCAGGTTCAGTACTCGCCGAGTTGCAGTGTGGCCGGTTTTCATACGCTTGTTTTGCGTTTAAACGACGGCTACGAAACAAATGATCTTACGTGGACCATTGCGGTCGCTAACCCGGCGGTCGAAACCATCATCAGTTACTTTCCATCTTCAAATAATGTCACCTACCTCTCAACGAAGGTGTCGGATCTTTTTAATGCAACGGGTTCCGGTGTGGGCGGACTCACGTTCACCTGGAAGCTCGATGGTGTCACAGTTTCGACAACGACGTCTGGAACAACCAGTAACTACACGCTCCTCGCATCACTCATGAGCGTGGGTACACACACGCTCACCGTCACGCTGACAGACAGCTCACTCACCAATGATCCTGCCTTGCCCGCAGAACGTTCTTGGACGATCTATAAAAACCAAAAGCCGCGCATACTGGCGATCGTGCCGGCGTCTGAGCTCAGCATAAATCTTAATTCTCCACGGGCCCTCACCGCCAACGTCGAAGACGCACTTGACACCTTCACTACGACCATCACGAAGGGGGGACTCGATTGTGTCCCGGCATCTGAGTGCGGACTTTCGGGAGTGAGTCTCCCGACTACGACAAGCTCATTCTCTGCAACATTCACATCCGGCACAACATTCTTAGGTGAGAATACATTCACGCTCCGGGTACAAGACTCCTATGGTGAGTTCGAGACCCATGACTACGTTGTGACGTCGAACTACTTTAGTGATGCGTGCAATTCGCTCGATGCCGGTGAGATCTGCACTTTGATTGGTTTGCCGGGGCTTGGGTCCGCTACGAATGTTCTGACGAATGGAAACAGAGTTCGTGTGACTCCGGCGCGCATGATCCAGGACGATCTCGGAAACTTCTTCTTCTCCGATCACACCACGAACACAGTTTGGTACTACAATGTCTCGGCTTCTTCCGTGACGATCCTCAACGTCACGGTTCCTGCAAACAACCTCTACGTCGTTGCCGGCACCGGCGTCGCTGGCTCGGGTAGCAACGCGCAGCTCGCACGACGAGTGGCACTAAACTTCGGCTCTTCCGGCGGGGGGCTCGCGTGGGACTCGGGACGAGACGAACTCTTCGTCGCCGACTACTCGAACAACCGTGTGCTCCGCATCGACTCCACGGGACGTGCGTACGTCGTGTGCGGCGGTAGCAACTTGACGACGCAAGGGGCGATCGCAAAAAACAGTTTGTGTCAGAACCCCGCTGACGTGGCATTCGACACCACGAACCGGCGCTTGTACGTGACGCAAAACGCGAACCACGTCATCAAGGTCATCGACGCTGCGAACGCGGACTTCAACCTTTGGCCTTCCTACATCCTTGCGGGTGTCACAAACACTACCGGTTACACGACCTCGACCACGAACGTGACCTCGTTTTCTCCGTACACCACGATCGGTGGTGCGACTCGCATCATTCGGCCGTATGGTCTCTTCCTTGATGAGACCGACCAGATTCTCTACTTCACAGAAAACACCACCTGCCGCGTCCGCGCCATCGGACTTCCAGGTGCGACGACACGGACCGTGGGTGGCCAAAGTATTACGGCGAACAACGCTGCATCCATCACGCAGCCAGCGTTGGCGGCGGGTAACGCTTGCGGGAGCCACGCCATTAATACCAGCACGGCACTGACGGCGAACCTCTTCAACGTACCGACGGACCTCGTCGTACACCGCACGGTCGGGGGAGTGCAGGGCATCTACGTGACGGATAGTAACCACCGCGTGGGCTACCTCAACAACACGGGTTCTGCGGTTACCATCGGCAATCAGACTATCGGTAGTCAACAGGTGAACAATATCTTCGGGAATGGCACTACGAACGCACCGACGAATCCACCCACCGGTCGGACGTCCGCGCTCAGCACTCCCTTCGGGATTATCAAAGATGGCAACACCCTCTACGTCGCGGTGAGGGGAGGCAACATCATTCGCACGCTCGATCTCTCGAGCACCAACGGCGTCGTCAGTAACTTCATCGGTGGTACGGGACGCGCGGGGTACTCTGGTAACGCCGCGCTCGACTCCACCCTTGTGACGACGAACAATCCGCTCTCGCTGTTGTATAAAGAGTTGGGGGGTAACGGCGCCAATCCGATTCCCGGAAACACGCTGTTCTTAAACGACCTCTCGAACTTCATGATCCGTGGGATCAACCTCGAAACGGGCCGCGTGGAGGATTTCATTGGCACGGGAACACAGGCCACGGAAAACTTAGTTAACACCGTGGCGACCGCGACCCGCATCAACGGAGCGCGATCGATGGCGACATACAATGGCCACTTCCTCTACAACGACGCCAACGCCAACTGTTTCGTGCGGGCCTACAATCCGTTCACCACCGACGAGTCGATATTTACGACACTCGTGAACCTGAACAAAACCAGTCCGGTTGCCGGAACGTTCAACGTCTGCGGAAACTTCGTTGGCACGGCTCCTCGAAATACCACCGACACCAATGCGATGTTAAACAATCCGTGGGGCCTGGGTGCGGATGAGGTGGCAGGTAAACTTTATGTTTCGTCCTATTCGTCTCACTGCATCCTCCGCGTGTTAGACAACGGCACGATCCAACCTTTCATCGGAACGTGCGGGACGCCTCCGGCTTCTCCCGTACTAGGTGGCCCGTACAACGACCCCTCTATGCAGCTGCGGTTTCCCACGGAAATTGTGATGGATCCAACTACCGGGAACGAAGGAAACTTCTTCTTCACAGATTGGTCGGACCAAGCCACGGCGCACGTGAAGTACGTGAACATCGTGAATCCGGCCGGTGTGGATTTTTTCGGGGGCGGCATCAGCGTCGCTCAGGGCAACATCGAGACCGTGCTCGCGGCGAGCTCATCTCCTGGCTTCATCCGCTCCATCGCCGCATTCGAAGACTGGATTTGCTATGCCTCGGGTGCAGGCACATCTGGTAACAACACGGTGTTCTGCCGGAACCGGAGCTCTGGTGATTCCGAAACATTCGGCGTCGCAGGGATTGGTGGTATCCAGCTTGAACAAGAGCACGAAGGTGCGTCGGTCACATCGGGTGCCTCGACGGTCACGTTTGCCATCCCCTCGGGACTCGCGTTCGATGCGGAGGGTAACCTCTACGTCTCAGAGCAGGGCTCGCACGTCGTTCGTAAGATCAAGCGGTGGTTCTAGGAAAGCCACTGCCACACGAACAACCCGACGATCGCATAGAGGATCGTGTTGAAGGTGGTGGTCACCCTCAGGATGAGAAGGAATTTCGGGTCTTCCTTGGTGGCGTACCAGAGGCCTTCTTTCCCTTTCGTACGCTCCCGCATGAGCTGCAAGAAAGCCCAGGCGTACCACGTCTCCACGCAAATCGAGATCACCAAACCTAAACTGAAGAGTTGGATCCACCAGGCGGCGTACATGAGGCTATCCCAGTTCAACGCGTAGGCGACGAGGAGTCCCGCGCAAGTCACGATGTCGTGAGTGATGCCAATGCGCGGGGTCCAGTTCTTCGTCACGAATAACATGTAGAGTTCGGCGATGCCGCGCACCCAGAAGGAGAGCGCGAAGCCGCCCCAGCCCCACCATGCGGCCGCGGGCCAGTCACCCTGGAAGAGCGCGAGAGGAATCAATATAAACCAAACGGAGATAGTCCAGTATAGCCAGAGGGCCTTGCTGATGCTGATGGGCCCACCCAATTTCTTGCCGCTATTCTGGCGATTGAACATCCACACACCGACGGGAGCTGAAATCAGTAAGTAGATAAGCCACAGCATTAACGCTCCATTCCTCGGCATCGACGAGGGTACAATTGCGGGATGAATCCCTTGAGTCCTTGGGTCCATTTAAGCTTGCGCTTACTTACGAAAAAAAGCCACGCCCAGTTTTTGGGTGGGCGCTCGAACGTAAAAAAAACACAGACCGATATTCTTAAAACACTTTTAGCGCAGTCGAGCACAACACATTGGGGCCGTGAGCACGGCATGAAAACCGAGTGGAGCGCTCACGATGTGGCGCAGAAGTTAAAACCCACCACCTGGCAGGACTGGGAGGCGTGGGTCGAAAGAGAACGCCTGGGTGAGAGCGACGCGCTGACGACAAACATCGAGCGCTTCCAGCCCACCAGCGGTTCGACCTTTAAGCGCAAGTGGATTCCCTACACAAAGCAATTCCTGCAGGAGATCGATCACGCCACCGCGGTGTGGATGCATGACCTCTACACCAATCATCCTGGCATCACGCGAGGCCAGCACTACTGGTCCTTGTCGTGGTTACCCGATGATCTGCGCTCGCAGATGACCAACAATGACCTGGCGTACTTCCCGTGGTTGAAGCGCCAGTTCCTCGCCCAGATCATGGCGGTGCCGGATCGCGTGCAACACGCAGCGAGTGCCCACGAGGCGCGCGAGCAAACTCTTCAGCATCTCATCAAGTGCCGGGATCTGAGTTTGTTCTTCGTGTGGTCGCCGACGTTTCTTTTGGGACTTTGCGAAGAGCTCTGGCAGCGCCGAGCGGTGCCAGAGGCTTCGAGCATGGAAGAGATGGTGCAAAAACTTTGGCCCCAACTGGCCCTGATCAGTTGCTGGGATACCGCCGATGCGGCCCCGTGGGCGCAGCGCCTGCGTGATCTTTTTCCCCGGGCAGCTTTGCAGGGCAAGGGCCTCTTCGCCACCGAAGCGGTGGTCACCATTCCTGTAGAAGATCGGCCGCACCTGGCCTACACGTCTCACTACTATGAATTTCAGCGCGCCGATGGCGTGATCGTGCCGTCCTGGGAATTGCGCGGGGGAGACCGCGTGTCACCGCTTGTCTCGACGGGTAGTGGCCTGTGGCGCTACCATCTTGGTGACGAGCTGTATGTCGATGAGATTTATCAGGGCTGTCCGGTGTTGCAATTCTTGGGTCGCCAGCACACGGTCGACATGGTGGGAGAAAAACTCACGCAGCAGACGGCCCGTGAAATTTTACAAGGACTCGGGAAGGGCGCGCTGTTGTTTTTAGCTGTGCAAGGCAATGCTACGACGAAGCCTCATTACCAATTGGTGTGGGAAGGGGTGGCCCCTGCGGGAGTCGCTCAGCGAGTCGAAGCGCTGCTCAGCGAACATCACCATTACCGACTCGCTCGTGAGCTGGGCCAGCTCGCTCCGATGAATCTGCACGCCTGCCAGTCGAGTGGCCAATTTTTTAGCGAACTCGCTCAGCAAATGAACTGGGTGTTAGGAGACATGAAATGGGAAGCCCTCGTGAAAGTTCCGCATCCCCATCAGGTGGCCGCATGGAATCCTTAGCCGAGCGTGACGGACTCATCATCAACAACTGGTACATCGCTTGCCTCTCGCAGGAAGTGAAGCCAGGGCAGGTCGTCCAGCGCGTGGTGTATGAAAAACCTCTCGCGATCTTTCGCACCGAGAGCGGCAAGATCGGCGTGCTGCCGGATCGCTGCATGCATCGCCTTGCTCTGCTTTCGCAAGGTGAAGTGCGCGGTGAGCGCCTGGCGTGTATGTATCACGGCTGGGAGTACGCCACCCACGGTCAGGTAGAAAAAATTCCCGCCGAAGATCCGACCCAGCAAGACGCTAAAAAACATTGCACTAAAGCGATCACTTGTGTCGAGCAAGACGGCGCGGTGTGGGTATGGATGGGCGCAGAGGCTCCCGCCACCGCAACGCCACCATGGCGTTTCCCATTCGCGGAAGACCCCGCGTGGGAACATTATTTCATGATCACGGATTTTCCCAATGAAGTGACGAATCTTGCAGAAAACTTCATGGACGTGCCGCACACGGTGTACGTGCATCGGGGCTGGTTTCGAGACGAGAAAGCGGAACGAAAAAAAATCCCGCACACCGTGGAAACAAATGATGGCCGCGTGCTCGTCACGTACCACCAAGAGCAAGACGAGTTTTCCTGGGGCGCGCGCCTGCTCTTGAATCCCCACGGCGCCAAGATGATCCACACGGACGAGTACATCTATCCGAACATCACCCGCGTGGATTACTGGTTCGGTCACAACGGTTTTATTATCAATTCGCAGGGCACACCCGTGCGGCCCTTGGAGAGCCGGGTCTACACCTACATCGCCTACAAGATTCCGCTCTTTAAGAAAGTGCTCAAGCCCGTTTTCGGGTTCTACACACGCCAGGTGATCGAGCAGGACGTCGAGATCATGCACAACCAGGGCTCGTCCTTGCGCCAAGACGGCACGCTGAATTTTCGCTCTACGCCGAGCGATGAGTTGCACGTGCAGATCGAGCGGTTGCGCCACTTCGGCAAGACCGGCAACGAACAGCTGCGCAGCTTCAGGATAAAAAAAGAGATCAACTTTTGGATCTAAGAACCTTCCTTGCAAACTACCCTGAAGTGCATCTGGCGAGTGCTGCCGATGACGAAGCCCTGCGGGAATTTTTTCATCGCGTGCCGATGCAAGGCAAGGGCATGCAACTGCAGTATCTGCGTTGGCCGACCTTCGCGGCTTTCCTCGATTGTCATTCCAGCACGCACTTTGTTTTTTTTGTGCGTGGAAAAGACCAACAGATCGAAGGCGCCGGTACGCTCATCATCCGCCCGGGGATGGTGCACGGAAAATCCGAGAGCGTCGGCTACCTCGGCGATCTGCGCATCGATAACGTGCGCCGCTGGGGACGCTACTGGCGAAATTTTTATTTAGATCTCATGCAGAAAGCGGCCCAGATCACGGATTTCAAGGGCACCCGCTATTTCCTCACGGCCATGCTGAAACAAAATATGCGGGCGCAGAAAGCATTGGGTGAGTCGGCAATGGGCTATCATCCTTTCCATTCATATAAAATGGTGAATGTCCTGCGCGCCTGGCGACCCTCAAGAAATCATTTTAAGGTGACCTCTTGGAAAGAGCTCCCAGCAGAAGTGCTCTGGTCGTTTCATCGCGAGGCCAATCGTCACAAGCCGTTGGGCTGGGTGTTTGGACATCATCACGAAGGGGAGTGGCGGCTTGCGCACTGGCCAGATTTTTCTCTGAAAGATGGAGTGGCCTTGAGTGATGAGCATGGCATCGTGGCCTCGGGTGCATTTTGGTATCCGGGATCTGTGAAAAAAATTATGGTGCAGCGAATGCCAGCGGGACAGAAGCGCGTGTTGAATCTCCTGCGTCCGTTGGTGAAACTCCCGCGCGAAGGAGAAGAGCTGCGCTGTCTCTATCTCACAATGCTCGATAAACGAGTGGGACTCTCGGAGAATGACTGGCAACGGACCGTGCGGCAAATGCTTAAAATTGGGTTAGGTTTTGCCCGAGACCGTGGCTTTCATTGCGTGAGTCTTGCGGAATTCGAGGGGGCGCCGTTGAAACATGCCTTAGGGCCTTACTTCGCTCTGAAAACTGACTTAGAATTGTATTTTGTTGATCCGACGAGAAACCCGGTGGGTGACTTCTCCACAGAGACTCCCGGATTTGAAATGGGATTGGTGTAGTTATGCAGGCCGTTCAAAATACCATGGCGCAGATTCCGTTTCTCGGCGCACTTTTTCGTATCAAAGATCCGCGCTGGATGGTGCTCGCTTGCTTAGGCGGCTACGTCATTTTGGGTTTCACGCTTTTGGGTTTTAATCGCACGCCGCTGCAGGCGATGGTGACTACACTTTGCTGTATCGGCATGGACGCCGTCCTTCATCGTTACTTCAAGGGCGACTGGACTTTCCCGCTTTCCGCGCTCATCACCTCTTGCTCACTCTCGATATTACTCAACTACAGCCACGACTACTGGATCCTCCTCGCACCGGTGTTCTTCGCCATCGCGTCGAAGTACGTCTTCACATTTAATGGCCGCCACAACTACAACCCGGCGCAAGTCGCCGTCACGCTCAGCCTGTTTTTCTGCGGCACGGTCATCACCGCTGCTCCGGCCTACCAGTGGTACGGCCTTGAGAGCATCAGCATCTTGGTGGTGTTCCTTGGGTTGATGTTCGTGCTTCCGCAGGTCAACCGCCTGCCACTCGTGCTGACCTTCCTGATTTGCTACACCCTTCAAACATTCTTCCGTGCCTGGTTGATGCAGCACCATCTTCCGTTTCAAACACTTTTTTTAGGGTCGATCACTTCACCGGCGTTTTTTCTTTTCACATTTTTCATGATCACCGACCCGGCGACCTCGCCCAATAGCACGCGCGACCAGATCAAAGCGGGCGTTCTCCTCGCCGTGCTGGATTTGATCTTTCATATTTTTCAGAGCTACTACACGTTCTTCTACGCGGGCTTCACGCTGCAGACCTGGAAGCTCTTGAAGAACCATGTCCTCGCAGCGAAAACCCAAGGCCATCCGCTGACATATTTCCGTCAGCGCTTCTGGGATTCGGGCTACTGGCAGCGGCCACTTCTGCTGGGCGGTTTGCTCGTCGCTGGCCTGTTGTTCTATCGCCATGTGCTCCATCCGGTGCTGCCGACGCAGAATCTGCCGTTTAAATTTGCGCAGGTTCCAGTTACGCAAACTGGTCTCGAGTCGGACCTCGGGGACACGCTCTATCGCACCGACGAGCGCTTGCACCACATCATCAAGTGGGTCTTATCAGTGGGGGACTCGGTCGCGACGGGTGATTTTGATAACGACGGTTTGATCGACGTGTTCCTCAGTAACCCGCTTAAAAAAGACCATCAGCGCGCGGCCCTCTACCGTAACCTCGGTGATTTTAAGTTTGAGCGCGTTGAATTGCCGTTCAAAGATCGCTTCCATCATCTCGAAAAAAATGGTCTGCCGTCGAACGGTCTATTTGTGGACTACGACAATGACGGGGACCAAGACCTCTTTGTCATGGTGGCTTTTGGTCATCCGCTGATGCTGCAGAACCAACTTTCGCAAACCGGCACGCCGACGTTTAAAGACGTCAGTATTGAGATCGGGATTGCGGATTACGTGAATGGACTTGCGGCGACGTTTGCGGATCTCGATCGCGACGGACGCCTTGATCTCATCGTGGGTCATGTGTGGCCGCGCCACCTCCCGGGTTATCCGGCCGACAAACCCGAACTCCTGAACGTGTTCAAGCTTCCGCAGCCGGCCTTCGAAGGCGACATTCGCATGTTCGACTTCATGCACTCGTCGTGGCACATGTCCGATAACGGCGGCATGAACGAGATCTACCGGCAAAACTTGGATGGAAAGTTCGAGCGCCTCGACTCAAAAAAGATCGGCCTTCCAGAAACCTACTGGACACTCGCCATCGGCACCGCTGACATCGACCGTGACGGCTGGATTGATCTCTACATGGCGAACGACTTCGGGCCGGATAATTTTTATCTGAACCAGAAAGACTTCACCTTCAAGAAAGTCGAAGGCGATTTCTTCGGGAGCCTTGGGCGCGATACCTACAAGGGCATGAACGCGTCTATTGAAGACGTGAACCGCGACGGCTACCAAGACATCTACATCTCCAACGTGCACCACGAGCTGCAAGCTGAGGGCAGCCTGTTCTGGTTCTTCGGCAAAGATGCGGCCGGCAAGCTCACTTTTGAAGATCGCGCGACTAAGCTCGGCGCGCTCAACGAAGACCGCTTCGGCTGGGGCGCCTCGTTTGCGGACTTCAACAACGACGGCTGGATGGATCTCGTGCAGGCCAACGGCATGGTGGACGATCGGGCGGATAAACGTTTTGAGAGCTGCAAGGACTACTGGTACACCAACGAAAAGATCGCGCGCTCGCCGCCCGAGATCCACCGCTATATCCACTTCTGGGGCGACATCCGCGGCTACTGCATCTATCCGAACGAAAAGAAGAAGTTCTACCTGAACGCGGGCCGCACCGATCAGCAGATGTACAACGACGTCGCCGACTCGGTGGGATTGGGCCAGGGAGAAAATACCCGTGGCATCGCCGCGGCGGATTTTGATAACGATGGCCTCATGGACATGATGGCCTCGACCATTCACGGTCCCTTGCAGGTGTACCGCAACGAATGGGTCGCGGACGAGAAGCCACACTGGCTTGGTCTCGAGCTCGCGTCGCGTGCTCCCGACTGCAACCGCATGGCCCTCGGCACGACGCTGGCGGTGACGTGGATGGAAGGCGGCAAGAAGCAAACTCAATACAAGGAACTCAAACTCGCCAACGGCTTCAGCGCGCAGAACGAAGCGCGCGCCCACTTTGGCTTAGGAAACGAAGTCGCGGGCCCCGTGGAAGTGGAGATCAACTGGTGTCAGAAGTACCGTCAACGCGTGACGTTTGAAGAAATTGACCGCTACGTAAGGATCACGCTCGATGGCGCGGCTTCGCTTTAGTATTAGGCACGTCGCTGACGTGCCAACGGCCCAAAGAACCGAGATGTTTGAGATCTTCAAGCAGTACTACGATTTGCCGGAGCCCGACTCCTTCTTCCGCGACTTCGCGGCGAAGGACGACGTCATCATTCTGAGAGACAAGAAAAGCGGCGCCATCAAGGGCTTCTCGACGCAAAAAATTCTCACGCACACCATCGACGGCAAGACCTACACCGGCATCTTCAGCGGCGACACCATCATCGATAGAGCGTACTGGGGCGACAACACACTCGGCTTCGGCTTTTTCTGGTACTTGATCGGCCAATGCGGTTGGAGCTTCCGCCGCAAGATCTACTGGCACCTGATCTCGAAGGGCTACAAGACCTACCTCCTGATGGCGAACAACTTCGATCGCTCGTACCCGCGGCATGACCGCCCGACGCCGCCCTTTTTCCAGGCGCTCTCGGACGACTTCGCCCGCCAGCTCTATCCCACCGCCTATCACAAAGAGCGGGGGCTGCTGCTCTTCGACGGTCCCCACGAGCATCTGAAAACCAATGTCGCGCCCATCACTGATGATCTCAAGTCGCGCTTGCCCCATGTGCGCTTCTTCGCGGACCGCAATCCCAACTGGCAGAACGGCGACGAGCTCGTGTGCGTCGCGGAGTTTGACCTGTGGGTGAGCTTTGCCTTTGCGAAGAAAGTCTTTTTGAAAGGCTTCAAGCGTCTTTTCTTTCCGAAGCTGCGCACTTCGCGCTAGTCTCTCCTTTGAGCCCAGGTGAAGTCCGGTGAGTCGATTGATGATTCCGGCGCTGTCCCGCAACGGTTAAAGCCCGATCCCGTGAGCTCCTAGCAAAATTTCCCGCGGAGGACCTCATGTGGCTTTGGCTTCTTTTTCTAACCCCATTTTCTTACGCGCAAGACGTGCTCGCTCCTGTGGAAGTCCGCGCGTCGGCGGGGCCACTCTTGCAGCACACCTCGTCTCCTGTGTGGCGCGCCACTGAAGAAGAACTGCAGGATTCATCTCAGCTACAAGACACGCTAAACCGAGCTCCCGGCGTGATGTTCACGCAAAGCGGTGGCATCGGTGGCGTGGGCTCGTTCTACGCGCGCGGAAGTGAATCACGGCACATGGTGGTGCTGACCGATGGCATGCGCTTGAACGATCCGTCGAACACCGGCCGCAACTTCGATTCGGCATTCTTGTACGCTCCGTTTTTCCAGAATCTCCTTTTCCTGCGAGGGCCAGCACCGGCACTCTACGGCGGCGATGCTACGGGTGGTGTGGTGGAACTCGTGCCGCGAAGGGGCGCGTTTCATCCCCAGACCTTGATGAGTGTCACGGCCGGATCGTTTGATACCCTGCAAGGGCACGTCATGCAGGACTGGAAAACCGACCATCACCAAGGCACCGTAGGCATCGCGCATCTGCGCACCCGTGGCTTTTCGCGCCTCAATCGCAAGCGGCATAACGCCACAGAAGCCGACGGCGCAGAGACCACGCAGATCATGCAGGCCTCAAGGCACGCGTGGAGTGAGAATCTTAATACGGAATTTCTTGTCTACGGTTTAACCGGCCGAGCGGAGCAGGACGATTTTGATAATAACGGTGCCGGCATCGACACCAACGACGAGGACACCAACAACCGCCAAGTAACAGTCTCGCAAACCACCCGCGGGGAAAACTGGTGGCTCAAGACCGGCATCTTCTCACAAAAACGCGAGCTCACCGACGAAGTGTACCGCGGAGAAACGCGCCTGGTGCAAACGGGTTTGCGACTTGAGAAAAAGCGCTTTGAAGTTCTTGCCGGCCTTGAGGCCCAGCAAGAATGGCAGGGCAGCGAAGGTGTACAAAAACAAAACGACCAGGCAGCGCTCTTTACGCTCGGGCGTTTGAAATTTGAGAAATGGTCGTATGAGCTCGGGGCCCGTGGGGAAAACCACCAACGTTACGGCGGTTTTGCTGCGGCAGAATCCACCGTGAAGTTCGAGCCCACCGATGCGTGGGTCTTGCACGCCAAGGGGGCGCGGGGTTACAAAACACCGTCGCTTTACCAACTCTACGCTCCAGACGAGTTTGGGCCCTTGGGGAACAGCGAACTCACACCGGAAACGAACGTCACCATGGAGGCCGGCGCCGAATGGAAAAATGCCGGACTCGTTGGTGTGGTGGTCTTCCAGCAAGATTTTCAAAACCTCATCGACTACGACACAAATGAGGGTTACCTCAATCGCGGAACGCTTCGTGTGCAGGGCCTTGAGACCTACGCGATTTCCCCAGAACACTCTTGGGGGCAGGTGAGTGTGACGTGGACGCAGCTGGATTTTTCCAACTATTCGCAGACACCTTTCCGTCGTCCGCCGTACTTGGGCACTATCGGACACATCGGGCGCTGGAATCGTTGGACCACAGAATTAAACTTAAGAGCTGTGGGTGGCAGAAAAGACTTTGGGAACATCAAGATGGTGGCCTACGAACTTCTGTCGGGCTCTTTGAAATGGGCGCCGGATGATCGCCAGCAGTGGGCCTTGCGTTTAGGAAACATCACTGATCGGCAGTATGAAGATGTAGCGGGATATGGAGTTGCACCTATCAATGCGTCGCTGGGGTGGACTGGCCGCTACTAGTGGACGATTTTGTCGCCCTTCTCATCAAAACAGCATGAGCCGGGGTGATCATCCATCTCTTCAGCGAGACTCTCTTGAAACGCCTCCATGGGCGCGCCTTCAATGCCTAAAGAAGAGGCAAGGCTCTGGTTGACGCTAGGCATATCAACTTTCACTTCAAGGCCCATGGCCTCAAAACCAGCGGCCGCTTCATAGGCACGATCAGCATCCACAATCGGACACTCGAACAACACCTGGCCAGAACCGAGATCAAGGACGCGTACTTTTAGACTCATGAGAGCTATGTTAAAACTCACAGCAAGGAATAGTCTATGTTCGTTTTTTTGATCGACTCCAACCCCATGATTACAGATTGGCTCGAGCGCCAGGCGAAGGCGCGCGGAGACCAATTCTACGCCTTGGCGACGCTCGCCGAGGCCGCCTACTTCATCCACGACATGAAGCCGGACGTGCTGGTGCTGGACGGCAAGACGGTGCAGAAAGATCACGAGAAGTTTCTCGCGGCTTTGGGCGAATATTCGGAGCTTAAGACAATTCCTACTTTAGGATTGGGCGAATCGCTGCCAGAATGGACGGGAGCACTCAATCTCAAGGGCCACATCAAAAAGCCCCTCGATCCCTCGCGCTTTCATAAGCAGGTGGAGAAGTTGCTCAAGGGCCAGGAGTAGTCATGTCTTTCGAAAAACGCGATATGTGGATCATCGGAATTGGAATCTTCCTTTCCGTGCTCTTCTTTGGACTCACGATCTATTTCAGGAGTGGGGCGTTTTAGCGGCTCATAAGGCTATTTTCCGCCAAATATCCGCCATGAGGCATGTGGCGGGTATGTGAGGCGTTTTAGCTAGAAGTCCGACTACATCTATCACCATCTAGAAAACTTATGATCTAATCCCCAGGAAGTTTTTTGGGATGAATTATCATTAAGACTTTACGTGAACACGACAGAGTTTCGAAACCGCCAGGAAAAGTATGCTGGGATCTGTATCTCTTAAGTATCGACCAGACATAGACGGCCTACGAGCGTTTGCGGTGCTCATTGTTGTGTTCTATCACGCATTTCCAGAGCGAATCACCGGCGGATTTGTTGGTGTAGATATCTTTTTTGTCATCTCAGGCTTTCTGATCACCTCTATTATCGTAAATGACATTTCTTCAGCCCAATTCAGTCTTAAGCAATTCTATATTTGACCTGGCCGGGCAAAACTGGTCCAGGTCATATGTTATGATTTGGACATAACTGAGGAGAAGTTATGGCCCGCAAAAAATACACGCCCGAGGAAATTATTCAACATTTGCGCACCCTAGAT